>Ga0116166_1000364_pt1 | contig 43965 bp, 44 predicted proteins | sample AD_JPNMR2_MetaG_FD_89884 | JGI IMG/M metagenome (GOLD analysis project Ga0116166, IMG submission 89884) | Active sludge microbial communities of municipal wastewater-treating anaerobic digesters from Japan - AD_JPNMR2_MetaG | ecosystem: Engineered > Bioreactor > Anaerobic > Digestate | place...
ATGGCGGCGTTCCCCATGAGGAGGCACCTTGTCCCCTCAGCGACTTCCATGAGATCGGTCATCGCTACCTCCTGTCATCCTGCGGCGAGACAGCCGCACCTCATCATCCGTTCAGCGGGCCGCCGCCCTGTCTCTGGGTGTCATCCTGGCCCTTATGTCCTGCACGAAGCGTTCGTGAACATGATCGACGAGATCGTCCACGAGCGACAAGGGATCTTCGTGCATGTAGGTGAGCAGGGTGTTGTTGATGCCTGCGATGAAGCCGTGCAGGGTGCTCCACACGCACACGAGCAGGAACCTCGCGTCTTGTTCCGTGATCGTGTAACCCTCACCGGCGCACTCCCTGATGACCCCCGTGACCAGCCGGGCCACGCCGAGAGCGGTCTCGAGCTCGAGCCGGGCCACCTCTTCCACGGGCGTACCCAGGTAGTCGTTGTACTTGGGCACGTGCCACGTGAACATGAGGTTGTAGAAATGCGCACGGTGCAGACCGAAGTCCACATACGCCCTGGCGATCCCCCTGAGCCGCCCGAAGGGGTCGCCGCCTCGCGAGCACTCTGCCTCGACGAGCCCGTACAGCTCCTTGAACCCCTCTATGAGGATACAGAGGTAGAGCTCGTCTTTGTCGTGGAAATAGGTGTAGAGCGTGGGCGGGGACACCTTCAGTTCCCTTGCCAGCCCCCTCATGCTGAAATCCCGGTAGCCCACCCGGTTCATGAGCTCGACCGCTGTCTCGAGGATTTTCTTCTTGACGCTCTCGATCTGCTCGGGTGTTCGCTGTGCCCGGGGCATGCACGCTCTCCTTGAGGGCCTTCCCGCCTCGAGGCCGGCCGACCGAACCGCCGACTCCCGCGAGGGCCTTCCGGATGTCTTTACATGTGTTATATTAACACATGTCACCTCTACGGCCAAGGGGATCCTCGGTCACTCCACTGGGTGCTGTACCTGTACTGACATACGGCGGAGCCCCTCGGTCGGAGGGGACTCGGAACGGGGCGCAGGTGATCACGCGGTCTTCGACTGCGGCGCACCTATCCACACGAGGACTTCAAGGGCCATCCGACAGCCCTTCAACGATTGGGACAGGCACCGCCCCCGCGGCCCGGAGGCACCACGCCGCAGGCAGGGACGGCTGGCACGGCCGCCTCCCGCCCGCGCCCATCCAGGGCAGCCCTGCCGAGAGGGGGAAGGTTCCCCCCTACTTGTTCACCAGGGCCTTGAACTCCTTGCCCGCCTTGAAGCGCGGCGCCTTGCACGCCTTGATCTTGATCTTCTCGCGGGTCCTCGGGTTCATACCCTGCCTGGCCGCCCTCTTCACCACATCGAACGTCCCGAACCCGACGAGGGTGACCTTCTCGCCCTTCTTGAGCGAAGCCGATATGGCGTCGGTCATCGCGTCTACTGCTGCCTGAGCGGCAGACTTGGAGATTTTCAACTTGCCGGCCACGACCTCAACAAGACCCGTCTTCGTCATACTTCCCTCCTCTTATCTGTTGGGAATGTACTGAACGCCGCAGTTCAAGATCGTGCAAATAGTATAATCGACCGCATTCCTGTTTCAAGCCTTTTTTGATGCCCGCCTTCCGTTTCCACCCGTGACGACGAGCTTCTTGATAACTTATTATCGCTGGTGTTATGATCTGAAAATAATCAGCGCCGCTGTTTTCGCCGGCGAAAATGGAGAAGACCTGGGCGGAGGCGATGAAGAGGCCGGGCAGGACGATAACGCTCTCGAAAGGAGGCCGCGCCTTCGTGCCCGATCCGCTCCCACCCAAGCTGGAATGGTCTCATGGCCTGCTCCGCTCGCTCTCGGAGGCCGACAGGCTCCTGGGGTGGCTCGCCGGGGAGGGCAGGCGCATGAAGAACCCCACCCTCCTCATGCGGCCCTTCCTCACCCGCGAGGCAGTCCTCTCGAGCCGCATCGAGGGCACGCAGGCCACCCTGGGGGAGATACTGGCTGCAGACGCCGGCGCAGGGGGAGGCCTGGGCCGTGGCGACTTGAGGGAGGTGGCGAACTACGTGGCCTGCCTGAACCACGGGATCGCCCGCCTCGGGCAGACACCCCTGTCGACCCCGCTCGTCCTGGAGCTCCACGAGCGCCTCATGGACGGGGTGAGGGGGGAAGACGCCACGCCGGGTGAGTTCAGGAAGGTCCAGAACTGGATAGGCCCGCCGGGCTGCCGCATCGAGGAGGCGTCATACGTGCCCCCGCCCCCTGAACTCGTGCCCGAACTCATGGCGTCCCTCGAGGCGTTCCTCCAGGACGACAGCCTCCCGCCGCTGGTCCAAATAGGGCTCGCCCATTACCAGTTCGAGGCCATACACCCGTTCATGGACGGCAACGGCCGCATGGGAAGGCTTCTCGTCATCCTGTTCCTCATCGAGCGCGGGGTGTTGCCCACACCACTGCTCTACCTGAGCGCCTTCTTCGAGGCGACCAGGGACACGTACTACCGATGCCTGAGGCGGGTGGACACCGAGGGAGACTGGGAAGGGTGGCTCTCGTACTTCTTCACGGGGATCGCGCGCCAGGCGGAAGACGCCCTGGACAGGGCCGAGTCCATAAACGACATCATCGCGTCGTGGCGCCACTCGGTCGCAGGGCTGAAGTCGAAGATCCTTCCCCTCGTCATCGACGCCCTCGCTGCGAACCCTTTCACGACGGCCACGCGACTGGCCCAAGGCCTCGGGGTCGCGTTCACGACCGCCCAGCGGGCCATAGATCACCTGGTGGAGCTGGGCATCCTCGTGCCGACGAGCCACGCCAGGCGCGACAGGGTCTACTGCGCCAAGGGGTTGTTGGACGTCCTCGAGAGGCCCGCACGCCTGCGGGGGCCCCAGTGAAGCGGTTTCACCATGGATAGTCGAGAAAACCCCAAGCGCGAAATCGGTGCCACAAGGACCCTTCAGAACTTCTCCGGGGCGGTGGAGCACGTGAAGTTCCACCATTCCCAAACGCTTTACACCGTGCTCCGCGTGAGGGCCAAGGCCCCCCTGGACTCCTCCGTCACCGTGATCGCCCACATGCCCATGCCGCGCACGGGCGACCTCTTCCGCTTCACCGGGACATGGGAGACGCACCCCGTCTACGGGGAACAGTTTCACGCCCTGTCCTACGAGGCGGCGCCGCCCGTGACCGTCGAGGGTATACGCGCGTACCTCGCCTCCGAGGTGGAGGAGATCGGGCCGGGACTTGCCGGCCGGGTCGTCGAGGCGTTCGGGCTGGACACCCTGCGCGTGATCGAGGAGGCCCCCGAGCGTCTGGAGAGCGTGCCGGGGATCGGGCCCAAGAGGGCGCGTGCCATCACATCGGCGTGGGGGTCGCGCAGGGCGACCCACGACGTGCTCGTCTTCCTCTACAGCCAGGGCCTCTCTCCAGCCCTCGCGGCACGGGTGGTGAACCACTACGGGGATCGGGCGGCGGAAGTCGTCAGAACGGATCCCTACCGCCTCGCCCTGGACATACCGGGAGTGGGGTTCCTCACGGCGGACCGCATAGCCATGAACACGGGCATCCCCCGTGATGCGCCCGAGCGCCTCAAGGCGGGCGTGCTCTACACGCTCGAGGCGGCCGCCGCCAGGGGCCACGCGTTCCTCCCCCGCCGTGCGCTCTGCCACGAGGCGGCGCGCCTGCTGAACGTGGATGCACACGCCGCCGAGGCCACCTGCGATTCCCTCGGAGAGGCGCTCCTCGTCGCGATGGAGCCGGACCCTGGGGGCTCGAGGGGCAAGGACGCCGTCTACCTCCCCGGCATCCTCAACGCCGAGAGAGAGGCGGCGCGCCTGCTCGCATGCATAGCGCACGCACCCAAGAGGCCGCTCGGCATCGACCCCTCGACGGCGGTGGCGTGGATGGAGGCGTCGAGGGGCGTGAGCCTGTCGGAAAGGCAGAGGCAGGCGGTACGGATGGCCGCGACCCGCACGTGCCTGGTGCTCACCGGGGGGCCCGGCACGGGGAAGACCTCGACCATCACCGCCATCATCCACCTCTTCGACAGGGCGGGCGCCCGTATAGCCCTGTGCGCGCCCACGGGCAGGGCCGCGAGGCGGATGAGCGAGGCCACGAGATTCGAGGCCTCGACCATCCACCGTCTCCTCGAATACAACCCCGGTTCATCGACCTTCCTCAAGAACGAGAACAGGCCCATTGAGGCGGACCTGGTGGTCGTCGACGAGTGCTCGATGGTGGACATAACGCTCATGCACCACCTCCTGAAGGCCGTGAGACCCGGCACGACCCTCGTCCTCGTCGGCGACGTCGACCAGCTCCCGTCGGTCGGCCCGGGCGACTGCCTCCGGGACGTGATCTCATCGGTCGTGGCCGAGGTGGTGAGGCTCGACACCATCTACCGGCAGGAAAAGACGAGCGGCATCGTGGACAACTGCCACCGGATCAACAAGGGCGCCATGCCGGTCGTGTCGACGGACCTCTCGGGCGACTTCACGTTCGTCCCGGAGGAGGATCCCGAACGCATCCTCGGGCTCGTGGTGGAGCACGTGACCTCTCGACTACCGTCCATGCACGGCCTCGACCCGCTCTCGGACATCCAGGTGCTGAGCCCCATGCACAAGGGGGTCCTGGGCGTGGACAACCTGAACGCCGTGCTGCAGCGGGCCGTGAACCCTTCGGGCAGGCCATTCAAGAAGCGCCATGGGGAGTTCAGGCTCGGCGACAAGGTCATGCAGACCAGGAACAACTACGAGCTCGAGGTCTTCAACGGGGACATAGGCAGGCTCGTGGACATGGACGAGCGCGACGGATCGTGTACGGTGGACTTCGAAGACAGGCTCGTCGCATACTCGCAGGCGGACGCCCTCGACCTGGTCGTCGCGTACGCCACCACCATCCACAAGGCCCAGGGATCGGAGTACCCGTGCGTCGTCATGCCGGTGCACACCCAGCACGCGCTCATGCTGGCCAGGAATCTCATCTACACCGCCGTGTCCCGCGCCAGGAAGATCGTCGTGACCATCGGTTCAGAGCGCGCCTTGAGGTACGGCATCGAGAACACCAGGAGCAGCAGGCGCTACACGCTGCTGGCCCGGCGCCTCGCGCAAGAGGCCTCATCCCCCGCCACACCATAGGCGTTCCCAGTGCCCCGCGGCACAGGGAAGCGGACCGGGGCCGCTTGACACCCCCACCCCCATACGTTACATCTGCTCCCAGGGAGTATACGCATGCGCACCGTACAGGTAAGGGACGTCACCATCGGGGGCGGCACGCTCGTGCTCATCGCCGGGCCATGCGTGATCGAGTCCAGGGACCACTGCCTCTTCCTGGCCGAACGCATAGCCGAGACGGCTCGCAGAAGGGGCGTCCCTTGCATCTTCAAGGCCTCCTTCGACAAGGCGAACCGCACCTCAGCATCGTCGTTCAGGGGGCCCGGGCTCACCGAAGGCCTCGCCGTCCTCGCCGAGGTGAAGGCGGCCACCGGCCTGCCCGTGGTCTCGGACATCCACGAGCCCGGCCAGGCCCCGCAGGCATCCGAGGTCCTCGACATGATCCAGATCCCTGCCTTCCTCTGCCGCCAGACGGACCTGCTCGCCGCGGCCGGGAGGACGGGGCTGCCCGTCAACATCAAGAAGGGCCAGTTCATGGCGCCCTGGGACATGGCGCACGCGGTGGAGAAGGTGAGGCTCGCGGGGAACGACTCGGTGGTCCTCACCGAGCGCGGCACGTCCCTCGGGTACAACAACCTGGTGTGCGACCTCAGGAGCCTCGCCATCATGCGCGAGACGGGGTGCCCGGTCATCCTCGACGTCACGCACAGTCTCCAGCTGCCCGGGGGCATGGGCTCGTCGTCTGGGGGGGCGGCCTGGCTCATAGAACCGCTTGCCAGGGCCGGCGTGGCCTTCGGGCTCGACGGCGTGTTCCTGGAGGTGCACGAAGACCCGGAGCGCGCCAAGAGCGACGGCCCCAACAGCCTCAGGCTCGACCGTCTCGAACCCCTCATCGAGAGCCTGCTCAGGATACGAGAGGCCTCCGGATGAACAGGATCTCCTGCATGGTCTTCGACGTGGACGGGGTGCTCACCGACGGGGGCATCACCATCACCGACGCGGGGGACGAGATCAAGACGTTCAACAGCAGGGACGGCCACGGAATCAAGCTGCTGCTGCGCGCAGGCATCCAGGTGGCCATCATCACCGGGAGGTCGTCCCGCGTGGTGGAGCACCGGGCTCGAGAGCTCGGCATCCAGTACGTGATCCAGGGCTCCAAGGACAAGAAGGAGGCGCTTTTGGATCTGGCCGAGCGCCTCGGCATAGAACCCTCGAACATGGCCTACATGGGGGACGATGTGGTGGACCTCCCCGCCATGGCCCTGTGCGGCCTGAGCTTCGCACCGGCGGACGCCCTCGAGGTGGTGAAAGAGCGTTCCGACGTGGTGACCGCCCGGGAGGGCGGGAAAGGGGCGGCCCGGGAGGCCGCGGAAATCCTGTTGAAACGGATGGGCCTCTACGAACAGGTCATGGAGCGCTACGGTGTCTAGGTATGCCGCCCTCGCCGCGGCCGTGCTGCTCTGCGCCCTTATCCTCGTCCTCCAGTCACCGGAGGGGGACAAGACCGAGGGGGGCAACTCCCCACGGGTACGCAGGCTCCTGAACGTGACCATGGTGGAGAGGTCGCACACAACCGGCAGAACGGTCAGGATAACGGCGAGCGAGGTGATCGAGGACCACCTCGGGACGGCGCACCTCGTCGGGCTGAAGGCCGAGGATGCCGGGGGATCCTTCCTGGAAGCGCCTCGTGCCGTCTACGACATGAAAACCTCTGTTCTCAAGGTGGAAGGCCCGACGTCCATAACGGCCGGCGGCTGGCTGACCATGAAACTGAATGGCATCTCGTGGGACCTGGAGAACGACTCCGGCGGCACTGCGGAGGCGGTCACCATCGAGGGCAGGGGGAGCGTGATCACGGCCCCACGGGCGGCCTTCTCATCGAGGTTCTCAACCATAACCCTTTCCGGCGGAGTCCATGCAGAGATATCTCGCGACGTTCTTGATCTGTAGCCTCTTCGCGGCAACGGCCGTCTCCGGTGCGGACCTCAAGGCACACGAAAGGGGTACCGATACGGTGATCATAGAAGCGGACAGGTTGGACGTGAACGCGACGCAATCCACGGCGGTGTTCAAGGGCAACGTCAGGGCCGCAAGGGGTACCATGAGCCTCAGGGCCGATACCGTGACGCTCGTGTACGACAAGCAGACCCGGAAGGTCGACACCCTCAGCGCATCGGGGAAGGTGTCCATCACCTGGGACGACAGGCGTGCCGAATGCTTGCGGCTCGTGTACCACGTCCAGGACCAACTCATGGAACTCATAGGCGACGTGACCATAACCAAGGGCCGAGAGAGTCTCTCGGGCCAGCGGGTGACGGTGGATCTCAAGAGGGACACGCAGACTGCAGAGGGTGGAGACCAGAGGGTGAGGGTACGGGTGGAGGCCCAGGAGGGCTCGGGGATCCTGCAATGGAAGAAGTGATCCTCAGGGCCCAAGGGCTCGAGAAGAGCTACGGGAAACACAAGGCCGTCAACGGACTGTCCTTGCGGTGCGCCCCCGGCGAGGTGATCGGCCTTCTCGGCCCCAACGGGGCGGGAAAGACCACGACCTTCTACATGATCGTGGGCCTCGTACGCCCCGACAGCGGAGCGGTGTACCTGGGCGACGAGGACATCACCGAGTTCGACCTCGCCGGCCGCGCGCTCAGGGGGATAGGGTACCTGCCGCAGGAACCGTCGGTGTTCAGGGGGCTCAGCGTGGAGGACAACATCGCGGTCCCGCTGGAGGCGAGAGGCCTGAAAGGGGCGGACCTCAAGGGCCGTGTCGACGAGATCGTGGGGGCGTTCGGGCTGGACCACGTGCGCACGTCCAGGGGGGTGCCACTCTCGGGGGGCGAGCGCAGGAGGGTCGAGATCGCCCGGGCCATGGCGCTCGACCCGAAATACATGCTCCTCGACGAACCGTTCGCGGGGATAGATCCGGTCACGGTCAAGGACATCCAGGAGATGATCATCACCTTGAAAAACAGCTCCATCGGTGTCATTATTACAGACCACAACGTGAAAGAAACGCTCAAGATCTGCGACAGGGCCTACATCATCCACCAGGGGGTCGTGATAGAGGAAGGGACCCCGGCGCAGGTCGTGGCGAACGAGGACGTGAGAAGGTACTACGTGGGAAGGGATTTCTCGCTGTAAGAGGCAGGGAGGGAGAAGTGGCACTGGAGCTCAAACAACACCTCAAGCTGGCGCAACAGCTCATCATGACCCCCCAGCTCCAGCAGGCCATCAAGCTCCTGCAGCTCTCCAGGCTCGAGCTCCAGGAATACATCGAGACCGAGCTCCAGCAGAACCCGCTGCTGGAGGTCGACACCACCAGGGTCAAGGAGGACACCCTCGAGGAGATAGCACAGCGCAAGGAACTCAGGCAGCGATGGGAGGCCTACCTGGAGACCTACGGCCAGGACAACATACCCTACTACGAAGACGAGGAAAGGCCGTCTTTCGAGGCCACCACCTCGAAGCCGGAAGGGCTCGTCGACCACCTCATGTGGCAGCTCAGGCTCAACGACTTCACGGACGAGGAACGCGCGATCGGGCTGTTCATCATAGGGAACCTCGACCACAACGGGTACCTTCCCATGGACATACCGTCCATCTGCCAGGAGACCGGGGCTTCCGAAGAGGTGGTCGAGCGTGTCCTGTCGAGGGTCCAGCAGTTCGACCCGCAAGGCATAGCCGCGAGGGACCTCAAGGACTGCCTCAAGATCCAGGCACGCCAGCTCGGGCTGGAGAACTCCCTCGTCTGGAAGATTATCGAGAATCACCTCCAGGACCTCCAGACCAAGAACTACCACAAGATCGCGCAGGAGCTGTCCACGAGCGTCGAAGAGGTGGCACAGGCCGCCGGCATCATCACCAACATGGAACCCAGGCCGGCCAGGGACTACTCGGACGACCCGCCGCAGTACATCGTGCCTGACGTCTACGTGGTGAAGCTCGAGGGTGAGTACGTGGTGCTCCTCAACGAGGAGGACCTCCCCGTGCTCAAGTTCAGCCGCGAGTACCAGGAGATGATGAAGTCGAACAGCATGAGCAAGCTCGCGAGAGACTACCTCTCCGAGTGCTACAAGTCCGCACAGTGGCTCATGAAGAGCATTCAGCAGAGGCAGAACACGCTCGTTCGAGTCACAGAGAGCATCGTCAAGTTCCAGAGAGAGTTCCTCGACCACGGGATCTCGCACCTCAAGCCCCTCGTTCTCAGGGACGTCGCCGACGACGTGGGGATGCACGAGTCCACCATCAGCAGGGTGACCTCCAACAAGTACGTGCATACGTGCCAGGGTACCTTCGAGCTCAAGTTCTTCTTCAACAGCGGGATCTCGAAGAGCGACGGGAGCTTCGTCGCATCCCAGAGCGTCAAGAACGAGATCGAGGGGATCATCAAGGCGGAGGACCCCAGGCACCCGCTGAGCGACCAGGCCATCGCTCTCATCTTAAAGCAGAAGGGGGTGAGTATCGCACGCAGAACCGTCGCCAAGTACAGGGAACTCCTGGGCATTCTTCCTTCCAACCAGAGGAAGAAACATTTCTGAAAGCCCGAATTCCAAGAGAGGGGGATGTACATGCTCACAAACATCACCTTTAAGAACATCGAGTCGTCCGACGCACTGAGGGATTACGCACTGAAACGCCTTTCGAAGATAGACAAGTACATAGACCGCACGGCAGAGGCGCACGTGGTCTTTTCCGTCGAGAAGCGCCGCCACAAGGCCGACATCACCCTCAGCGCGGACGGAACGGTGATCAACGCGGTGGAGATCACCGACGACTTGTATGCAGCCATCGACATGGTGATGGACAAGCTCGAAAGACAGCTCAAGAAGCACAAGGGAAAGCTCCAGGACAAGAAGGCCCCCGCGAAGACCGGCGTGCCGGCGTCTTTGTCTGCGGAGGAGGCGCCGAAACCCAGGAAGAAGCCCCCCCGCATCGCCAAGGGAACCGCGTACACGGTCAGGCCCATGAGCCTCGACGAGGCCATCGAAGAGATGCTCGCAGGCAAGGAGGACTTCGTCCTCTTCAGGAACACGAAGTCGCAGCTGCTGAACCTCCTCTACAGACGCGCGGACGGGGAGCTGGCCATCGTCGAGCCTCGGCTATGAAAATCGCTGACATCCTCTCCCCCGAGTGCGTGATCTCGGATCTACGGGGCGCCACGAAGAAGGAGATCCTCGAGGAACTCGCGCTGCCGGTATCCCGGATCCACCGCATCAACCTCGACGAGATCGTCTCGATCCTCATGGCGCGGGAACAGCTGGGGTCGACCGGGATGGGAGACGGGGTGGCCATACCGCACGGCAAGGTTCCCGGGCTGAAAGACATCGTGGGCGCCCTGGGCAAGAGCGCCAAGGGCCTCGATTTCGATTCCATAGACAAGAAGCCCTGCCACATCTTCTTCATGCTCCTCGCGCCCAGCACGTTCGTGACCCAGCACCTCAAGGCCCTGGCCAGGGTCGCAACCCTCCTGAAAGACCCCTCGCTGAGACACCGCATCATGGAGAGCTCCTCTGCAAGCGAGATCCATCACCTGCTCATCGACCACGACAGTACCATCGAGGACTGAAGGAACCACACGAGGCGCAAAAGGGGCGGGGCCCGCCGAAAGCGGCGGGCCCCGCCCGGTGTTTCACGGGTGTATGGGTGTGCGACGCGACCCGGATCAGTCCTCGTCGTCGTAGCCCTTCGGCTTGAGCGCCTCGGGGGGCACTTCGGAGGCGATGGACCTGTTGATGCCCCTCGAGAGGATGACCGCTATGGTGAAGAGGATGACAGCGGCGCCGAAGATGATGAGCACGATCGTGGTGAGCCAGGCCTGGGCCTCTTTCTCGACCTTGCCCGATGCCTCCTTGGCCTGCTCGAGGAACTTCTCGACGTCGACCGCCATGGCCACCCACCCGAAGCCCGCGGGCTTGGGGTAATCCCTCGTATAGAAGGGCACGGGCGCGTAGGCCACGACCTTGGTGTGTCCCTCGAACTGATAGGTCTTCACCCCGGACAAACCCTGAGCGGCATCCTTGGCCACCTCGGGGAGTGTCTGGTCGACCCCTCCCAGCTCGTTCACGTTCAGGACTTCCTCGCCCTTCTTCATCTTCTCATCCCAGGTGCCCTTGGTGATGGGGGGCACCTGCGTGCCGTCCTTGTAGAGGCCGACGATGTGGTAATCAGCAGGGTGCGAAATCACGAACCCGCGGTTGTCCACCAGGTAAGCATAGTTGCCGGTGGCCGCGTCGCTCTCCACCACGTGGCCCGCCTCTGTGGGGACGACGGTGTCGGTGAACCTCGACAACGCCCTCGCGTCGAGCGTAAGCGTCAGGACCCCCGTGAATCCCCGCTTGTCGAACACCGGGGTTGCCAGCCTGATGATCCCCTCGAATCTCTTCCCTTTCTCGAACTCCTCCCTCGTCACGTACCAGCCCGTGACGTGAGAGACGTACACTTCGCCCTTGTCGAGCTCCCTGGCCTTGATGAAGTAGTCCTCGCTCTTGTACGTGGTGTTCGCCGGGTTCGAGATGTCCAGCAACCCGTCAGCGCCTACGACCTTGCCGTCCTTGATCTTCATGATCTCGCGGCCCGCGCTGTCGGTAAGGGAGAGCTCGACGTACAGGGGGAGCTGCTCTCTCGCGATCCCGGTGTCTTTCTTGACCCAGAGCTCGAACGTCTTGGTGTCCAGGAACTTCTTGTAGGCCTGGGCGTCCGCCGGAAGGATGGTGGCGATGAGAACGTCCTTCTGGCGTTCGCGGAGGAAGTCCGCCACGTTCTGGGCCACGTCGGCGGCCCTGACACGGAGTTCCTGCTGTGCCTTCTGATCCAGCACCGCCATGGTGCCCTTCTTCGACACACCTCCGATATGGAAGATGCTGAAGGCGATAAGGGAAGCTATCAGTAATAAGGGGATGATCACGAGCAGGAAAAACAACCGCGCAACCGTTAGAAGGCGACTTCCTTTGATCGTTTCAGTCATTGTTTTCCCCCTTATTATGCATAGCGTTATGGTTGGACATACCTCCGCAGGGCGTTATCCGAAGAGGAACGTCTTGTAGGGGTTCGCGAAGATCAGAATGAGCGTGATGACGAGCGCATAGATGGCGATCGACTCGGCCATGGCCATGCCCACCATCATGGTCATCATGATCTTGCCCTGCGCAGCGGGGTTCCTTCCAACCGCCTCCGACGCACCTGCGGCCGCGTTCCCTATGCCGGCACCGGCGCCGATGCAACCGAGCCCGATGGCGAGACCCGCCCCGATCATGGCGCCCACAGAGAAAATCACCTTGATGAGGGGATCGTTCGCGGGGATGGCATCAGCCGCGAAGACCGCCGGCGATCCGAGGATCCAGACGAGAGCCGTGGCTGCAACCGTGAACAGAACCTGGGTGGCTTTCCGATTCATGTCAATCTCCTTTCCCTCTGAAGATATTTTTCCCGTCCACATTGAGTGAGCACTCAATGTTTGCAGCATGTTTTGCAACAGCCATGCCATGCACCCTCTCATCGTCCTCGTCCCCCATATCTCACCGTTATCGTTGGTTGTTTCGGGGCGGCAGCGGCCTTTCCCCCGGGCCGTTGCCCTCGTGTCGTTGTACGGATCGTTCAACGCCTCGTGTCCCCGTTGAACGAAAGGTGCCGTCGGGCGGTCACCGGGCATTCGCCGCACGGCCCCGTGGACGGGCCTTCTTCCCGGTACGCCCGTGACCCCAAAGACATGTCCACGCAGGCCTATCCACGGGACGGACAAGGACGGGGGCGCCCCTCACCCACTGGGTATTGAACACGGCGTCCTTTCCCTATACAATATACCACAACCAACGGCCCAAAGGCTCGGCCGGAAACAGGCAAAAGCATCGTGAGAGAGATCGGCGCTATCGCGGCATACCTGATATCGTGGCTGTTCTGCGAGCTTGTGTTGGGCATAGAGAGCGGCCTCATCACCCTTATCGTCTCGCTCCTCTTCGCCTTCGGCATCTACGCCCTCATAGCCTTTGCCGAGCACGAGGAGGGGGGCAGGAAAGCGTAAAGGATGCAGGCTCACGGAGGGATGCACGGAAGCCCACCGGCCCACGATCACCCCATGGAGACAAGAGGGTCAGGACCGAGACGGTTCCCCGTCCGGGCCAGGTACACCTTCTGGATCACCGTCCCCGCACTCGCGGTTCTCATCGTCCTTCTGGCCATCACCGTGTACTCGGTGCACGAGAAGGCCGTCATCGAGCTCTTCGGCAGGCAGCAGGCCACGGCGGCAAGGCTCTATGCCGGCCGCATACAGGACGCGACTGCGGCGTGCGGGCATGCGCTGACCCTGTACGCCCAAGCCGCGACTCACACAGGAAAGGCCCCCGAGGGACTCCAAGCCGTCCACGACGAGCTCACACCCACTGTCACGGCCCTGGCCCTCCTGGGACCGGACAGCGCCGTGCTGTCGGCGTACCCCGCCCAGAAGGGCTTTTTCGAGAAAGGATCCGCCTGTGACATCCCCGCCATGGTGAACGCCCTGGAGAGGATGCACCGCCGGTACGTCGGCGAGGCCTGGGTGGTCGCGGGAGACGGCGCCCCCGGTTCCGAAGGATGCGTCTCGAGGTCCAAGGTGATCGTCATGGGTGTCCCCCTCCTGTCGAAGGACGGCGCCTACCAGGGTGCGCTGGTGGCGGCGATCCACCCCAAGTCCCTCCTGGGTTCGCAAGGCGGCATCCCCGCGCCTGCCGGAGGGGCCGCCCTCCTCCTGGACGAGTCGGGAACCGTGCTGTTCGATCCCGACCCCTCGCACGTGGGCAAGGCGTTCGACGCGCTGTTGGATACCCGATCCAAGAGGTTCAGGGCCTTTGCGTATACCCACGGCGGGGTTCTCGACGTAACGATGAAGGGAAGAGACGGCCCGGTCGCCGCCACGGCCGCCTTCGCGCCCGTAAGGCTCGGGAGCGACAGGTGGTGGGTCGTTCTCGTCACGCCGAACGATACGGTCACGGGCCCGGTGAGAAGGGCTTCGCTCAACATCCTGGTGGGAGCCTGCGGGCTCGTCGTGGTGGTCATGGTCACCGCCTTCTCCGTGGCCAGGGCGGAGACGAAGAGGCTGAGGCTCTCCGAAGAGCTCAAGAGGGCCAGGGAGCGGGAAGAATGGCAGGGCAGGCTCCTCAGGGAGAAGATGACCATCGAGGGCATCGTCCAGGGTTCCCCGGTGCCCATGTTCGTCATCGACAAGGACCACAAGGTGATCCTCTGGAACAAGGCATGCACGGAGCTCACCGGGTACTCCGCCGAAGAGATGATCGGCACGGACAACTACTACAAGCCGTTCTACGAAAAGAAACGGCCCTTCCTTGCCGACCTCATCATCGACCGGAACGTGGACAACATCGGATCGCTCTACGGAGAGGGCGGTGCGGTCAAGTCCGAGACCATCGAGGGGGCGTACGAGGCGGTGAGGCACTTCCCGAGGCTCAAGGGGAAAGACCGGCATCTCTACTTCCTCGCCGCCCCCATCCACGACGAGCGGGGTGAGATCGTCGCGGCCATCGAGACCTTCCTCGACGTGACCAAGGAGGTGGAGCTCACGCGCAACCTCCAGGAATACAACGAGACCCTCGAGAACGAGCTCCAGGAGAACATCCAGCTCAAGCAGGAGGTGGAGCAGCTCTACCGTTACCTCCAGAGCATCCTGGACAGCCTCCCTGACAAGGTCTACGAGCTCAACAAGGACGGTATCATAAACTATGTCAGCAGGCAGATTACCACCGGCATGTTCGACCCGAAGGGCAGGCACTTCACCGAGTACGTGGCGCCGGAGCACCGCGAATACGCGATCTCCAAGTGGGAGGACGCGAAGCGGGGCATTTTCAAGCCGTACGAGCTCGAGCTCACGGGCAGGGACGGGAAGAAACGCCACCTCCTCATGACCCCGGGCCCCGTGAGGGGAACGGACCGCTTCGTCCTCGTCGAGCGCGACATCACCGAGCTCAAGGAGCTCGAGAAGAAATACTACGAGAGCCAGAAGCTCGCCGCCATCGGCCAGCTCTCCGCAGGCATCGCCCACGAGATCCGGAACCCCCTCTCCTCCATCAAGATGAGCCTGCAGATCCTGGAGAAACGCATGCAGCCCCAGGGCAACGACCTCAAGAGGTTCAAGATCGCCCAACGGGAGGTGGAACACCTGGAGAAGCTCGTGAGCGACGTGCTCCTCTACGCCAAACCCATGGAGCCGTCGAAATCCCCCTGCGACCTGAGGCAGGTGGCGGACCAGGCGATCGCGATGGTGGAGAAGTCCATCGAGGAGAAACGCATCGAGGTGCACAGGGACTACCCCCCTGATCTCCACCTCGTGCCGGTCGACCCCGCCATGATCGGCCAGGCTCTCATCAACGTGCTCCAGAACGCGATAGACGCCATGGACGTGGGCGGGAGACTCGGTGTCGTGCTCAGGGAAGAACCGAAGTCGGCATCGATAACCGTGGAGGACAACGGTTCAGGCATAGACGAGGGCGACATGCCCTACCTGTTCAACCCCTTCTTCACGAAGAAGAGCTACGGCACAGGCCTCGGGCTGACCCAGGTGGAGAAGATCGTGACCCTGCACGGCGGGTCCATCGACGTGAAGAGCCGCAAGGGGGAAGGCACCAGGTTCAGGATCGTCCTTCCCCGGAACGCCGCCTGGTGATATAAACGCTGATCAGATCGACGCGCGCACCCTTTACGCGTTCCGGAGGATTCCAGCACCATGGCGAAAGTCCTCGTCATCGACGACGACAGCTCCATCCGCGAGACCCTGGAGATGTACCTCTCCGAGGAGGGTTACGAGGTCTACACGGCACCGACCGGTACCGACGGGCTCAATACCTTCGCCAGGGTGACCCCGGATGTGGTCTTCCTCGATATCAGGCTGCCCGACGTCAACGGCTTTCTCATCCTGGAGGACCTGAAGGAAGAGGACGAAAACGTCAAGGTCATCATGATCACCGCCCACCACGACATGGAATCCACCATCAAGGCCATGAAGGAAGGGGCCTTCGATTACATCCACAAGCCCATAGACGTCAACGAGCTCGACATAGCCGTGAAGAAGGCCCTCCACGCGCTCGAGATGGAGAAGAAGATCAAGGGGTTCGTCGAGTCCACCCGCGATTACAAGGTCGGTGACATCATCGGCAGAGGCCCGAGGATGCGGGAGATCTTCAAGACCATCGGCGTGGTGTCCCAGAGCCGAACCACCGTCCTCATCCAGGGGGAGAGCGGCACCGGCAAGGAGCTCATCGCCCGCGTCATCCACAACAACACCTCGCCCGGCGAACCCTATATCGCGGTGAACTGCTCGGCCATCGTGGAGACCCTGCTCGAGTCGGAGCTCTTCGGCCACGAGAAGGGGTCCTTCACCGGCGCGGTGACGCGGAAACCAGGCAAGTTCGAGCTTGCACGCGGCGGCACCGTGTTCTTGGACGAGATCAGCGAGATGTCCCTCAACCTCCAGGCGAAGCTCCTCAGGGTCCTCCAGGAGCTCGAGTTCGAGCGCGTCGGCGGCAAGGACCGGATCAGGGTGAACGCGAGGATCATCGCCGCCACGAACAAGGACCTCAAGGCCATGGTCAGGGAAGGGACGTTCAGGGACGACCTCTACTACCGCCTCAACATCGTGACCATCACGATACCCCCGCTCAGGGAACGCATGGAAGACCTCGAGCCCCTCATCGAGTACCTCCTCTCCAAGATCAACGCAGAGCTCCACAAGCGCATCGCGGGGATATCGGACGAGGTGCTCGAGATGTTCAGGAACTACAGCTGGCCGGGCAACGTCAGGGAGCTCGAGAACCTCCTCGTGAGGGCCGCGGTCATCGCGAAGGGCCAGGTTCTCGTCAAGAGCGATTTCCCGGATCTCGCCGACATCCAGGAAAAACGAGAGACCGCGGGCGAGGACTTAGGCCCCTTCAGGAACGCCCAAGGGAGGATCCTCACCCTCGACGAGGTCGAGGAACTCCACATCAGGCGGGTCCTCAAGGACTCCAAGAAGACCAAGGGCGAGATCTGCGAAATACTCGGCATATCCAGGCCCACCTTCGAGCGGAAGCTCGAGCGGTACAACATCCCCTTCGAGAGGGATTGACCCGGAAGGATCGCATGCCCGAAGGGCATCGGCCGTGACGGCGGCCTGCCTGGGTCCGCGTCGTGCCCGCCTCGGCCCTCACTCTCCGATGATCTTCACGAGCACCCTCTTGGGACGCCTGCCGTCGAACTCGCCGTAGAAGATCTGTTCCCAGGGGCCGAAATCGAGCCTGCCGCCGGTGATCGCCACCACCACCTCCCTCCCCATGACCTGGCGCTTGAGGTGGGCGTCGGCGTTGTCTTCCCCGACGTTGTGCCGGTATCGGTCCACGGGTCCGTAAGGCGCGAGGGCGTCGAGCCACTTCGCGAAGTCGTGGTGGAGCCCGGGTTCGTCGTCGTTGATGAACACGCTGGCCGTTATGTGCATGGCGTTCACCAGCACGAGCCCCTCGGTGACGCCGCTGTCACGCACGCATTTCTCGACCTCGGGGGTGATGTTGACGAACTCGACGCGTCCTTTCGTGTTGAACCAGATCTCCTTGCGATAGGTCTTCATGGCATTCCCGCGCTCCGTTATGTGGCATGCACCATCGGGGGGATGGTGACCGGGGCTCGACGAGCCGTCGTCATTCCTTGAATGCGATGCAGGAGACCGGACAGGCGTCGATGGCCTGTTCGACGAGGTCCTCAGGCCCTCCCTGGGGCTTGATGACCCTGGCCTTGCCCTCCTCGTCCAGTTCGAAGACCTCCGGACAGATGTCCTGGCACATCCCGCACCCGATACACTCTTCCCTGTCGAGGAATACGGTCTTTCCCATGGGCCCTCCCGGTCGAAGCGTACGCACATGGTAGCCGCACCGGGCAAGAAAGGCAAGTACAGCAAAGGCGCCGCCACGCCCCCCCGAACCCCGGGCATGCACCCTGCGCGGGCCCCCCACCTGGACCACGCTCACGCCTTTACGCCCCGGGAAGCCCCTCGGGCCAGGGCCGGTTCTCGAGGGCGCCATGGACAGGTCTTCTCTCGCATGGGATTCTCCGAGAAAAGGCCCGGCGCATGGGCCGAGCGGCCAGGGAGCCTCCCGCTCCCCCGCCGCACCTGCACGTGCAGGTCAGGCCCAGGGCATGAGACCGCCCCGGCACCCGTCGAGACGGCGCCGACGGCGCACCTGAAGCGCGCCACGTCCGAGACAGGCCACGAGGATTCCCTCGCACGTCAAGAGACACGCCCGGCCACGCACTCCCGTGTTCGCACGTCTGCCCCCAGACCTGACGGTGCGTGATGCCCACGGGCTCGACGGGTGCCGCACGGCCGAGGGCCGTTTGGGCTTGCGGCCGTGCCTGAAACCCTCAAGGGGCTTTTCTTGGGGGCACTCAAGACCCCATCAAGAGGGGCAGGACCTCTTCGAAGGCCACCGCCCCCTCCCTGAGGCACACGGGCGTGTCCGACGTGAGGTCGACGAGCGTGGACGGCATCGCACCCGGGGTCTCCCCCCCGTCCAAAACCGCGTCGATGTCCAGCCCTGAACGGACGACCTCACCTGCGCTGCAAGCCGGCGGCATCCCCGTACGGTTCGCAGAGGTGGAGGTGATCGGGCCCACGAGACCCGTCAGGCCGCGTGCCAAAGGGTGCGGCGAGATGCGTACGGCAACCTTGCCCCCCGGCGCGAGCAGGGGGTGAAGGGCGGGGGAGGCGGCAAGGATCACGCTGAGGGCGGCGGGCCAGATCTTCGCCAGGGCCTCCTGCAGCCCGGGGCCTATCTTCGCTATGCGCAAGACCGTCTCGATGTCGTGCACGAGCACGATCATCCCCCGATCGGCATCCCTCCCCTTGATCCTCACGATGCGTTCGACGGCCTGGGCATCGTCTATCCTGGCGCCGAGCCCGTAGAAGGTCTCCGTCGGGTAGGCAACCACCGTCGACTGCGTCGACAGCATCAGGGAGGCCACGTACGACACATCCTGCGTCACGATCACGTCACCACCTCCCCGGGTGGTACGAGCGCCTCTCCCCGTGCTCCCGCGGACCGGGACTCGAGGCCCGTGCACGAGGCCTCATGCCCCGGAGAGCTTTGCATCCTCCTCGAGCACCTGACGCCGCATGTCTTCCCGGTAGGCATCGAGCGTCTTCCTGAGCCCCTCGTCGCCGAGGGCGAGGATCTCCACGGCGAGGAGGGCCGCGTTCTTCGCGCCGGCCTTGCCCACGCTCACCGTGGCGACCGGCACCCCCGGGGGCATCTGCACCATCGAGAGCAGGGCGTCCAGGCCCCCGAGCGGCGACGAGGCGACGGGCACGCCTATGACGGGCAGCGTCGTGTGGGCGGCCACCACCCCAGCCAGGTGGGCGGCCATGCCGGCACCGGCGATCACCACGGAGACCCCCCTTTCGCGGGCCGACCTCGCGAAGGAGGCGACCTCCTCCGGCGACCGGTGGGCGGACATGATGCGCATCTCGCAGTCGACCCCGAACCGGTCGAGGAGTGCGCGCGCCTCCTCCATGACCGGCAGGTCCGACGGACTCCCCATGAGCACGGCTACCTTCATGGCATCCTCCCTATGGCTTTCTTCCCGATGTCGCGCCGGTAATGCATCCCCTCGAACGATATCTTCGAGACCGCGCTGTATGCCTTCGCTATCGCACCGGTCAACGTGTCGCCCGTGGCGGTCACGCCGAGCACGCGCCCGCCGTTGGTGACGAACCTCTTGTCCCTGAGGGTGGTCCCGGCGTGGAAGACCTTCACCCCCTCGATCTTTGCCGCCTCCTCGATCCCCTCTATGACCCTGCCCTTGACCACGGGTCCGGGGTATCCCTCGGATGCCGCGACCACGCACACCGCAGGGCCGGCCGAGGAATCGATCCTCAGCGACTTGACGCTCCCCCCCCTCGCCACCTCGAGCATCACCGGGACGATGTCGCTTGCGCACCTCACGAGCAACGGCTGGGTCTCCGGGTCGCCCATGCGCACGTTGAACTCGAGCACGAAGGGGCCTTCATCGGTGATCATGAGCCCGGCGTAGAGAACGCCCCGGTACGTTATGCCCGCCTTCTTGAGACCCCACACGAGGGGCTCGATCACCCTGTCCATCACGAGACCTTCCATGCGCACGTCCACGACGGGCGCTGGAGAGTACGCACCCATCCCTCCCGTGTTGGGGCCCTCGTCATTGTCGAGAAGGCGCTTGTGATCCTGGGAAGAGGCGAAGCTGAGCACGTTCTCGCCGTCGCAGACGGCGATGAACGAGGCCTCCTCCCCCTCGAGCATCTCCTCCACCACCACCCTGTCGCCGGCCGCACCGAAGGCGCGCCTCGCCATGATCTCCTCGATCGCCTGGAGCGCTTCCTCCCTGGTCCTCGCCACCACGACGCCCTTCCCGGCGGCAAGACCGTCGGCCTTGACCACCACGTTCCCGCGAGCCTCCTTCTCCACGTATTCCCTGGCCTTTGAGGCGTCCGAGAACGTACGGTAAGCCGCGGTCGGGATCCCGCACCTGCTCATGAGATCCTTGGCGAAGGCCTTGGAGCCCTCGAGCATGGCCCCCGTCGCGCCGGGACCGAACACGGGCAGGCCCTCCGCGAGGAAGGCGTCCGCGATCCCGCCGACCAGGGGCGCCTCGGGCCCCACCACCGTCAGGTCGAACGCGTTGTCCTTGGCGAACCTCAGGAGCCCGGCCGTGTCGTCGGAACCGATATCCACGCACACCGCGTCCTCGGCGATGCCCGCATTGCCGGGCGCGCAGAAGACCTCGTCGACGAGGGGGCTCTGGGCGATCTTCCAGCACAGGGCGTGTTCCCGTCCCCCCGACCCGATGACCAGGACCCGCATGGGATACCTCCTAGTGCCTGAAGTGGCGCATGCCGGTGAAGATCATGGCCATGCCGTGCTCGTCAGCGGCCTCGACGACCTCGGCGTCGCGCACCGAGCCGCCGGGCTGGACGATGGCCGTGGCGCCTGCCTTGGCAGCCTCGTCCACCCCGTCCCTGAAGGGGAAGAAGGCGTCTGAGGCGACCACCGAACCCTGCGTGGACAGCCCCGCTTCCCGCGCCTTGGACACGGCGAGCCTCGATGAGTCGACCCTGCTCATCTGGCCCGCCCCCACGCCCACGAGCTGGCCCGCCTTCGCATAGACCACGGCGTTCGACTTGACGTACTTGACGATCCTCCAGGCGAACTCCAGTGCCTTGAGCTCCTCAGGCGTCGGGCCCCTCTTCGTCACCACCTCGGCCTTGCCCAGGTCCACCCGGCCCAGGTAACGGTCCTGCAGGAGCAGACCTCCCGTCACCCGCCTGGAGACGAGGAAAGGTTTCTTCGCGCTCGCGCCCGCCTCGATCCCCGGGACCCTGAGGAGCCTGATGTTCTTCTTCTCCCTGAGGATGTCGAGGGCGTCCCGGGTGTAGTCCGGCGCAAGGACCACCTCGGTGAACACCTCCGAGAGGGCCCGCGCCGTGGGGGCGTCGACCGTCCTGTTGAACCCCACGATCCCGCCGAAGGCGCTCGTCGGGTCGACCGCGAGGGCCTTCCGGTACGCCTCCTCGAGGGATGCGTCCGAGAGCGCCGCCCCGCACGGGTTCGAGTGCTTGAGGATGACGCACGCAGGGGTGTCGAACTCCATGACCAGATCGAGGGCCGCGTCCGCGTCCATGATGTTGTTGTACGAGAGCTCCTTGCCCCAGAGCTGTTCCGCGGAGGCAACGGACGGCTGGTCGAGACCCCATTCGACGTAGAAGGCCGCATCCTGGTGCGGGTTCTCCCCGTAGCGCATGATCTGCCTGCGCCTGAACTGCGTCGTGTAGGTGAGGGGGAACTTGGGGTGATCGACGCCCACCGACTGGAGGTAGTTGGAGATCGCGGCGTCGTAGCGGGCCGTCAGCGAGAAGGCCTTCCGGGCGAGCTCGAAGTTGGTCTCCTCGCTCACGGCACCACCGGTCCTTCTCATTTCCTCGACGATGGACGCGTAGTCTCCGGGGTCGGTCACGACCGTGACGAACCTGTAGTTCTTGGATGCGGCCCTCACCATGGCCGGCCCCCCGATGTCGATGTTCTCGACCGCCTCCTCGAGGGAAGCGCCCCTCGCCACCGTCTCCTCGAAGCGGTACAGGTTGACGACGAGCATGTCGATGGGCCTGATGCCGTGCTCCTCCATGGCGCGCACGTGTTCCGGGTTGTCCCTGAGGGCGAGCATGCCGCCGTGCACCAGGGGGTGCAGGGTCTTCAGCCTGCCGTCCATCATCTCGGGGAAACCCGTGAAGTCGGAGATATCGACGATCTCGACCCCGGCATCCCTCAGGATCTTCGCCGTCCCGCCCGTGGAGACGATCTCCACGCCGAAGGAAGCGAGGGCCTTCACGAAGTCGCTTATCCCGCCCTTGTCGGTGACGCTCACGAGGGCACGTGTGATCTTTGGCATATGGGCTCCTTTCCGCTGGGTGATGTGTTCAGGAACGTCGGTGCGTCAGTTGTTGTGGTGCGCCCCTCGGGGACCGGCGCCCTGGATGTAGTACCACGTGAGGATAGGCACGAGGCGTTCATAGAGACCCGCGTCCAGGTAACCGATGTGTTCGATATGATGCCGGGCCTCGTCTCCGGATATCTCGCCCGTCATCATCCCTTCCCTTAGGCGGGTGATTCGGTTGTGGAGGGTGCTCCTGGTCATGGGGTCTCCCACGTGGGAGACCACGTAGCGGTTCATCTCCGCGAACATGCTTTCCATGTCCATCATCCCAGGGGTGCTGCTGTGCTCGCTCTCGAGCTCGTCCATGAGGGCGACCAAAAACGAGTGGGCGTCGTCCATGGCGATCGTGAGGGTCTGTTCCCTCACGAGGTCGTCGAAATCGTCGAAGAAGTCCGTGGTGAGCTTTATGGAGTCGAACTCCTTGACGTAGGCGTGCTCCGAACCGAGGATCCTCTTGAGGATACCCAGAGCCCGGCTCTTCCACTCGACGCACGCGTCTTCATCGGCCCGGTCCTCGATGAGCTCCTCCACGTCGCTCACCATCTCCCGTATGATGAAGAGATACTCCTTTATGGCGCTCTTGCTTCTCATGCCGGCATCATATACAGCATACCTCCGACCGGTCAAGCCTGTTCATGGCGCGCCTTCGTGTGCTAGAATGCATGCATGGGCTTCTCCCCCGTGACCGATCTCCTCGGCAGGCCCGACGAGTTGAGGGCCTTCATCAAGGAGGTGCTCGCCCGCCGAGAGCGGCGGACCATACCTGCCGGAAGCCTGCGAGAGGCCGCGGTGCTCGTCCCCCTGTGCTGGAGGGACCCGGGGCCCGCCGTCCTGCTGACCAAGAGATCCCTCGACGTGGAGCACCACAAGGGCGAGATCTCGTTCCCGGGAGGCAGGTTCGAGCCGGGCGACAGGGACATCGTGCACACCGCCCTACGCGAGGCTCACGAGGAGATCGGCCTCGCCGGCGACGATGTGGACGTGCTCGGGTTGCTCGACGACCACGTCTCCATCGTCGGTTACCACATAACCCCGGTGGTCGGCTCCATCCCATACCCGTACCCGTTTCGCATCAACAGCGAGTCGGAAGCCCTGATCGAGCTCGAGCTGGCGAGGATCCTCGACGGTGATGCATGGATGGCGGAACGCTCGTTCTTCAAGGGGAGCTCGGTGAACATGTTCTATCTCGAGACCGACCAGGGGGTGGTCTGGGGGGCCACCGCGCGCATGCTCAAGCACTTCGCCGACCTCCTGGCCGGGACCACCGTACCCTGGGGCGAGGTGTCGGCCAGCGCCAGGACGTGGGTGATGAACCTCATCCAAGCCCAGGGGGCGTACAGGGACCTGCGCTGAGAGTGCCGTCTCGAGGCCAGAAACGCGCGAACGCCTGACACGCGGAGACGTTGCCCGTCAACCATGCCTCGAACCGACACGACCATGATCCTGCCGGGGTGCTCCAGAGGCACCCAGAGACCCGGGGCGCCCCCGGCGCGCGCCCCTGGGTCTCGCTGCCGGGAGGCCTGCCTGCCTCAGGTACGAGAAATGCCCAGGCGGTCCTCATGAAGCGACGGATCGTGCCGATACGTCTTTGTGGGAAGGGAGACACGCTGGGATATTCGACAGACCGGACCCCTGAGGCGGACTAACCGAACACGAGACAGTGTCATCGTAGACGAAAAGAGAGTCCGGCCGGGCTGAGTCACCGGTATCCCCGGCATCTCCCCTTTTCCTTTTTCCGGGGGAAAAGCCCGCCGGGGAGACCGCACCCGGAGGTCCTCCCCAAAACGCCCCCACCCGCGCGCTCCGGTCAACCGACACCACGAAGGGCTAGGCGGCTTCCGGTGGCCGTTCTCGCATCGACGGCCAAGGGCCCTGCGGCATCGGTCCACCGGGAAAGCCCATGGCGTAGACCAGCTCGGTCTCTGCAGGTGGTCCAGCTTGCGGGTGAGACCTTTGCCTGGAGCGCGCACCCTTGGGTCAACGGGTGCCCGGCGCCGGGCCCCACCCCGGAGCGGTTGGCCGTCGTCGGCCATCGCCGGCTTGGACCCCACCCGTGACCGACCGGGTTCGACCCGGGCGGCCCCTCATGTCCACGAGAATTTCCTGCCTGTCAGCATCTCGTAGGCAGCCACGTATTTCTCGGAGGTCTTCCTGACCACCTCTTCGGGCAACCTCGGGCCAGGGGCCGTCTTGTCCCAGTCGAGCGTCTCGAGGTAGTCCCTCACGTACTGCTTGTCGAAACTCGGCTGGGGCCCGCCCGGCTGGTAACCGTCCAGGGGCCAGAACCTCGAGGAGTCGGGGGTCAAGGCCTCGTCGATCCACACGAGATCTCCCCCCACGAGGCCGAACTCGAACTTGGTGTCGGCGATGATGATCCCCCTCTCCAGGGCGTGGGCGCACGCCTGCCTGTAGATCTCCAGCGAGAGCTCCCGGACCCGCTCGAGGAGGCTCCGCCCCACGAGCCTCGCCGCCGTGTCGAAGTCGATGTTCTCGTCGTGGGTGCCGGGGGCCGCCTTGGTGGACGGGGTGAAGATGGGCTCGTCGAGGCGATCCGATTCCCTGAGGCCTGCGGGCAGCCTCACGCCCGAGACCGAACCCAGCCGTACGTACTCCTTCCATCCCGACCCCGAGAGGTACCCCCTCACGATGCACTCGACAGGAAGAGGCTCCGCCTTCCTTACGAGCACGGACCTCCCCTCGAGGCGGGGGTCGCCCTTGAAGGGGGCCGGATACTCCGAGACGTCCGCGCTCTGTATGTGGTTGGCGGCGAGCGCTTTGCACTTCTCGAACCAGAAGAGGGAGGTCTGGTTGAGGACGTATCCCTTGGCGGGTATGGGGTCGGGCAGCACCACGTCGAAGGCGGAGAGCCTGTCCGTGGTCACGATGAGCAGCAGCTCGTCGGAGACCTCGAAGATTTCCCTGACCTTGCCGCTCGCGATCTTCTTCGCGCCCATGACGTCGATGGTGTACATGGCTTCCATGTCCTCGTGCCTCCCTGTCGTGAAATAAGGAGCAAGCATCCCAAAAAACAGTTGAAAATGTCAAGCGCGTGTAATACATAGTGTGATCCTTAGGGCGGGCTCCACGTGAACGTAAATCTGGGCCGCCGCCAGTATACGGACGATTCCGGGAGGAAACGAGGCGAACCATGTCGCAGGGTGCGGATCCCTTCATGCCCGATGTCGCGGGAGAGATGGGCTATGTGTGCATCGGGTGCGGGGGGCGCTACGACATCTACGAGTTCATCTACACCTGCCCGGAATGCGGAAGCCTCCTCAAGATCGAGAACGCCGCCTTCGAGGACCTGAAACGCAGGCCTGCATCCGAATGGAGGAACCTCTTCGACTCGAGGAGGAACAGCACCACCCTCGAGATCCAGGGGGTTTTCAGGTTCCACGAGCTCATCCTCCCCATCGTGCCGCTGAAAGACGTGATTTACCTCGGCGAGGGCAACACCCCCCTGGTCAGGGCGAACCGCGAACTCAGCCAATGGGTGGGCGCCCCGTTCTTCGTCAAGAACGACGGGCTCAACCCGTCCGCCAGCTTCAAGGACCGGGGCATGGCCTCTGCCATATCGTTCCTGAACCACGTCATCCGGGTCAGGGGGCTGACGGACGTGCTGGGCATCTGCGCATCGACGGGCGACACCTCGGCTGCGGCGGCCCTGTACCTCAGCTACCTGCCGAAGGACAAGGTAAGGGCCGTGGTGCTCCTCCCCAAGGGCAAGGTGACGCCCCAGCAGCTGTCCCAGCCCCTCGGCTCGGGCGCGAAGGTCATCGAGATGCCGGGCGTCTTCGACGACTGCATGCGCGTGGTCGAAGAGCTCGCGCAGAACTACCATGTCTTCCTGCTGAACTCGAAGAACCCGGTGCGCATCCTCGGCCAGAAGAGCTACGCGTACGAGACCGCCCAGCAGCTCGGCTGGGACACGAAAGGGCTCGCCGTGGTGGTCCCCATAGGAAACGCCGGCAACATCACGGCGGTCATGGACGGCTTCATCGACCTCCTCGAGCTCGGCATCATAGAGGAGCTCCCCCTGATCCTGGGTGTCCAGAGCGAGCACGCGGACCCGATCGCCCGCTGGCGATCGAGCGGCGTCTTCAAGCCGGTCAAGGTGAGGCCGTCGGTGGCCCAGGCGGCCATGATAGGCGACCCGGTCTCGTTCCCCAAGGTGAAACTCAACGTGGAGCGGTACTTCTCCGACAAGTTCCTCGTGGTTTCGGTGAGCGAGAACGAGATCATGGAAGGGATGCTGACGGCCAACAGGCACGGCCACGTCGTGTGCACCCAGGGGGGGGAATCCGTCGCCGGGCTGAAAAAGGCCCTCGAGACGGGCCTCGTTCCCCCGGGCCTGACGTACGTGGTGGATTCCACGTCGCACCACCTCAAGTTCGCTTCCTTCCAGGAACGGTACTTCGCGGACGACTTCGACCCCGCCTACGGGATACAGACGAGGGAAGACCTCAAGAACGCGCCGGTGACCCTCGACGGCAAGGCGGCCACCATCGCGTCGTTTTTGGGTCTCAGGAGGAAGACGTGAGCGATGCCAAGCGCGCCCGGCACCATGAACGGACCATGCCACCCGGGATCATCGACCTTCGTACGCTTTCGCTTGCCCGAGGCAGGGCCACGGGTACATACTCTGCTGCACATGCACATACCGCATACAAAAGGAGTGCGTGAGCACGACGCCAAGGAGGAAAAGCTTCATGTCTGACAGGAATTTCACGTTCTCGTCCGAATCAGTCACCGAAGGCCACCCGGACAAGGTGGCAGACAACATCTCGGATGCAATCCTGGACGAAATCATCGCGAACGACAAGCATGCGCATGTGGCCTGCGAAACCCTCGTGACCACCGGGCTCGTCTTCGTATCAGGCGAGATCACGACCACACACCAGTTCGACGTCCAGCGCATCGCACGGCAGACCATCAAGGAGATCGGCTACACGGAGGCCGTCATGGGGTTCAGCTGGAACACCTGCGGCGTGATGGTGAGCATCGACAAGCAGTCCCCGGACATCAACCAGGGTGTCCAGGAGGGACAGGGGCTCTTCGCCGAGCAGGGGGCCGGGGACCAGGGCATGATGTTCGGGTTCGCCTGCGACGAGACAGACATGCTCATGCCCACCCCCATCTACTACGCCCACAAGCTCACCAAGGCGCTCGCGGACACGCGCAAGAGCGGCGTGCTCGAGTTCCTCAGGCCCGACGGGAAGTCGCAGGTATCCGTACAGTACGAGGACGGCAGGCCGGCGAGGATCGACGGCATCGTGATCGCGGCGCAGCACGACGAGGACGCGAGCTACGAGACCGTGCGCGAGGGGATCATGGAGGAGGTGGTCAAGAAACAGATCCCTGCCCACCTCCTCCACAAGGACACGAAGTACTTCATCAACGCCACCGGCAGGTTCGTCCTGGGCGGGCCGCACGCGGACACCGGCCTGACCGGCAGGAAGATCATCGTTGACACCTACGGCGGTTTCGCCAGCCACGGGGGCGGGGCCTTCTCGGGAAAGGACCCCTCCAAGGTGGACCGATCCGCCGCGTACATGGCGCGCAAGATAGCCAAGAACATCGTGGCTTCGGGTCTCGCCAGACGCTGCACCGTGCAGCTCGCCTACGCCATCGGCGTCGCCGATCCCGTGTCCATCATGGTGGACACCCAGGGGACCGGGAAGATATCCGACGACAGGCTGGCGCAGATCGTCAGGGAGGTCTTCCCGCTCAAGCCGAAGGGTATCATCGAGCACCTCGACCTCCTGAGGCCGATCTACAGGAAGACCGCGGCGTACGGGCACTTCGGGAGACCCGAACCCGAGTTCACGTGGGAACGCACCGACATGGTGGAAAAACTCCTCGAAAGGGCGGGATGAGTATGGCTGAGAAGGCGAAGAAGCTGTCCTGTTCGACCCTCCCGGACTACTGCGGCCTGCCGTGCAAGATCGCGGACCGGTCCCTGGCCGAGTTCGGCCGCAAGGAGATCGCGATAGCGGAGCACGAGATGCCCGGCCTCATGGCGGTGCGCGAGAAGTACGCGCCGGCCAAGCCGCTCGAGGGCGCCCGCATAACCGGTTCCCTGCACATGACCATCCAGACCGCGGTCCTCATCGAGACCCTCAAGGAGCTGGGGGCCGACGTGCGATGGGCGTCGTGCAACATCTTCTCCACCCAGGATCACGCGGCGGCGGCCATCGCATCGGGCGGGACGCCGGTCTTCGCGTGGAAGGGCGAGAGCCTCGAGGATTACTGGGCATGCACGCTCGCGGCGCTCACCTTCCCGGGCGGGAAGGGGCCGAACCTGATCGTGGACGACGGCGGGGACGCCACCCTCATGGTCCACCGGGGGTACTACGCGGAGGAGAACCCCGCGATCCTCGACGAGCCCACGGAAAACAAGGAACTCGCGATCATCAACGAGATCCTCAAAAAGCGCCTCGCGGAGGACCCCACCTTCTGGCACAGGACCGTCAAGGAGCTCAGGGGGGTCTCCGAGGAGACGACCACCGGCGTCCACAGGCTCTACCAGATGCTCGAGAAGAAGACGCTGCTGTTTCCAGCCGTCAACGTGAACGACTCGGTCACCAAGAGCAAGTTCGACAACCTCTACGGGTGCAGGGAATCCCTGGCGGACGGCATCAAGAGGGCCACCGACGTGATGGTGGCGGGCAAGGTGGTCTGCGTGTGCGGCTACGGCGATGTGGGCAAGGGGTGCGCCCAGTCCATGCGGGGCTTCGGGGCGCGGGTCCTCGTCACCGAGATAGACCCCATATGCGCCCTCCAGGCCGCGATGGAAGGCTACCAGGTCACCACCGTGGAGGACGCCCTCCAAGAGGCCAACATCTTCGTCACGGCCACCGGAAACTGCCGCGTCATACGCATCGAGCACATGGAGCGGATGCTGGACCAGTCGATCGTGTGCAACATCGGCCACTTCGACGACGAGATCGAGGTCGACAAGCTGAACGCCTACCCGGGGATCACCCGGGTCAACATCAAGCCCCAGGTGGACAAGTACATCTTCCCGGACGGGCACTGCATCTACCTGCTGGCCGAGGGGAGGCTCGTGAACCTCGGGTGCGCCACGGGGCACCCGTCCTTCGTCATGTCCAACTCGTTCACGAACCAGGTGCTGGCGCAGATGGACCTCTGGAAGAACCCCCGCGAGGTGAGCGTGAGGACGCTGCCCAAGATCCTGGACGAGGAGGTCGCGAGGCTCCACCTCACCAAGCTCGGCGCCAAGCTGACCACGCTGACCCAAGAACAGGCGGACTACATCGGGGTGAGCGTGGACGGGCCCTTCAAGCCCGAACACTACCGCTACTGACCCGCGGGGTGCTCGATCTCACACCCGCACCTGGCGGCGAGGCATCAAGGCAGGGTTCGGTCCCGCGAGGTCACGAAGGGACAGGCGTCACGAGAGGGGACAGGCATCAGTGTACACGGCAGGCCGTGTCCTCGAGCGACCGCGAAGGAAAGGCGCCTGGGTCAGAGGTGGGCATCCAGCCACGCGCGCAGGTCTTCAAGCACCCTCTTCCTGTCCTGAGGCAGCTCGTTGTAGACCTCGTGCTTGAGCCCCTCGTAGAGCTTGAAGGTCTTGTCCTTCGAACCGATCGCCTCGAAGAGTTCCCGCTGGCCCGAGAACGAGGTGTCGAGCGAGCCCAGCTGGATGAGAACGGGCATGGCGAGCGCATGCGCCCCTGAGGCCACCCTGACCACGGACTTGTTCATCTCGTGCGCGAGCCTCGGCGTGATGACGTTGTACACCAGGGGGTCCTCCACGTAGGCCTTCACCACATCCTCATCCCGCGAGATGAATTCCGGCGGGAGCGGCGACTTCACGTGCACCCAGGGCAGCACCGAGGAGAGGATCCCGGTGATCTTGACGAGCAGGGGCGGGATGTCCGGCCCAGGCTTGGAGCCGGTCCCCGAGAGCACGAGACCCTTCACGTTCTCGGGCCTCTGCTCCACGTAATCCATGGCTATGAGGCTCCCCATGGAGTGACCGAGGACGAACCTGGGGACATCCGGCATGCGGAACCTGATCACTTGGAGGTAGAAGAGGTGCTCGTCGTCCACGAAATCCTGGAAACGTCGCACGTGCCCCCTCCTGCCGTCGCTCCTGCCGTGACCGCGGTGGTCGTTGCCCATCACCGCGTACCCTGCGGGAACCAGCTCGTTCACGACGTTGGCATAGCGGTCCACGTGCTCGGCGTAGCCGTGGATGAGGTGGATGACCGCCTTGACATCCCCTTGAGGCAGCCAACCCTTCCAGAAGAGGGAAAGACCTCCCGACCCGACGAAGCTCCCCGTGACGGTCTGCATGCCCGACGACCCTCCTTCCAATGCAGCCATGGTATCGTAAACCCCGCCCGCAAGACCCGGACTCGCCAGATAAGCGTTTCGAGGACGACGCAAACAAACGAGATGTCTTTATGCACCAGGTCCGCGAAAAAATCAAGAACCTCTGTTGACATAAGCACCGCATGTGGGGTATAAGAATGAGTGCTCATTCATGGGGCTGCAAGACGACACGCAAACGACACTCAAGCAAGGAGGGTATTATGGCTAGTCAATGGGTGGACCTGAGGGACCTCAAGTTCATACTGTTCGAGGTCTTCAAGATGGGGGAGGCCCTTCTCGGCAAGGGCCAGTTCGCCGACCATGACGTCGACATGGTGAACATGGTGCTCGACCAGGCCGCGAAGTTCACCGAGAACGACATCGCCCCAACGTACCCCGACGAGGTTCAGCGCAAGCCCGTCGAGGCCGTGTACAAGGACGGCAAGGTGTACGTGCCCGAGGCGTACCACCGGCTGTACCAGCTCTACTGCGAGGGCGGGTGGATGACCGTGTCCGACAGCCCCGAGGTGGGAGGCCAGGGCTTCCCGGCGGTGGTCGCCGCGGCCTGCGCACAGATGTTCCTCGCCGGCAACCAGGCCTTCCTCATGTATCCCGGTCTCACCCACGGCGCAGCCAGACTCGTGGAAGACCACTTCCAGCACCCGCTCCGCGACATCATCCTCGAGAAGATGTACACGGGCGTGTGGGCCGGCACCATGTGCCTCACCGAGCCGGGCGCCGGTTCGGACGTGGGGGCCCTGAAAACCACGGCCAAGAAGAACCCGGACGGCACGTACTCCATCACGGGCACCAAGTGCTTCATCTCCGCGGGCGACCATAACCTCACCGAGAACATCATCCACCCGGTGCTCGCCCGCATCGAGGGTGACCCCCCAGGAACGAAGGGCATCTCCATCTTCATCGTGCCCAAGATCCGCATCAACCCCGACGGCACGCTCGGCGAGCCCAACGACGTGACCTGCGGCGGCATCGAGAGCAAGATGGGAATCCACGGCAACGCCACCTGTACGCTCAACTTCGGCGAGAACGGCAAGTGCATCGGCTACCTCATGGGCGAGGAGCGCCAGGGCATGCCCATCATGTTCCAGATGATGAACGAGGAGCGCCAGGGAGTGGGCACCATGGGCGTGGCGCTCTCCACTGCGGCATACCTCCACGCGCTGTCCTACGCCAAGGAGCGCCTCCAGGGCGTCAACATCATGCAGATGAAGGACCCCAACGCGAAGCAGTGCCCCATCATCCAGCACCCCGACGTCCGCAGGATGCTCCTCAAGATGAAGTCCATCACGGACGCCATCAGGATCCTCGCCCTGTACTGCTACTACGCCATGGACCGCAGGGCCCTCGCCGAGGACGAGGCGGAAAAGGACAAGTGGCAGGGCATGGTCGAGATGTACACCCCCATCGTCAAGGCGTACTGCACCGACATGGGTGACGAGGTCACCAAGCTCGCCGTCCAGACCTACGGCGGCTACGGCTACTGCCGCGAGTACCCGGTCGAGCAGATGATGAGGGACAACAAGATCAACACGATCTACGAGGGTACCAACGGCATCCAGGCCCTCGACCTCCTCGGGAGGAAGCTCGGCATGAAGAAGGGTCTCTACTTCATGAACATGCTCGGCGAGACCCAGGCCGAGGTCGCCAAGGCCAAGACGAACGACAACCTGAAGGCCGAGGCGGAGATCGTCGAGAAGGCGCTGAACGCCTGCGCGGCCACGGCCATGCAGTTCAGCCAGCTCATCAAGACCAACCCGTTCATCCCGCTGGTCGCAGCCTGCGACTATCTCCAGTGCCTCTCCGAGGCCATCTGCGGCTGGCTCCACATCTGGATGGCGAACGTCGCCACCGAGAAGCTCGCCGCCAACCCCATCGAACAGGACAAGCTGTTCTACACGGGCAAGGTCGAGAGCGCGAAGTTCTACATCAACAGGATCACCGCCCTGGTCCCGGCCAAGTGCGAGATCCTCACCAAGGACGAGATCAGCTGCATCAGGATCCCGGACGAGGCCTTCGCCGTCTGATCGACACGAGTTCCCTGACAACAAGGGGGTGGTAGCCATTGGCTACCACCCCCTTCATGCCTTTCTCCGGGTCTTGCGCCTGGATGCAGCCGGACTCTTGAGCGTTCCTCATCGGGCTCTGCCGGAACCCCCCGAGTGATACCTGCCCGCAGGGACACCGCGGCACAACAGCCTCACGAGCCGCGAACCCTCGGTCCCCCGGCCAGGGGCCTCTTGACGGGCCGACAATGCTCCCTCGGAAGGATCAACACCGCACTCCCTCAGCTCTTGCCCGCTCTGTGTGGCATCTCCATGGGTGTGCGGGTGATCGGGGCGTCCTGCAGACAGAACACCTCGAACCCGCGGACAGGGGGGCTCGCACCCTGTCGGCCCGGGTGCAACCTACCTGTCACCCCTGTACCTGCCCTGGTACTCGCGCGTCGTGAGGGCTTCGCCATCCTTGACGATCCCGCCCGAGGTCACGCGCGCGACAAAGAGCGCGTGGTCTCCTGTCTCGATGGCGCGCTCGACCGTGCAGTCGAGGTACCCCACCGCATCCTTGAGGACCGGAGCCCCACCCGGCGAAAGCTCGTACTCCACCCCCTCGAGTTTGCGCCTCCAGTCGCTGATCTTGAAACGTCCTATGTCCTGCAGGGCGTCCACCGGCAACACGTTTATGGTGAACGCCCCCGAGTTCATGATCTGCTCCCTGGAGAGCCTCGTGTTCCTGATCGCGAGCGTGATCAGGGGCGGCTCGTGGGAGCACTGCGCAACCCACGATGCGACCATGGCGTTGTACATCCCGTCGGATGCGATCGTCACGAGGTATATGCCGTAGTGGAACCTGTCCAAGACGTCCTGCCACGATCTTTCCATGACGAGCCCCCTTTCTCTCGGCCCCCGAACCATCGGCCGTGTTCCTCCTATAGGGCACACGGCTCCCGGCGGAAAGCCCAGGTCCACAAGCGGGTGGGCGGCGCAGGCCGCGCCCTGCTTCGGGCCCCTTCTCACCTGAAGCCGAGTTTGCCCCTGCCCAAGAGATCGTGAAGGTGGACCACCCCCTGGAAGACACCCTGCTCGTCGGTGACCACGAGCGAGGTTATCTGGTGTTTCTCCATCATGTCGAGCGCGTCGATGGCGAGCTTTCCCTGCTCGATTCGCTTCGGGTTGGGCGTCATGATGTCGAGCGCGACGAGCCCCTCGAGCCTGTTGCCGTGCTTGAGCAGGACCCTTCTGAGGTCGCCGTCCGTGATCATGCCGACGACGTCCCCGGCGTCGGCGACCAGGGTGAACCCGAGCCCCTTGTCGGTCATCTCCCGGACGAGCCGCTCGAGCGGGGTGTCCGGCGCCACGAGGGGGATGCGCCGGCCCGTGATCATGATCTGCGAGATCCGCGCCATGAGTTGCCTGCCGAGCTCGCCCGCCGGGTGGAGCGCCCGGAAGGCCTCGGTATCGAACCCCTTGATCCTGGATACGACCACCGCCAGCGCGTCGCCGAGGGCGAGCTGCGCCGTGGTGGAGGCCGTCGGCGCGAGGTTGAGGTTGCACGCCTCGCGAGCGACCCTGCACTGGAGCACTATGTCGGACCGCTCCGCCATGGGCGAGGAAGGGTCCGAGGTGACGGACACGACGGGCACCCCGATCTTCGCAAGGGCGTCCAGAAGGTCCAGGATCTCGCGCGTCCTGCCGCTGTTGGAAAAGATCACCACCGCATCCGTGCCCATGATGGAGCCGAGGTCTCCGTGAAGGCCGTCGACCGGGTGCATGAATACCGCGGGTATCCCAATGCTCACCATGGTGGACGCGACCTTCCTCGCGATGATCCCGGACTTCCCGACGCCGGTGAGCACCGCCTTGCCCTCGAGCCCGGCGATGAGGCGTACGGCCTTGGCGAAGGCGGGGCCGACCTGGTCGAGGAGGGCGCTCAACCCCTCGATCTCGATACGTACCGCCTCCTTTCCCAGTTCTATGATCTGAGTGTCATCCATGCCACGCTCCAAAGATCAGCCCTCCCGGGGGCGGCCGAAAGACCCGCGGCCGTCCTCGCGTCGACGATCCCACCTGAAGATCACCCTGTAACGACCCGAACGATCCTCCCCACGAGATCGTACTCCCACGCCCGGGTGACCTGCACCGCCACGATCGTCCCAGGCCTGGCGTCACCCTCGGTGATCACCACCATGCCGTCCACCTCGGGCGCCTGGAAGGCGGCCCTTCCGCTCGCGAGGAGGTCCGTCTCGGGGTGGGGACCCTCCACCAGTACAGGTATCTCGCCGCCCACCATGTTTTTCAACCTCTTTTTCGACACCTCCTGCTGGATGCCCATGATCCTTCGCCTTCTCCTTGCGGCGACGGCCCTGGCAGGCCTGCCCCGGAGGGACGCGCTCCTCGTCCCCTCCTCTGGCGAGTAGACGAAGACGCCCAGGTGATGGACCCTGCCGGAGGCCACGAAGCGCTCGAGCTCCTCGAAGGCCTCGTCGTCCTCACCCGGGTGACCCACCATGAGGCTCGTCCTCACCCAGACTTCCGGAGACGCCGAACCAAGGAGATCGAAGGCCCTCCTCACCGCATGGGCGCCGCCTTTCCTGCCCATGGCCTCAAGCACCCTGTCGGAGACGTGCTGTATGGGCATGTCGATGTAGGGACATACCTTCGGGTTCTTCCCGAGGTGCTCCACAACCGCCCCGGACAATGAGGCGGGGTGCACGTACATGAGCCTGATCCACTCCAGCCCCTCCACGGTGCTCACCATGTCGAGGAGCCTGGCCAGGCCATCGGTCATGCCCAGGTCCGTGCCGTAGTTCCCCAGGTCCTGGGCCACGAGGATCACCTCGACCACGCCCTGTCCTGCAAGGATGCGGCATTCTTCCAGGACCTCCTCGGGCGGTTTGCTCACGAGGGGCCCCCTGATGGACGGGATGAGACAGTACCCGCACCTGTTGGAGCACCCCTCGCTCACCTTCACGTAGGCGCTGTGGGGGTTCGAGGTAAAGGCCCTCTTCACGACCCCCTCGAAGACCGGCTCGAGGATACCCGCCCCCTGCTCGTAGGCCTCGACGATGCCCTCGTACGTACCCGGCCCGGCAAACAGGACTATCTCGGGCATCTCGTGCAAGAGCTCCCTCCCGTAGCGGCTCACCAGGCACCCTGCGCAGATCACCTCCCTGCCGGAATCCACCGCCTCCAAGAGGGCCGTGATCGACTCCTCCACCGCGGAGGTCAGGAAGGCGCACGTGTTGATCACCACGAGATCGGCGTCCTCGGCGCCGGGGACGAGCGTATAGCCCGCTTGCACGAACCTCTCGCAGATGTACTCCGAGTCCACGAGATTCTTGGGGCAGCCGAGACTCACCATCGAGAAGCGCTTCATCGATGGGCTTCAGTCGAACACGGTGTTCTTCGGCACGACCACGATGCCGCCGGGCGAGATATCGAAGCGCCGGGCGTCTTCCTCGGCGTCGTACCCGATGGTGGTGCGAGGCGGGATCTTCACCCGCTTGTCGACGATGGTACGCCTGATCCTGCAGTGCCTGCCGACCTCCACGCCCTCCATGAGGATCGAGTCCTCGATCTCGGCGTAGCTGTTGACCCGCACGTTCGGGGAGATGATGGACCTCTCCACCCTGCCGCCGGACACGATGGACCCGCCGCAGACGATCGAGTCGAGCACCTGGCCTATCCTCTTCCCGTCCTCTCCGCCGGCGAACACCATCTTCGAGGGGGGGTACGGGCTGTACACCGTGTGGACGGGCCAGGAGGTGTGGTAGAGGTTGCACTTGGGCGTGACCGAGACGAGGTCCATGTTGGCCTCGTAGTATGCGTCGAGGGTCCCGATGTCCCTCCAGTAAGACTCACCCATGATGTCCTTGAAGGGAAACGCCATGACGGCCGCGTTCTTGACCATGCGGGGGATGATGTCCTTCCCGAAGTCGTGGCTGCTCGTCTTGAGCTTGGCATCCTCCACGAGCCTCCGTATGAGCGTGGAGGTGTGGAAGACGTAGATCCCCATGGACACGAGCACCTTGCTCCGGTCCCCGGGCATGGTGTACGGGTCTTTCTTGGGTTTCTCCTGGAACCCCACAACCCGCATGGCCTCGTCCGCCCTGACCACCCCGAACTGGGACGCCGTCTCCACGGGCATGGCCACGACGCCGATCGTCACGTCGGCCTTGGTGTCCAGGTGGAAACCGATCATCTCCCGGTAATCCATCTGGTAGACGTGGTCGCCGGAGAGGATGAGCGTCAGCGGGGTGTTCGTCTGCTGGAGAGAGTAGATGTTCTGGAACACGGCGTCGGCCGTTCCCTCGTACCAGCTCGACCCGATACGCTGCTGGGCGGGTATGTCATAGATGAACTCGCCCATGGGGTACGAGAAGAAGGGGAGCCACCCGCGCTGGATGTGTCGGTTCAGGGAGTGGGACTTGTACTGGGAGAGCACATAGATCTTCTTGAGACCGGAGTTCACGCAATTGGACAGCGTGAAGTCGATGATCCGGTACATGCCGCCGAAGGGAACTGCGGGCTTGGCCCGGTCCTTGGTCAGGGGATAGAGCCTCTCCCCCCTGCCTCCCGCAAGAATGACCACCTCCACATCGTTCGGGTTGACGTATGCCATTTCATTTTCCAATCAGAGAAAATATCGTCTTTTTCAGGGCGGTGAGATCGTGGGACTTCACCACGAAGGCGTCCGCCGCCTGGGCGAGGGCGTCGTTCTTGTAGCTCGGGTATGCGGTGTGGATGACCACGGGGGTCTCCTCCTTCAGCTTGAGGATGTGGCCCATGGTCTCGAACCCGTCCATGGCCGGCATGCGCAAGTCGAGCACGATGAGGTCGAACTTGGCGTCCGAGCGCAAGAGATCGAGCGCCTCCCTGCCGTTCCCCGCGATACTCGTCGCGTACCCCTCGTCGTTGAGCTCCTGCTTCAGGAGTTCCTGAATGCTCCGGTCATCTTCAACTATCAGGATACGCTTCATTTTCAACCAGTAATATTAATGAGATGAGCATACCATGTCAAACCCTATCAGGGAATCTCCCTCGCCGGGGGCTGAAAGGACAAGCCGCCTGCGCCCCTCAGCGGCCCACCGGCTTTGTCGCGAGGGAGATGCGGGCATGGCCTGTCAGGCGCAGGGTGTCGAGGACCTTCATGACCCTTTCATAGAGGATGCCCTTGGGGGCCATGACCACGACCTGCCTCCCCTTGGGCAGCGAGGCGATCGCCTTGGCCTCCTCGGCGGCCTTGCTCCCGTCCACCACGACCCCGTCGGCGAGCACGATCACCGTGCTGGCCGGCGAGACGACGTTCTTCCCGCTGATCGTGGCCGGCAGGTCCACCTCGCTCAGCACGAGCGGGCTGCCCAGGGTAAGCAGGAAAAAGATCTGGAGCAGGAAGACGACGTCCACCAAGGGGGTGACGTCAAGAACCGAGGTCCTCCTGTCCCTTCGCGCCTTTCTGAACCTCATGGGCGTCTCCCTTAAGGTATTCGAGGATCCTGGCGGAGGTCTTTTCCATCTCCATGACGAGGTAGTCGCTGCGGGCCACGAGCAGGCGATAGCACACGAAGACCGGGATCCCTATGGCGAGCCCGGCCACCGTCGTAATGAGCGCCTCGGAGATGCCCGCCGCCAAGAGCTGGCTGGAGTTCGCCCCGCCTGCGCTGCCGGCCACGGCCTGGAAGGACGCGAGCATGCCCGTGACGGTTCCGAGGAACCCGAGCAGGGGCGCTATCGCGGCGATGATGCCGAGGATGTCCAGGTACCTCTCGATGGCGTAGGCCTCTCCCGCTCCCGCCTCCTCCATGTAGTCCTTGATGATCTCCCTGCGCATGCCGGCGTTCTTGATCGCGACCATGATGACGGGGCAGATCGGGGAAGAGTTTCTCTTGAGGAGCTGCTCGATGTCGCCGAGCCTCCCCATGCGCACGAGGCGCTCCACCTCCTCGATCAGGTCCCGCGGGATGATCCGGCTCTGCCTGAGGGCGAACATCCTCTCGACGATGATGGCCAGGGCAACCACCGAACAGACGAGCAACGGCCACATGAGCGGTCCGCCCTTGAGAAAGAATTCCCACAGCGTCATAGCCCCTCCTGCTCGTTCGGCGATACCATACGCGTCTTACCACATCGTCTCGAGCATGAAAAGGCCTCTCGCCCCCTTAAGCGCCCCGTCTCGTCGTCCGAGGCAGCACCGCCCGCGCCCATCCCCCCGCCAAGGCACGGCAATCACGACCTTTCAGCCCCTCGCACCGGAGAACACCCCGGAGAATAAGCCCGGCCCTTCGCCCCCCGGACACGACCAGCACCCTTTGACCCGCCTCGGTTCTCTTCCCTGAGAAAGATAGGCTTGCTATGCTCGCGCCATGGTTGCTAACATGACCCTAATGGAGCAGGAATCGAGAGATATCAGACTCGTGTGCGTGAGACTCGAGAACATCCCCTTGACGGCCGTCTACGAGGCGGGCGGGTTCGAGGTCTCCCAGGGGGACCGCGTGCTGGTGAACACCGAATCCGGCCAGTGCGTGGCCCGCGTGATCGGGTTCGCGGACCCGGCCAAGATACCGGAACTCGAGAACATCAGCCCGATCGTCAGGCCGCTTGGCGCCGAGGATCTCGAGCGTCTCGAGCGCATCAGACACAAGGAGCGGGAGTGCTTCGAGTTCTGCCAGCAGAGGATAGCCGCCCGGGGGCTTCCCATGAAGCTCATACGTGTCGAGCAGTTCTTCGAGGAGAACAAGATCACCTTCTACTTCTCCGCAGAGGGCCGGGTGGACTTCAGGGAACTCTTGAGGGATCTGGTCGAACGCTATCGAACCCGCATCGAGCTCAGGCAGGTGGGCACCCGGCAGGAGTCGGCCATGCTCGGGGGCATAGGGAGTTGCGGCAGGGAGCTGTGCTGCGCGACGTTCCTGACGAACTTCCAGCGCATCTCAGTCAAGATGGCCAAGTACCAGAACATGACCCTGAACCCCACCAAGATCTCCGGCCTGTGCGGAAAGCTCAAGTGCTGCCTCGCCTATGAGAAGGAGTCGTACGCGAACCTCATCGAGAACCTGCCGAAACCCGGCAGGAAGGTGTACCTGGCAGAGGGGGAGGCCACGGTGGTGAGCATCAACGTCATCAACCAGACCTTCGTGGCGAAGCTCTCCGACAGGCGCTTCGTGAAGGCCCGCGTGGAAGATGTCCTGACAGAGGAGGAATTCAAGAACCAGCCTCAACGCAAGCCCCAGCTCCCGGAGCCGGAACCCTCCGTGAGCGCGGAGGCGGGGGCCGACGACGGGTTGCCCATGGAGCCCCTCGTGGTACCACAGCAGAAGCCGAAGAAAAAGAGGCCCAGGCACCGCGGCGCGCGCAAGAAAAGGAGCCCGAAGGCATGAGCAGGTATTTCTACGTGACAACGCCCATCTACTACGTGAACGCGAAACCGCACCTCGGCCACGTCTACACGACCGTGATCGCAGACGTACTGGCCCGTTTCCACAAGCTTTCGGGCGACGTGGTCTTCTTCCTCACCGGCACCGACGAGCACGGGGACAAGATCATGGAGACCGCCCGGTCGCTCGGCACCACCCCAAGAGAGCTCGCGGACGAGAACAGCCAGCGATTCAGGGACCTGTGGCCGCTGCTCGAGGTGAGGCACGACCGCTTCATCCGGACCACGGAACCGGATCACGTGCAGACGGTCCAGCGCATCCTCCAGGAGGTATACGACAGGGGGGACATCTACTTCGGCGAGTACGGCGGCTACTACTGCACGGGATGCGAGCGATTCATGACCGAGACCGAGATGGAGGACGGGGCCTGCCCGATCCACAAGCGGCCGCTCTCCTTCGTCCAGGAGAAGAACTACTTCTTCCGCATGGAGAAGTACAGGCCGTGGCTGGTCGAACACATCCAGGCCAACCCCGATTTCATAAGGCCGGAGAGGTACCGGAACGAGGTGCTCGGCATGCTCAGGGAGCCCATCGACGACCTGTGCATCTCGCGCCCGAAGTCGCGGCTCACCTGGGGGATCGAGCTCCCCTTCGACAGGGATTACGTGTGTTACGTCTGGTTCGACGCCCTCATCAACTACCTTACGGGCATTGGCTACCCTGACGGCGCCGGGTTCGACCCCTTGTGGAAGGAGGCCCAGCACCTCGTGGGCAAGGACATCCTCAAGCCCCACGCCGTGTACTGGCCGACCATGCTGAAGGCCATCGGCCTCGAGCCCTACCGTCACCTCAACGTCCACGGGTTCTGGAACGTGGACGCCGCGAAGATGTCCAAGAGCCTGGGCAACGTGGTCGACCCCCTGGACCTCAAGGACAAGTACGGCGTGGACGCCTTCAGGTACTTCCTCGTGCGGGACATGGTCTTCGGCCTCGACGCGAACTTCTCCGAGGAGGCGCTCATCGAGCGCTACAACGCGGACCTCGCCAACGACCTCGGGAACCTGGTGAGCAGGAGCACCAAGATGGTGACGAGGTACTTCGACGGTGTCCTCCCGGCCCCGTCCGGGGACACCACGGACATGGAACGTGAGCTCGTGGACCGGGCATCTGTGGTCGTGGGCGAGTTCAAGGAAAGGATGGAGGCCCTCGAGCTCCATACGGCCCTGATCTCTGTCTGGTCGCTCATCTCCGCGGCGAACAGGTACGTGGACCGGGCCTCCCCCTGGGAGCTCGCAAAGAAGGACAGGGCGAGGCTCTCCACGGTCATGTACCACCTCGTGGAGACCATCCGCATCGTGGCGGTCCTCATCAACCCCGTGATGCCGCTCGCCTCGAGGAAGATCCTCGACCTGGTGGGGTGGACGGGCGAGGTGTCCCTCAACGACGTCCTTCCCTTCGGGAAGCTGACGCCCGGCGTGAGCGTGAGCCCGGCCGAGGCGCTCTTCCCGCGGGTGGAGCGGCTGGCCAAGGCCGCCTGCGACGCCGCGCCCACGAAGCAGCAGAAGGAAGAGAAACGCCCCGGCGGCCCTTCCAACCTCGTGGACATCAGCCGGTTCGGCGAGATCGAGATCAGGGTGGGCCGGGTGCTGGAGGCCTCGAGGGTGGAAAAATCGGACAAGCTCTTGGCCTTGACGGTGGACGTGGGGAGGCGGATCAGGATCGTTGCGGGGATCGGGACCTCGTACACCCCGGAGGAACTGGCAGGCAAACACATAGCGGTGGTGACCAACCTGAAGCCCGCCACCCTCATGGGGCTCAAGAGCGAGGGGATGCTCCTTGCGACCGACTGCGAGGAAGGCGGGCTGGCGCTCGTGGGCTTCGACCGCACCCCCAAGGTGGGCGCGAAGGTGCGCTGAGGGTGACGCCATGCAGAAGGTCCCGATAGAACTGGTAAAACCGGGCATGGTACTCGCCAAGACCGTGTGCAACGAGTCGGGCATGGCCCTGTGCGGAGAGGGGACGGAGCTGACCGACACGATCATCGAGCGTCTCAAGCGCATGAATATCTCGCACGTCGTCCTCAAGGGCCACCCCGTGGACATGGGAGAGAGCAAGACCACCGAGGAGAAGCTCGCCGATCTCGAGGCGAGGTTCGAGCGATGCCGCAAGGACCCTCTCATGGAAAGGGTGCTCGAGGCCGCTCGAGCGGCGCTCGTCTCCCTCGACGAGGAGCGGGCGGAGCAGGAACAGAGAGAGGAGGGCTCACGGTGAGCACCAAGGTGCAGCACCTCAAGGTCCTGGTGCGTCGCATCCAGAGCCTGCCCACGCTGCCGCAGGTGGTGCACAAGCTCATGACCATGGTCGAGAGCCCCGACGTCTCGCCGAAGGATGTCGGGAAACTCATCTCCACCGACCAGGTGCTGGGGGCCAGGGTCCTCAGGCTCGTGAACTCCCCGTTCTACGGGTTCCCGGGGAGGATCTCCTCCATCAGCCACGCGATCATCCTCCTCGGCTTCAACGTGATCAAGGGCGTGGTCCTGTCCGCGTCGGTCTTCGAGCTCATGGAGAGGACCATGGTGGGCCTCTGGGAACACTCCCTGGGAAGCGCCGTCGCGGCGGGGACCCTGGGCAAGGCGCTCGGCATGAGCGACCCGGAGGAGATCTCGACCGCCGCGCTCCTCCACGACATCGGGAAGGTCCTCGTAAAGGTGTCCCTCCCTGACGATTACGCAGAGATCGAGCGGCTCGTCACCGAGGAGAGGATCTCCTTCAGGGAGGCCGAGCTCAAGGCCCTCAAGGTGGACCATGCCCAGATAGGCCAGTGGTTGAGCAGGGAGTGGAACCTGCCCGAGAGGCTCTCCATCCCCATCACCTGGCACCACGAACCGGAGGAGGCAGTCAAGTTCAAGGACCGCTGCGCCGCGGTCCACGTATCCGACGCCCTGGTGAGGGCATGCGGGGTGGGAAACGGCGGCGACCCATGGGTCCCGAAGATCTCGCAATGGGCGTGGGAGACGCTCGGGATGGACCGCGTGGACCTCAAGGACCTCATGAAGAGGATCATGGAGGAACTCGAGGTGGTGGAGATGTACCACCAGTCTTAGGAGTGAACCCCGGATGAAGGCGATATACATCACCGACTGGCCGGATAACGCCGAGGCCAGGGATCTCCTCGAGTCCCACGTAAGCTCGCTGGTGACCGTCACACCGACGCAGGACATCATCTCCCTCGTCTACATGGACCCGCCTGATCTCATCCTCGTGGACGAACGGATCCTGGCAGGCGCCGGCCGGAAGACCCTCGAAGAGTTCATGGGTACCACCATCGTCGGCCACGTGCCCGTGGCCGCCGTACTCGAAGGGTACGACAGGGAAGGCGACGAGTGGATGGATCTCCCCATCGACGACTACATCGTGTTGACCGACCAGGAAAGGGCGATGCAATGGCGCCTCGCCTTCATGGCCAAGCGGTCGACGAGGGAGATGGACCTGAATCCCCTCACGAGGCTGCCCGGGAACGAGTCCATCATCCGCAGGATCCAGGAGGTCATCGACGCCAGGGAGGAGGCTGCCATCGCCTGGGTGGACATAGACAACTTCAAGCCGTTCAACGACCGCTACGGGTTCTCTCGGGGGGACGAGGTCATCCTGGCGACGGCGAGGATCATCACGAACGCGGCGAGGGAGATCACGCCCGAGAA
>Ga0116166_1000374_pt1 | contig 43531 bp, 30 predicted proteins | sample AD_JPNMR2_MetaG_FD_89884 | JGI IMG/M metagenome (GOLD analysis project Ga0116166, IMG submission 89884) | Active sludge microbial communities of municipal wastewater-treating anaerobic digesters from Japan - AD_JPNMR2_MetaG | ecosystem: Engineered > Bioreactor > Anaerobic > Digestate | place...
AATAATCTTTCTGGTTCCTGTAATTTTGATCTTGCTTATAAGACAAGCAAAACCAGGGTATGTGTTACAGTTGGTATGATGACAACTGGATATGATTGTCCCGATATTCTTAACCTTTGCCTGATGCGACCAATATTTTCACCAACAGAGTTTATTCAAATAAAAGGAAGAGGAACAAGAAAATACAATTTTGCCAATGACATAACCGACTTAAAGCGAAAAGAAGAAATTGGAGAAAAAAATAAAGAAAATTTTAAACTTTTTGATTTCTTTGCAAATTGTGAATATTTTGAAGAAAAGTTCAATTATGATGAAGTGATTCAGCTTCCAAAAGTTAGTGAAAGAAGTTTATATCAAGAAAATTTAAATAATTTGATAGATTCCCAAAATGAAACCTATGAATATCATAGTAATAAAAATGATCGGATACAGACCCTTGATCATAAAACAATAGGTTTAGAGGGAATGAAAGTCGATAGAATGTATTTTGAGAAATTTGAAAGGAAAATTGTTGAAATTCCTTTTATTAAACAAAAAGCTGAAGAAGGGAAATGGGATGAATTAATTGATCATATAGAGAAAAATGTTCTTAATAAGCCCGAAGAATATTTTACTCTTGAGAAATTGAGGAAGGCTATTCATATAGATCGACGAATAACAATGAAAGAGATCATCGAAAAAATATTAGGAATAATACCTTATTTCAAGACAAAAGACGAACTTCTTGAAGAAGAGTTTGATAAATTTGATAGCAGATATTTACCAGAGGAAGAGTATTTTGAATATGCAAAGACTGTATTCAAAGCATATATCAGTGATTCTGAATTCAGGCAGATTATAGATAGTGGAAATTTTGCGATTCTAAATATTTCGCCATATGGAGAGGCATTTAAGAAATTGCCACAGGATCTTAGAAAGATAATACCAGAGTATATAAAGGATAATGTGCCACTAAATAAATTTGTGGCATAAGGAGAAAAATAAAAATGAGTGGTTTAAATATGTTGCCTCCATCTTTTGATGTTGAGACCAAAGCGATTCTTAAACAGCTTTCTCAAACATATCGTTTTCTGGCTGAGTTAAAAGGAATTTCAAAAACAATTCCCAACGAAGCTATTCTGATAAATACATTACCCTTACTTGAAGCTAAAGATAGCTCCGCAATTGAGAATATTATAACGACTCATGATGAAGTTTATAAGGAAGGTCTTTACGAAAATTTTATATCAAATCCCAATGCAAAAGAAGTTCAAAACTACGCTAAAGCTTTGAAAACGGGGTACGATGCTCTAAAAAATAAACAACTTCTTACTAATAGTATCATCTTAAATATTCAGAAAATTATAGTTTCTAACAACGCAGGATATAGGAGGCTTCCTGGGACAGAACTTAAAAATACATCCACAGGTGAAACTGTATATGTTCCCCCTCATGATTATGATACAATTGTCAAACTGATGGAAAATCTGGAAGAATACATAAATGATGATAATCTTCATCCAGTTGATCCTTTAATTAAAATGGCAATAATTCATTTTCAATTCGAATCAATCCATCCCTTTTATGATGGTAATGGAAGAACAGGAAGAATAATTAATATTCTTTATCTTGTCCAGAAAGGTTTGCTTGATTTACCAATACTTTACTTAAGTAGTTACATCATTAAAACAAAAGCTGATTATTATCGCTTGCTTCAGGAAGTAAGAGATAAAGGAAATTGGGAATATTGGATTTTATATATGCTTAAAGGCATAGAAATTACATCGAAAGGTACAATTTATCTTATCAACGAGATATCAAAACTAATGAAGGAATACAAACATAAAATCAAAAGTAACTATCAATTCTATTCTCAGGATTTACTCAATAACCTTTTTAAACATCCTTATACAAAGATTGAATATTTGCAGAAAGATTTGAATATTCATCGACAAACTGCCGCGAGTTATCTGGATGAATTGGCAAAAGATGGACTACTAAAAAAAGAAAAAGTAGGGAGAAACAACTATTTTATTAACGAGTCTTTATTTCTTTTATTTAAAAATTTTGATTTAATTTCTGAAGTGTAATTATCTTTGAGAGAATATGTCGAAAAAAGTGAAATAGTTCGACACATTTTTTGAATATGTCGAAAAAAGTGAAAATTTTCGACATGTTTTTTGAATATGTCGAAAGAACTGATTTATTTATGATAAAAAGGAGAAACCATGCTTGATGCAGAAACCAAAAGGCGAATCGACACCGCCCGGGATATACTGGTAGGAAAGGTACCTGATCCAAAGAGTCAGGTGGAGCAGATTACCATTGCTCTCATTTACAAATTTATGGACGATATGGACAGAGAGTCCGTTGAGATGGGTGGTAAAAGAAGCTTTTTCATAGATGAATATGAAAAATACAGCTGGAGCAACATATTTAACCCCCGTCTGGGTGGCTATGAAATGCTGAATCTCTATGCAGAAGCCATCACCAGAATGAGCCAGAACCCAAACTTGCCCGAACTTTTCCGCAATATCTTCAAAAACGCCTATCTGCCATATCGCGACCCTGAAACGCTCAAACTCTTTCTTAAAACCATAAACGAATTTACCTACGACCATTCCGAGCGTCTGGGGGATGCTTTTGAGTACCTTCTTTCTGTTCTTGGTAGTCAGGGTGATGCAGGACAATTTAGAACACCCCGTCATATCATAGATTTTATGGTGCAAATTGTCAGCCCAAAGAAAAACGAACTAATCCTTGACCCTGCCTGTGGTACTGCCGGATTTTTGATTTCAGCATATAAATATATAATGCGTGAAAATACTTCCGAAAAATACCGCTCCAGCAATGGTAATGGCATAGGCGACCTGCTTACGCCAGAGGAACGAAAAAAGCTACTCACCAATTTTAAAGGCTATGATATTTCGCCAGATATGGTAAGACTTTCTCTTGTTAATATGTATCTTCATGGTTTTGTTCAGCCACAGATATTTGAATATGATACACTGACAAGTGAAGACAGGTGGAACGAATATGCAGATGTAATCCTCGCAAATCCACCTTTTATGTCTCCAAAGGGAGGGATAAAACCACATAAAAGATTTAGTGTCCAAAGTAACCGTAGCGAGGTACTTTTTGTTGATTATATAGCTGAGCATCTTACTCCCACCGGAAGGGCTGCGGTAATTGTGCCTGAAGGAATCATCTTTCAAGGTGCCAATGCATATAAGCAGCTTCGAAAGATGCTGGTTGAAAATTATCTTTATGCTGTAGTCTCACTACCTGCAGGAGTTTTTCAACCTTATTCAGGGGTGAAGACTTCAATCCTGCTTATGGATAAGGTGTTGGCAAAAAAGACCGATAGCATTCTGTTTGTAAAGATTGAAAACGATGGATTTGACCTTGGAGCACAGCGCCGCCCAATTGACAAAAACGACCTGCCAGATGCTCTGCAGGTGATCCGTGAATATATAGAGAAAGTAAGGAATGGAAAGCAGAAAAATTTTAAAACAGACGAAAAACCCTGTTCTGCTCTGCTGGTGAAGAAAGAAAAACTTGCTGAAAACGGCGAATACAACCTCACGGGCGATAGATACCGGGTGGTAGAAAAACGCAAACACCAGAAATGGCAAATGGTGAAGCTGGGGGAAGTGTGTGAGATTGAAACTGGTTCACGTCAAAAAGGTGGTGCTGTTGAAGAAGGCATTTATAGTATTGGTGGAGAACAAATATCAGAAGATGGATCAATAAAATTCGATAAAATGAAATATATCACAGAAGAATATTTCAAAGAAATGAAAAAAGGAATCCTTCAAAATGGGGATGTATTAATGGTAAAAGATGGTGCTACTACTGGTAAAATTGGTTACTGGAGATACAATTATAAAGCGGCTGTCAACGAGCATGTTTATATATTTAGAGCCAATAAAGATATCGAGAAACAATTTCTTTTTAGAATATTACAATCAAACAAATTTAAAAAAGTATTGCAACCTTATATAAAAGGAATAATTGGAGGTGTAAGTTTAGAAATTAAAAATATTTTTATCCCCCTTCCGCCGTTGGAAGTGCAGAAGGAGATAGTGGCAGAGATAGAGGGCTACCAGAAGATAATCGACGGCTGCAGGCAGGTGATAGACGCCTGGAAGCCCGATGTAGAAACCTACCTTGAAGAAGAACTCAAAACCTACCTTGCCGAGCATCCCGAGAAGCAGGAAGAACTCTCAGAAGGTCACCGCCCTGAGCCTGTCGAAGGGTGGCCAATGGTGAAGCTGGGGGAGGTGTGTGAGATAAATCCAAAAAAATCTGAGGTTGCCAACCTTAATGGCGACATAACAGTTTCATTTTTGCCAATGGAAGATATAGGTACTGTACAGAATATATTACCTAAAAATGAAAAAAAACTTTCAGAAGTATACAAAGGCTATACATATTTCAAAGAAAACGACGTTTTAGTTGCCAAAGTTACTCCTTGTTTTGAAAATGGCAAGTCAGGGATTGCACGTAATTTAAAAAATGGAATAGGCTTTGGTTCAAGTGAGCTTCATGTTTTAAGACCGATTAAAGAAAAAATTATTTCTGAATATATTTATCCATATATTTCGTCTAATAGATTTTTAAAAGAAGGTGCTAAAATGATGACAGGTACGGGTGGATTACAGAGAGTACCAACTTTTTTTATACAGGAATATCAAATCCCCCTCCCGCCCCTTGAAGTGCAGCAGCGTATTGTCGAAAAAATCGAAGCCGAGCGAAAGGTGATAAACAGCCTGCGGCAGATGGTGAAGACTTACGAGGAAAAAATAAAGCGGGTGATCGACAGGGTGTGGCGGGAGTAAAGAATAATATTGTATTTTTTTTGAAGATTATAATAAATGTGAAAAAACACAAAAAGTTGTAAGGAAATAAAATCAGGAGATAATATGATAAAAAAAATTGATACAATTAAAAATTTCGGAATCTATTTAGATTTTAGTTCCGATAACAACAATATTAATTCTTGCCAAGACTTTAAAAAATATAATTTTTTTTATGGATGGAATTATTCTGGTAAAACTACTCTTTCAAGATTATTCCGCTTTATAGAACAAAAAAACTTACATAGTGATTACCAAAATATAGAGTTTAAAATTGATTTATATGATGGAAATAAATTAACACATAAGGACTTAGAGGGGAATGATTTAAAAGTTAGAGTGTTTAATGAAGACTATGTAAACGATAATTTCAGTTGGAATAATGAAAAACATAGTATAGCTCCTGTTCTTATTCTGGGAGAAGAAAATATTAAATTGCAGAAAGAATCAAAGAAGATGAAAGATAAACAACAAGATTTAAGTAAGAAAATAAATGAAAAAGAATCATGCAAAAGTAATTTAGATAAGACTCTATCAAAACAATTACAAGATAAAGCAAGCAGTATAAGGAATATTTTAGGAATAACGAATCCCAAGGAATTTGATAAAAGTGCTTTATCAGAAAAAATCACTAAATTAAAAGAAGATAATTATAAGAATAAATTATTGACTCAAGACAAGCTAAAAAGCAACCTTAATGTCTATCTCAATCAAAGGAACTATGAGCGAATATATTCGGTAAAAATAGAAAATAAAATAGATGTATTAATACAGCAAACAAATCAAATACTTACGCAAAAAATTAGCCCCCAGCAGATAATTGAAAATCTAAAAAATAATCCAGAATTAAATGAATGGGTAAGAAAAGGTATTGACTTACATCAAAACGAAACAAATTGTCAATTCTGTGGAAATCCTTTACCACATGGTTTTTTTGAGCGTTTAGAGAAACATTTTACAAAGGAATTTGATAGTTTAATGAAAAATATCGATGAAATCTTCAAGAAGTCAAATAATTACAAAGATAATCTAGAAAAAATTCAACTTCCAGATAAGGCACGATTTTATGAGGAATTTCAAAATAATTATGAAGAAAATAAAATAAAATTGACAGAAGTTATTAAGAAAATCATTGATAAATTAAGTTCACTTAGAGAAAATTTAGAAAACAAAAAAAAGAAACCTTTTGATGTATTAGAGAAAATAGACAGCGAAAATTTAAAAAGTGAACTTGAAGACGCTATTAATAAGATAAATAGCATAATAACGGAGAATAATAAAAAAATAGAAAATTTATCCAAGGAGAAAGAACAGATTAAAAATCAACTTCTAGAACATTACTCTGCAAAAGCAATTGATGAAATTACTATTGATTTTGAAAATCAAAGATTAAACTATTTTCAAATTAAAGAAAAAATAGATTTCTTAAGTAAAGAAATTGATGATATTGAAAAACAACTTGATGAATTGAATAGTGAAATTATGAATATTGAAAAAAAGATAAGTCAAAGTAACAAAGGCGCACAAAAAATTAATGAATATTTAAAAACTTTTTTTGCAGACGATCAGATACAATTAAAACTACTTGAAGATGGAAGTTATCAGATATATAGAAATGGATCGATAGCAAAAAATCTTAGTACGGGAGAAAGAAATATAATATCTCTAGTTTATTTCATTACAAAATTAGAAGAAGACAATTTTCCTAAAAATAACGCGGTTGTTTTCATAGATGACCCAGTTTCAAGCTTAGATAGTAATCATATTTTTAAGATATATGGCTTTTTACAGGAAAAAGTTTTAGATTGCGGACAACTTTTTATCACGACTCATAATTTCGATTTTTTTAACCTTATAAAAGATTTACATACTGATAAAGAGAAGACTAAGTATTTTCTAGTTCAAAAATCCATGTATAAAGGCGTTAAACAATCAACAATTAAGAATTTACCAGAAGTATTACGCAAGTTTAAAAGTGAATACAATTTTTTGTTTAGTATTTTAAAAGATTTCAATGATTCAAAAATAAAATCGAATTTTGATTTATTATATGTGCTACCAAACATTACTAGACGCTTTCTTGAAGCATATCTCTTTCAGAAATATCCAGATGGTAAGAAATTTAAAGAAAAGTGCAAAAAATTCTTTGAGGGAGTTGATAGTAATAAACTTCAAAGCACTCTCAAATTACTAGATGAATATTCTCATGAAGAAAATTCAGAACACGCTCATAAATTTCCTGATATAAACGAGATTGAACAATCGGTTTCACTTATACTTGAAACAATTAAAAATAAAGATCAAGATCATTATGATGCGTTATGTGAGAGTATTAATAAATAAGAAATAATCTGCCGCCTTCCGCCCCTTGAGGTCCAGAGCCGCATAGTTGATAAAATCGAATCCGAGCAAAAGGTGATAGACAGCCTGCGGCAGATGGTGAAGACCTACGAGGAGAAGATAAAAAGAGTGATTGACAGGGTGTGTGGGGAGTGAAACGCTGCGTTACTCTATACCCTCTGTGGTTAAAAATTTTTCTCACCACAGAAAACACGGAGAGACACGGAGAGAGGTGAGGATCTAGGAGAGAATATAAAGCAATAATACAAAAGGTGATGAACTATGTTAAAGAAAATTAAACTATCAAATGTTGCAACTTTTTCTAACGCAATCGAAATTAATGATTTAAGAAAGATTAATTTCTTTTATGGTTCAAATGGAACCGGGAAAACTACCATTTCAAAAGTATTGGCTAATCCTGAAAATTTTCGTGATTGTAATTTAGAGTGGGAGAACAATAGAAAAATCAAAACTATTGTTTTTAACGAAGAGTTTATAAGAAATTATTTTTATGAAAAAGATGTTTTGAATGGTATATACACAATAGGAGAAGGGGCAAGTGAGGTAGAAAATAAAATTAATCAGAAAAAAGATGAGTTAAATAAAGTAAGTAATAAAATTCAAGAATTAAACGCTTCAAAAGAATATAAAGAAAAAGAAAAATCTAAAAATTATAATGATTTTAAAGAAAATTGTTGGGCAAAAGGTTATTTAAGTTTACTGGATGATTTTGATTTATTTTTTACTGGTTATAAAAAAGATAAAGAAAAATTTGCAAATAAAATATTAGAAGAAAAAAAAAATGATGCAAACCTATTAAGTAAAGATAAACTTAAAAATAGATATGATTTAATCTATGGTAGCGATGTTTCTAAAATTGATGAAATTTCATTAATACCAACTGCTCAAATTCAAAAAATAGAAACCGAACAAGAAATCCTTAAAACTGCAATAATAGGAAAAAAAGATGTTGATATTACCGCAATGATCGAAAAATTGCATAATCACGATTGGGTTAAACAAGGTAAAGAGTATTATGATAAAAATTATGATGAAAAAATAAAATCTTATATATGTCCTTTTTGTCAGCAACCAACTTCAGAAAATTTTAGAAAACAGCTTGAAGAATACTTTGATGAAACTTATCAGAATAATATTGAAAAACTTAACTCATTTTTAAATAAATATCAGCAATTTTCTCAAAAAATTATTAATCAATTAGAACAAATATTAATGATTAATAATCAATACATCAAAGAATATAGCGAAAAAATTAAAGATAAAAAGAAAATTATTAATAGTTTATTAAATGAAAATATTCAGTTATTAAAAGATAAAGAAAAAAATCCCAGTAAAAAAATAGAGATAAAATCTATTTTAACGGAATTAAATGAGATTAATTTAATAAGTAATGAAGTTAATCAGAAAATAAAAGAACACAATAGATTGATTGATAATAAGCAATCTGAAAAACCAAACTTAGAAAAAGAAATTTGGAAATACATTGTTGATCAATTAAGTAATGAAATACAAACATATGAAAATAATAACATAAATATTGAAAAAGCTTTAAAAAACATAAAGGAACAAATAAAAAACAATGAACAAAAACAAGGAGAATTAACAAAAGAAATCGGCGAATTAGAAAAGCAGATTAAAAGTGTAAAACCAACGGTTGACAAGATTAATAAAATACTTGAAAGTTTTGGTTTTCGTGGTTTTAAACTCAAACCATCTGATGATGAAAGACACTATCAAATTATACGGAATGATGGTTCCGATGCAAAAAAAACTTTAAGCGAAGGAGAACGCAATTTTTTAGTTTTCTTATATTTTTATTATTTTATATACGGAGTTGAAAGTCCTGAGGAAAATATTAACCAAGATAAAATACTAATAATTGATGATCCTGTTTCAAGTCTTGATTCTGATGTCTTATTTATTGTTTCAACACTCATTAGATGTATCTTAGATAAAGTAAGAAAAAACCAAGATACTGTAAAGCAGATTTTTATTTTTACACACAATGCCTATTTCTTTAAAGAAGTAACCTTTATTTCTTCAAGAGAATCTTGCTATAACAGGAGAAATGACACATTATATTTTATTGTAATTAAAAAAGATAATATTAGTTCTATTGAAAAATACCATACTTGTCCAATAAAAACTAGTTATCAATTATTGTGGGATGATATCAAAAAATCTGAAGTGGATTGTATTTCTTTACAAAACTCTATGAGAAGAATTATTGAGTTTTATTTTAAATTTTTGGCAAACTTAAATGAAAAAGATCTTATAGACAAATTTAATGATAATGAAAAAAATATTTGTATAAGTTTAATAGCATGGTTTAATACTGGCTCCCATGAAATTATTGATGATTTCAATGTGACAATATCTAATGAACAGATAGAAATATTTAAAAATGTTTTTAAGAAGATTTTTGAATATACCGGTCATATCGAACATTACAATATGATGATGGGAGTTAATAAGGAAAATACAACACCTACCCCACCCTCCACTTGAAGTCCAGCAGGGCATTATTGATAAACTCGCAGCCGGGCGAAGTTGATAGACCGCTGGCGGCAGAGGGTGAAGACCAAATGTTGAAAAAAACTACAGAGAAAAAAAATAAAAATTTATGTGTTTTAAAAATTGACATTATTTAAAATATAAATTAAACTTTTTCTATCTGGTGTGTTCTTTAAAAAATATATTTAAAAAAATATAAAGGAAAATAAAATTGAGGTTGTTTTATGAGTAAAGAAGAAAAATTTTATAAAGCATTGCAGGATGTATTTATTGGTGCAAAGATAGAGGGAACTGGTGGTTTTATTAATTTGATGAAAATAAAATCAAATTACTATTCTAAAATAAAAAGTTCGCTTAAGGCAGATATAGAAAAAGCATTGAAAAGATATTCTTCTTTCAGAGACGAACTTTTTGATAAACTCTATTCATTTTTTAGCCGCTATTTTACAGAAAGCGGTTCTATTTATTTTAATTCAACTCCATTTCACAATAATATCTATGAAAAAGTTTATACAGATGAAAAGGATGTCGTTCTTTTCTGGAAAACACAGATGCTTTATTATGTTAAAACAGATAGAATCTTTATGAGTTTACCGGTTGAGTTTGATGGATTAAAATTCTACTTTGGCGCTTCAAAAATAGAAAGCAAAAAATCTAACGAAAAACACTCTCTGGTTTTTAAGTTAGATAAAGTCAAAGAAGACAGCACAATTGTTTTGGTGTTCAATATTCCGAAAGAGGTACAAAGACAAAACAAGATGAGATATTAAAAGCATTAAAGAAAAAAGGCATGGCGATTACCGAACAACAATCAGAACAAGCTCTTAGAGTTTTTGAAAAACGAAGTGAAGTTAGCTGAATAAAAAAGGAAGTATTTTTTTAAGATGTGATTACAATGGAGACTAAACATATGACCAATACTGACTTAACCTTTATCACAAACGAAGAACAGAAGAACCTCAAATCAAGGTTTCAAGCTCTTATCAAGGATACCAGATTCTTTGACTGCTTAGTTGGTTATTTTTATACAAGCGGTTTTCACGCCATTTATAAGTCGCTAGAAAATACTGAAAAAATCAGAATTTTGATTGGCATAAGCACCGACAGACAGACCTATGAACTGATGACTGAAGCCAAAAATAACCAGCAACAAGCGCTGCAATTTTCCCATGCTGAAACAAAGCAGGCATACGAAAAACTGGTTGAACAGGAGATGGAGGATTCGGAGGATAAACGGGAAGTCGAAGAAGGCGTTGCTAAATTCATCGAATGGATTAATAACAATAAACTGGAAATTAGAGCCTATCCTTCGCAGAATATCCACGCCAAGCTTTACATTATGACTTTTATGGAGGGCGACAGAGACGTCGGCAGGGTGATTACAGGTTCAAGCAATTTTACCTACTCAGGTTTAGTGGAAAATCTTGAGTTCAATGTGGAGTTGAAAAATCGCGCTGATTATGATTTTGCCAAAGAAAGATTTGAGGAGCTTTGGAAAGATGCAGTCGACATCAGCGAAAAATACATTCAGACGATTCAGGAAAAAACCTGGCTAAACCCGAATGTAACCCCCTATGAGCTATACCTAAAATTTCTGTACGAATATTTTAAAGACGAGTTAAGCCAGACTGATGAAATGTTTTTTCAATACTTACCCCAGGACTTCATGAAACTTGAATATCAGGAGCAGGCGGTTTTAAACGCCAAAAAAATCCTCGAGGAATACGGTGGAGTATTCATTTCGGATGTTGTGGGTTTGGGAAAGACTTACATCTCAGCCATGCTTGCTGGTCAACTTGACGGCAGAACGCTGGTAATCGCTCCGCCGGTTTTGCTTGAAAAAACAAATCCCGGCTCATGGCCAAATGTGTTTTCCGATTTTCGGATTCCGGCAGACTTTGAGTCCATTGGAAAATTAGACGATATACTTTGCAGAGGAACAGAAAAATACAAGAACATTATTATAGATGAGGCCCATCGATTCCGCACGGAAACCAACATCACCTACGAAAAATTAGCAGAAATCTGTCGAGGCAAGCGAGTGATTTTGGTCACAGCCACACCATACAACAATTCCCCAAAAGACATCTTAAGCCAGATAAAGCTGTTCCAAAAGGCAAGGAGAAGCATGATCCCCAATCTGCCCGATCTGGAAGGCTTCTTTAATAGATTGGAAAGAAAACTCAAAAAGCTGGACAGGCAAAACGATTATAACGAATACATCAGAATCGTTAAAGAGAATGCAAGAGAAATTCGCGAGAAGGTGCTCAAGTATTTGATGGTGCGTCGCACCAGAACCGAAATCTCAAAATACTTTGCTGATGATTTGGCCAAGCAAAATCTCAAGTTCCCGGATTTCGATGACCCCAAACCTCTGTATTACCAGCTTAACGAAGAAGAAGACAAAATATTCAATGCAACTATTGAGTTGATTACCAAAAAATTTACTTACGCTCGTTATACGCCTTTTTTGCCAAAATACTACAAAGGTACAATCGATCAGCTTGAGGAACAATCCCAGAGGAACATGGGTAGATTCATGAAAATTCTTTTGGTTAAAAGGCTTGAGAGCAGCTTTTTTGCTTTCAAGAAATCAATCGACCGCTTTATCCAATCTTATGAGATGTTTATCAAAGAGTTCAAAAACGGACATGTTTATATCAGTAAAAAATACGCGAACAAGATTTTTGAATATCTGGAAAATGACGATGACTCAGCCATCCAGATGCTGATAGATGAGGGTAAAGTCGAAAGATACGACAGCAAGGATTTTAACGAAGACTTTATCAAAGATCTGGAAAACGATCTCAATATATTGAACACTATCCGATTTCTCTGGCAAAAGATTAGACGGGATCCCAAGCTACTCACTTTTCTGAACGAACTTTCAACAAATAAAATACTCAAAAATAAGCTCATCGTTTTTACCGAATCAAAAGAAACCGCCGAATATCTGGCAACAAATATCAATAAGAAATTTGGAGACATAACGCTTTGCTTTACCGGCGGATCAGGAGAAGCCACCCGCGACAAAGTGATCGACAATTTTGATGCAAAAGTTCGCCGCCCCAAAGACGATTATCGCATACTGGTTTCAACCGAGGTCTTGTCAGAGGGCGTCAACCTGCATCGCTCCAATGTGGTCGTAAATTATGACATACCCTGGAATCCAACCCGCATGATGCAAAGGGTCGGACGAATCAACAGGGTCGATACGACATTCAACAAAATCTATACGCTTAATTTTTTCCCAACCAAACAATCGAATGACCAGATCAAACTCAAAGAAGTGGCAGAGGCTAAAATCAATGCTTTCCTTACATTGCTCGGCGGCGATGCAGCGCTGTTAACCGAAGGCGAACCGGTCGGTTCACATGAGCTTTTCAATCAATTGATTTCCAAAAAGACCCTGAGTGGCGAAGATGAAACCGAAGAAAGCGAGCTTAAATATTTACATGTGATTAAAGATATTCGGGATAAAAATCCTGACCTATTTGAAAAAATCAAGCGTTTGCCCAAGAAAGCCCGGACAGCAAAAACCGATGTTGAACACCAAAATTCACTGGTAACCTATTTCAGGCGCGGCAAGTTACAGAAATTTTTTATAGCCGATGAAAGCCTGTTTGCCAGAGAACTTGATTTTATGAGCACTGCAAGTATCCTTGAAAGTGCCAGTGATGAGAAAAAACAAAAACTGCCGGAAAAGTTTTTTGACCTTCTGGATAAAAATAAAGAGGCTTTTGTTCTTGCCACTATCGAAGAGATGGCAGAACCCATAAAAAGACGTGGTCAGGACAGCGCCACACAATTGCTTAAAATTCTTAAAGCCACGCTAAAGAATACACAACAGTTCACAGACGAACAAGAGCAGTATCTCAAACAGGTCATCGTCCAGTTGGAGGAAGGCGGTTTACCCAGGCAAACAGTCAAAGAAACCCTCAAGGCGCTGAATGCACTCAAGCAGGATTTAATTAACCAGTTTAAAGTGCTGGCTACACTGCAAAGCCACATCCCCGAGCGATTTTTGCAACAGCACTATGCAGAACAGAATCCGCGTTCGTCCGGCAAACGGGAAGTGATTCTATCAATGTATTTAACAGGAGAATAATATGGACAGACAACAAGCTCAAAAGCTGATTAAAGAAACCTTTGAAAATCCTTTTGATAAAGTCAAATTTGCCAGTTTTATAAAAAATCTCCTCAACCAGGTTGAAGACGCCCCCTTCACTTACCAGGGTAATTATATCCCCGATGCTTACAAATCTTACATTTCATCGTTGGAGCGTCTTTACAAATATTCAGACAGCGAACACGAGATTGATATACTTGTCGTACAATTGAAAAAACAAACATCGCTGGAACGCGCCCGCACCATGCAGCGCAATTTCATTGCCTGGTACTTAAACGGCAGCCGCGGCGGTAAGATGAAAGATGCCGCGCTGGTTGCTTTTATTTCTCCCGGTGAATCTGACTGGCGTTTTTCCCTGGTTAAAATGGACTACCGCTTTGAAGAAACAAAAGACGGAAAAGTAAAAGTCAAAGAAGAGCTAACTCCTGCAAAGCGCTGGTCGTTTTTGGTGGGAAGCAACGAAGCCAGCCACACCGCCCAGAGCCGACTGGTGAACATTCTTGCCGATGATGAGCATAATCCTACCTTGAAGCAATTGGAAGAAGCCTTTAATATTGAAACCGTCACCAAAGAGTTCTTCTTTAAATACCGAGAGCTATTTATCCGTACGAAGGAAGCGTTGGATAAAGTTGTAGCACAAGATGCCAAAGTCAAAGCCGATTTCGATGCCAAAGGCATTGACACGGTAAACTTTGCCAAAAAGCTGCTCGGCCAAATCGTCTTTCTCTATTTCCTGCAGAAGAAGGGCTGGTTTGGCGTAAAGCGCGATGCTGAATGGGGCACGGGCTCTAAACATTTTTTACGAGAGCTTTTCGAAGGCAAACATGGCAGCTATAATAATTTTTTCAATGATATTCTCGAACCCCTCTTTTATGAGGCGCTGCGCATCGACCGCAGTCACGACGACCATTATTATAGTCGTTTTAATTGCAAGATTCCATTTCTGAACGGCGGGCTGTTTGATCCCATCGGCAATTATGACTGGGTGCACACGGACATCAATATACCGAACGAGCTTTTTTCCAACTCAGTAAAAACCAAAGAAGGCGATATTGGTAACGGCATTTTAGATATCTTTGACCGCTATAATTTTACGGTCAAGGAAGACGAGCCTCTTGAAAAAGAGGTCGCCATCGATCCGGAGCTTTTGGGTAAAGCGTATGAAAAATTCAATGCCATCCGGCCGGATAATTTTGAAGAATACAAGGCGGCTTTAAAAAGCGGGCAAAAGGACGCTGAAAACAAGTTCAACAAGACATTTGGTGTTTACTACACCCCACGTGAAATCGTGCATTACATGTGCAAGCAGAGCCTGATCAATTATCTATATACCCGGGCGGAGGAAGCCGGGCTTTCTAATGATATTAAAAAGCAAGACATCGAAGACCTAATCGAAGTCGGTGAGATGATTACCGAACACGAGGCCACCGCTTTTATCAAACAGGAAAAGATTAAAAACGGCATACAGAAATCCACGGAATACGTGGGGCTTTTGTCCGACAGTATCCGGGAAAATGCCGCAACCATAGATAACTGGCTGGCAGACATTACTGTGTGCGATCCGGCAGTGGGTTCGGGCGCCTTTCCGGTTGGTATGATGCATGAGATTGTCAAAGCTCGTAATCTCCTTTCAACATTTATTCAAGACCGCAACCGCAACATTTATACCTTCAAACGCGAATGCATCGAAAAATCCCTCTATGGTGTTGATATCGACCCCGGTGCGGTTGAGATCGCCAAACTTCGACTCTGGCTGTCGCTGGTGGTGGATGAGGATGATATCCGTCAGATCAAGCCGCTGCCGAATCTGGATTATAAAATTGTGTGCGGAAATTCGCTGCTGGGTGTGGAGAAGAATTTGTTTAATAACGAACTGTTTGCCGAACTGGAACGACTGAAACCGCTTTACTTCAACGAAACCAATCCCAGCAAAAAGCAGGAATACAAAAAGCGGATTGATGAATTGATTAGCCAAATCACCAACGGGCATACGGAATTTGATTTTGAGGTCTATTTTTCCGAGGTGTTTCATAAGAAGGGTGGGTTTGATGTGGTGATTGGAAATCCGCCGTATGTAAAAGAATATACAAATAGAAAAGCCTTTGATGGAATAAGAGAGTCTCCCTATTATCAAGGAAAGATGGATATATGGTATTTATTCGCGTGCAAAGGAATTGATGTTTTAAAAGACAATTCTGGAATTCTTACCTTTATTGCGCAGAATAATTGGGTCACAAGTTATGGTGCTTCAAAATTGAGAAATAAAGTTATTAAGGATACTACCATCCTTCAGATGCTTGATTTTGGGGATTATAAGATTTTTGAGAATGCGGGCATTCAAACTATGATCATGATGTTTAAGAAAGATAGTAAAACAGATAATTATAGATTTGATTATAGAAGGCTCACATCAAATAATGAGTATTTCCAAGATGTCCTTGATTTGCTAAATAAAAAACCAAATCCCAGAATAGAAAATTTAACACCTATAATCTCAAGGGATAAGTATATAGGTAATCCACTTACATTTAGTCATTTAGCTATTGAAGAGATTCTTGATAAACCAGGTAATCGAAGTAATTTTAAATTGTATGAAAGTGAGATAGCACAAGGTATTGTTTGTCCGCAAGATTGTGTGATAAGTGCACACAAAAAAATATTAGGAAATCACTTTAATATTGGAGATGGCATTTTTGTATTAAATAATAATGAAAAGGATACCTTCCCTTTTAGTAAAAAAGAGTTAGAACTGATCAAACCTTACTATACAACAAAGGAATTAGGAAGATATTATGCAAATAAAAATAATTCTGAATGGATCATTTATACGGATTCAAGATTTAAATATCTCAAAAATATACAACCATACCCTAACATCAAAAAACATCTTGATAAATTCCAAAAAATTATCACTTCCGATAATAAACCTTATGGACTTCATAGAGCCAGAGATGAAAAATTTTTTAAAGGAGAAAAGATAATAACAATTCGTAAGTGTACCAAACCAGCCTTTACTTATACAGACTTTGAGTGTTATGTATCAGCTGCTTTTTATGTAATAAAGACAGAAAGAATTAATTTAAAATACTTAATTGGATTATTAAATTCAAGGCTAATTGCGTTTTGGTTCAAGCATAAAGGTAAAATGCAAGGTAATAATTATCAGATAGATAAAGAACCACTTTTAGCCTTACCAATTATTAAACCTTCAGAGGTAGAACAAAAGAAGATTATAGATGTTGTCAATAAAATCCTCTCTCTCACTCAATCCGAAGATTATCTTGAAGACCAACAAAAGCAGGCAAAAGTCAAGGCGCTGGAACGGGAGATTGACCAGATGGTTTACCAACTCTACGGTCTGACCGAGGAGGAGATACGGATTGTGGAGGGGAATTTAAAATAAAAAGAACATATTATGGGTGCATTAATTAAATCAATAAAAATTGAAAATTTCAGAGGAATACAATCTGCTGAAATTAGTTTTGAAAATTTAAATATATTTATCGGTGATAAGGTAAGATTATATTTTTACTTTTGATAGAGACAGATGCAGGATATTTGAAAGCATGACTCAGACAGTTTCAATAATAAAATGTTTTAATAAAAATAGTTCTGATAAAAAGGATATTTGGACAAGCAGAATGTTTAGAGAAACTCCGGATGTAAATAAAATTGAAGTTACTAATTGTGATAAATATTTAATGCCAAAACTATCAGGATATAATCAAAAGTATCGGTTACCAAAAATAGGAGAAGAAATAAACAGACAAATTTTAGAAAAAATGTTGCAATTTAATGATAATGTCGGAAGCATTATAAAAAATAGCGGTTCTAAAATCTGGATAAGAACAAGTGGAAATTACTGGTATAATGCGTTTGATTGAAAAGCATAGGAAGGTTTTGCAATATCATCTTTATATTTGGATAAATATTTTGCTAATTTTTTTATCTTATTAATGAATTCTTCGCTGTTTTATTTTTGGTTTAGGATATATGGTGATGAACATAATATGAATATGGATATGTTAGAAGAATTCTCGCTTCCAAATAGAGATGACATACTGAAATATAGTATTTTACTAAATAAAATGAAAGAAAGATTTATGAATAAATTATTTTCAGTGTTTGAAAAAAAGCGGAAAAGATTTATAACCAGCATTATAAAATCTGAAATAGACCTTTTGGATTTAATTTTGGGAAAATATTTTTATAATCTTGACTATAATGAGATTCTTCACATTATAAACTATGATTGTGAAATTCGTGGTGGTAATAAATTAGATAAACCCTTTATTGACTTTGCTGATAAAATTCTTGCAATCACAAAAGATGAAGATTATCTGCAGAATGAAACTAAAAAATTACAAGTCAAAGAAATAGAGCGTCAGATTGACCAAATGGTTTACAAATTATATGGCTTAACGCCAGAAGAAATAAAAATTGTAGAAGAAAACCAAATTTAAAAAATATATTATTTAACATCAATATAAAGTTATTACTCATAGCGTGAAGAAGAATACATTTAGTTTTAAAAAGTTATAGAAAGATCATAAACTATTCAGGCAAGATTAAGGGCAAATAGGATACCACATTACGAAAGGAGAAAGATAGATTAACTATGTTACTTTGTAATTATCCATTTACACATTTTGAAATAAATAATCCAGATGGTGCTGTGACATTTTGCTGTAATCATCATCTGGTATTGGGAAATATAAATCATCAAACAATCGAAGAAATCTGGAATGGTGAAAAATATCAGGAAGTTCGTAAGAAATTTTTAGAAGGTAAAATATTTGAGATATGCTATCGCGAATGTCCTGTATTAAATGGATGGAAAGATTATGAAAAATTAGATTGGTATAAAAATTTGCCAGAGATAGGTGCAGCATATAAAAATGCTGAATTAAATGAAAAAGAAATCTTAGAAGGAAAAATCAAATTAGAATCAAAGCCACGATGGATTCGGTTTGCTACTTCATATCGCTGTAATTTAAAATGTTATCATTGTTTTCAAGAAGGAAATCGTAAAAAATTTGATATTTTGCCAGATAAATTTTTTGAAGAATTAAAAGAAAAATTTTTAGATACATTACAAATATTATTTTTTTACGGCGGTGAACCATTAATCGAAAAACAGAATATAGAATTATTAGAATATTTAGCCAATAATGAAAAACAATATGATTTGAGGATTTTTATTGTTTCAAATGGTGTAATATTAAATGATAAATTAAAAAAAATATTTGAAAAACTCCATTTTGGAGTATATTGTGTTTCAATTGATTCAATTAATCCAGAATTATATGAAGAATTGCGTTATCCAGCAAAGTGGAAGAATGTATTTGAAAATTTATTGTATTTAACAGATTTAATTAAAAAACAAAATAGTGAATTTCATTTGGCATTTACAATAAATAAAAAAAATTATAAAGAAATATATGATTTTATTTTGTTTTCTTTAAAATTAAATTCAATACCATTATTTCAAATGGCAAGTAATGTATTTGGTTCAAAAGAATTTTGTGAAAAATATGAAATTGCAACAAAACACGATTTTGAATTATTAAAAGAGGAATTACAAAATGTTTATGATAGGATTCAAAAAGATAATGAAATTTCAGAATATACAAAACAGAATATAAGATGGTTAATAAAATATGCTGATAAAAAAATTTTTGAAAATATTTTATTAAATAGAATACTGCGATTTATCAAAAGAAAAGCAAAAGTATATTATAGAATGTTAAAAGAAAAAATTAATAAATTTATTTAATGCTTTTGAATAAAAGTTGAAAATTATAAATGAATTTCCACCAGAAAAGAGAAATAAAACAATGTTAAAATCAATAAAAAATAAAGGCAGAACTGATAAAAAATGGTGTGTAAATATAGGCAGGTTATTTTAAAAAAATAATTAACTAAATCATTGATAATCTTACAAAAAAATAATTAATATCTTATTATCAACTCATATATTTTGAATTTTTTATTTTTCTTGATATATTTAGATTTTATTCTATAATGTATAGATAAAATTTTTTAAAATAAGGATTAATATAATGTGTGGAATTTGTGGTGTTTATTCAAAATCAGAAAAAATAAATATTGAATTATTTAAAAGAATGACCAATGAATTAGAGCATCGTGGACCTGATGAATTTGGCTTTTATTTTGATGATAAAATAGCGCTTGGTCATCGCAGACTTTCTATAATTGATCTGTCAACTGGCAAGCAACCAATGCATAATGAAGATGAATCAATATATATTGTTTATAATGGTGAATTTTATAATTTTCAAGATTACATTTCTTTTTTGCAAAATAAGAATCATATATTGAAAACAAAATCAGATACTGAAATAATTTTGCACTTATATGAAGAATATGGTATTAAAGTTCTTGAAAAAATTCGTGGTATGTTTTCTTTTGCAATTTGGGATAAGAATCAGGATTTAATTTTTTTAGCAAGAGATAGAATTGGTAAAAAACCATTATATTATACATTTCAAAATGATAAATTTTATTTTGCGTCTGAATTAAAAGCATTAGTTAAAGACCCATCTGTAAAAAGAGAAATATCAAATCAATCAATAGATTTATATTTAACATATCAATACATACCAGCGCCATATACAATTTATAAAGATATTTATAAACTCGGACCTGCTGAATATATTCTTGTAAAAAATGGTAAACTAATTAAAAAAGAAAGATATTGGGAAAATTATAAAGGAACAAATTATAATATAAAATACGAAGAAGCAAAAGAACAATTAAAAGAATTATTATTTGAATCAGTAAAACTGAGATTAATTTCAGATGTGCCGATAGGTGCTTTTCTTTCTGGTGGTATTGATTCAAGCATAATTACTGCAATAATGGCGAAAATATCAAATAAACAAATAAAAACTTTTTCAATTGGTTTTGAAGAAGCAGATTATAATGAAATAGAATATGCCCGACTTGTTGCAAAAAAATATAATACAGACCATAAAGAATTTATTGTAAAACCTGATGCTATTCAAATGATAGATAAATTAGCATATTTTTATAATGAACCTTACGCAGATTCATCTGCATTGCCTACTTATTATGTATCAAAAATGACATCACAATTTGTTAAAGTAGCATTAAATGGTGATGGTGGTGATGAATTATTTGCTGGTTATTATCGTTATTCTGCTATTAAATTTTTAAATTTAATAAATAAAAATTTTTTATTAAAACCTCTTGTAAAAGTTGCTGCTTCTGTCATACCAAAAAGCGGTTTTAATAATAGACGAATAATTCAAATACGAAATTTTCTTAAACGAATAAATTTACCTGAGTTTGATGCAATACGAACTCTAATGCTTTATTTTGATGATGAAACACGAAATAGAATTTATTCTGATGAATTTAAAAAATCAATATCATACGAACAAAATTATAATTTTTTAAAAAGTGCATTTGATAAATTTCAAAATGCAAATAATATTGTTCAACAAATAATGCTAATGGACCAGATAACATATTTACCTGATTGTCTGCTTGTTAAAGTAGATATAGCAACAATGATGAATTCATTAGAAGGTCGAGCACCAATATTAGATTATAAAGTGATCGAATTTGCTAATTCCTTACCGAATGATTTTAAATTAAAGGGTTTTGACCGTAAATATATTTTTCGTGATACATTTAAAGATTTATTACCACCAGAAATATTTGAAAGAGGCAAAATGGGCTTTGGTGTGCCGTTATTCCATTGGTTTAGAAATGAACTTAAAGATTTAGCATATGATGTTATTTTAAATGGTCATTTTATTAAAAATAATTATTTCAAAAAAGAAGAAGTAAAAAAGATTTTAGATGCACATATAAATAAGACAGAAAATAATGCATTTAAAATCTGGACCCTGTTAATGCTAGAAAAATGGTATGAGGCATATCATAAAAAATGAATATTGATAAGCAAATAGCAATAATTAAAAATATTATTCCAGAAATTATTACAAATATTTTAAAAATATATAAACAATCATTTGAAATAAATATAAAATCCGATAATTCGCCTGTGACTGAAGCAGATTTAATTTCAAATTCAATTATTATAAATACAATTAAAAAATATTTTCCTGATGATATGATATTATCAGAAGAAACAAAAGATGATATAAAGAGAGTAGAAGAAGAAGAGGTCTGGATAATAGACCCACTTGATGGAACAAAAGAATTTATAAAAAAAAATGATGAATTTTCAGTTAATATAGCATTTGTAAAAAATAAAGAACCATTATTTGGATTTGTAATTTTTCCTGCTTTTAATTTTTATTATTTCGCTAAAAAAAATCAGGGTGCTTATTTTGTTGATTTAAAAAATAACCAGATAGAACAAATAAAATGTTCAAAAGTCGAAAAATTAGAGGAAGCAAAATTAGTAATAAGTAAATCACATAAAACAAAATTTGAAGAAGAAATAATAAAAAATTTAAAAATAAAAAATTTTTATGAAATAGGTAGTGCATTAAAAATATGTAAAATTGCAGATGGTTCTGCTGATTTTTATATTAGAAATGCACCATTAAATGAATGGGATATTTGTGCAGCACATATAATATTATTAGAAGCAGGTGGTTATTTAACTGATTTTATAAATAAAGAAATTACATATAATAATAAAATAACTAAAATAAGTTCTGGTATAATTTGTTCAAATAAAATTTTACACAATACAATTTTAGAATTATTACAAAATTAAAATGAATCTAATTTATATAACAAATGATTTCCCACCAAAAATTGGTGGAATGGAAATAAATGCTTTTTATACTTATAAACATTTGTCAAATTGGTTTAATACAATTTTAATTACACAAAAAGAAGAAGAAGAAGAGGATAATTTTATACCAGATAAATTAAAAAAAAATATTATTCGCCTTAATTTTCCAGAAAATTATCTTTTAAAAAATTTATATTTATTTATTTTTTTAGTTTTTTTAAAATTCCGATATAATTTTGATTTTATTCTATTAAATACCTGGTCGCCGTTTGGTTTAACTGCTATTCTATTTAAGATTATTTTTAATACAAAATACTTTATAACAGCCCATGGACTGGATGTACTCGAACCATTAAAAAGTAAATTTTATTCAAAATTAATGAAAATTATTTTTACTAAAAGCGCTCTACTTTTACCTGTGAGTAATTTTACATATAATAAAATTTGTGAATTAGAAATAAAAAAAGAAAAAATAAAAATAATTCCAAATGGAATTGAACCAGAAGATTTTTTAAATAATATAAATGAAAATAAAATCAGTGAAATAAAAAATAAATATAGTTTACAGGAAAATTTTGTTTTAATTACTGTGTCGCGGCTGGTAGAAAGAAAAGGACATTTGCTTGTTTTAGAAGCATTAAAATTATTATTAAAAAAAGGCTATAAAATAAAATACTTAATAATAGGAGAAGGAGAGTTTAAACAAAAAATTAGCGATTATATAAATGAAAATAATTTAGCAAACAATGTTTTTTTATGTGGCTATGTTTCATTTGAAGATTTAAAATATTTTTATTATTCGGCTGATCTGTTCGTTATGCCTTCTTTTGAAATTACTGAAAAAGGTGATGTCGAAGGGTTTGGTATTTCTTTTCTTGAAGCAAATATATGTTCTTTACCTGTTATAGGTTATAATTCAGGTGGTATTTCGGATGTTATAAAAAATAATGTAAATGGAATTTTGTTAAATAATTTTTCAGCAGTTGAATTATCTGAAAAAATTGAAAAATTTATAAATGATAAATCTTTTTATAATAATATTAAAAACCAGACAAAAGAATATGTAATAAAGAATTTTACCTGGGAAAAAAACATAGAAAAATTAAAGGATTATTTATTAATCTATAAAAATATAAATGTATTATACTTAAATCATCGATATGAGATTGGCGGCGGGGAAATAAGTTTAAAACAAATGATCAATAATTTAAATAAAAAATATAAAAAAATAAATCTTTATTTTGCAGGCGATATTAGAAATAAATTTTGGAATGATTTAGCAATAGAAAAAGAACAAATAAATTTTACAAATATAATAAGATTTAATTTTTTTGGTTTCTTCAAACTATTAAAAATTATTATTGAAAATAATATTAACATAATACATTGTAATACAACAAGAACTGTATTTTATGCTATATTAGCAAAACTTATTTTGATGAATAAAGTAAAAATAATATGGCATAATCGCGGAACTGATAAACGAACAAAAATAGAAAAAATTTTAAGTCTTTTTGTTAATAAAATGATTGCAATTTCCGAAGCAGTTAAAAATCAGATTCTTGAACAAGGTGTTAATCCTGAAAAAGTTATAAGAATTTATAATGGTATTGATTTTAAATTTTTAGATGAGAATATTTATAAGGAAAATTTATTTTTTAAAAATAATAATTATTTTTATATTGGTATAATTGGTAGATTAACAATAGAAAAAAATCATATAACTTTACTCAAAGCAATAAAAAAAATTATTGAAGAAAATAAAAAGATTAGATTAGTAATTTGTGGAGATGATGAATTTGGTAAAAGTGCTAAAAAAAATATTTTTGATTTTATAGAAAAGAATAATTTAAGTGAATATATTATTTATTATAATCACATAAATAATTTAAAGGAATTATTAAGATTATTAGATTTAGTAGTTTTACCATCTACTCGTGAAGCATTTGGAAGAATTATTATTGAAGCAATGTATTATAAAATTCCTGTTATTGCTTCGGCTGTTGATGGAATTAAAGAAATTATAAAGGATAATGAAAATGGATTATTATATGAACCAGCAGATAATTATGAAAAATTAGCAGAAAAAATAAATTTAATAATAAATAATGAATTAAGAAAAAAACTAATAACAATTGGCTATCAAACAGCGATAAAATTCGATATTTTAAATCACATCAAAGAAATTTTTAAACAATATATATTGACAGCATAATTTTATTAAATATAATTTTTGAATATGAAAAAAAATTTTTTTTGGTTATTTTTAATTTTTGTTTTTTATAATTTTTTATTTGGTCAGAATGCAATAACAATTGCTCGTGTGCAATATAAAGGCGGAGGGGATTGGTATAATGACAGAACAATAATACCAAATATTTTAAAATATTTCACAAAAGAAAGTGGAATAGCAACAGGCAAAGAAGAAGTTGTTCAATTAGATTCAATAAAATTATTTAATTATCCGATATTATTTATAACTGGTCATGGCAATATATTTTTTACAGAAGAAGAAGTCCGTAATTTACGGCAATATTTATTAAATGGTGGTTTTTTATATGTTGATGATGATTATGGAATGGATAAATATTTTCGCCGTGAAATCGTAAAAGTTTTTCCAGATAGAGAAATGATAGAACTCCCTTTAAATCATATACTATTTAACATTAAGTTCAGATTTCCGAAAGGATTACCGAAGATTCACGAACACGAACCAGGACCACCAAAATGTTATGCTATATTAGATGATAATCAAAGAATAATAGTTTTATATACATTTAATTCAAATATAAGTGATGGATGGGCTTCGCCTGATGTCCATAATGACCCGGCTGAAATTCGCGAACAAGCCTTAAAAATGGGTGTGAATATTATTTTATATGCTTTAACGAATTAAGAAAAATATTTTTTATTTGTTGTAATAAATTGTGGACTAAATTGGGGACCTAAATTGGGGACAGGCGTCATCACTTCATCATTAAAAATAATATTATAAATTAAATAATAAAATAAAATTATTTTACATATAAAAAAATAAATACTCAATGCATTTATTATTTTTTAAATATTGATCTAAAAATAAAATAAAATAATATAAAATTTTCAAAAATTTTATATATTAAAAAATAATATACATAAATTATTTTAAATATAAATATTTTATTTTATAGATTAAATAATAGAAAATTTTAGTAATTGGTAAAAAATAAATAATAAAATTTGATAAATTAAAATCTATAAAAAAGAGTATTTTCATTAATTTAACAAAAAATAAAATTATTATTAAATAATAAAAAATAATAATAAATAAGTTTATAATAACTAAAATAATGATGAAGTGATGACGCCTGTCCCTCTAAAATTGTTAAATTAAATAAAATCAGAAAAGATTAAAAATGCAATAAATTAAAATTAAATTTTTATAAAAAAATTATAAAAAAATAAAATTAATTAATAAAATATTTATATTAATTGATATTTATTGAATATAAAGTTAATAAATAAAGTTCAAAAAACAAGGACTTTAAAGACGTCTGACCCCATTACTTCCTATAATGAACATTATGTAAAGTAGAAGCGCTTGTTTTTTACCGCCTGTAATAAAATCTATTTTAATTGATTAGATTTCTTCTTAACCAATCAAGACCAAATACACTTGCTTTTTGCCTTATTGAATTTCTATCCCCTTGAAATATTTGTTTTGTATAATTCTTTTTTTTATTTAAAAATAAACCAAAATAAACTAATCCAACTGGTTTTTTATTTGTGCCACCACCTGGTCCTGCAATACCTGTTATTGATAATCCTATGTCTGTGTTTGCTATCAATCCGATTTTTTCAGCCATTTCTATTGCTATTTCTTTGCTTACTGCTCCGTATTTTTTTATTTTTTCTTCATTAATTCCTAATCTTTTTATTTTTGCTTCATTTGAATAACATACTATGCTTTCTTTAAAAAATTCTGATATTCCAGCAACATTCACAAGCCGTCCTGTTACTAATCCACCTGTACAGGATTCTGCTATTGCTATTGTTAATTTTAATTTTTTTAATAATTTATATATTTCATCTTCAATTGTTGTATTATCTTCTCCGTAAATTGCTATCCCAAATTTCTCTCTTATTTTCTTTTCAATTGGATATATTAATTTTTTTGCCTGTTTTTGATTTCTGGCTGCTGCTGTTAGTCTTAATATCACTTCAAATCCTAAATAATATGGTGCAACTGTCGGATTTGATAATGATAATAAATTTGGTATTTTTGCTGATATTTCACTTTCGCTTATTCCTATTATTCTTAATATTTTTGAATACAATTTCTTTGTTGAAAATTTTTCCAGATAAAAATAAAGCGAATCTTCAAAGATTGCAGATACTTCTTTAAGTGGACCTGGTAATAAAATAAAATATTTATTATCTTTTTTAATAATGCAACCAGCTGCTGTCCCAATAGGATTATTTAATATTATTGAATTTTCAGGAAAATATGCTTGTTTTATATTTGTTTTATAAAATTTTCTTTTTGTCTTCCTGAAAAAATTTTTAATATTATTTAAAACTTCATTATTTAAAATAAGCGGAACTTTTAAAAATTGGGCAATTGTTTCTTTGGTCAAATCATCTGGTGTTGGACCAAGTCCACCTGTTGTAATAATAATATCAGCTCGATTTATAGCAATTTTAATTGCTTCTATTATTCGCTCTGAATTATCACCAACTACTGTTTGATAATAAACAAAAATGCCTAATTCAGCTAATTTCTGTGATAAATATTGTGCATTAGTATTTACAATATTACCAAGCAATAATTCAGTACCAATTGAAATTATTTCACAAATCATAATTCAAATGGCGAAATATAATTAGTAGCATATTTACTCTGAGTTTCTAATATCCTCTTCTTCTGCTCTTCAAAAACTTTAAATAAAATTTCAGGTGTATAAGGTATTTTTTTGTAGATTTCAACTATTCTATCTATCTTTGATAATTGTTCAGGAATTCTAAAAGTAAATTGTTTTTCATAAGCATCAGGCGAATAGTCTTTCTTTAAAACTTCTTTAAATAATTTTAATAAATCTTCATAATATGGTATATAACCTGTTGGAGTTTTTATTGCTTTAATTTCATTATTAATTCTTAATTCAATCCATTTTAACCAAACAGCTTTATCTACTTTATCATTTAAAAAATTACCTTCTTTATCTTTAATAAAATAATTAACACCAAAAATTAAAGGAACTTTTTTAGCCCGTTCACCAAACTTTAAATTTGCTTCAATATATCTACCAATAGGAATTGAAAGAAATTCTAAATTTGACATTGGATTAAATTTTCGCACACCAGTTTTGCCCAATGTAGCAGCTGTTGTTTCTGATTCTAAAGCTGCGCCTTTTGTGATAATGCCATGAACCCAATCAAATGCCTGCTCTACTGGAACTGTTGTATCAGAATCACGGCCGCCATAAATAATTCCACCTACTTCAACACCTGCTGGATTATGAAGATTTTCATCTACATTTTGAAGAATATCAAGTGATAAAGTAAATCTTGCATTTTTATGTGAAGCATCAATTTTATTACCTTTTGCATCTGTTTTACCTGGATACCATTCGCCAGCATAATTTATTCCTTTTGAAGGAACTGGTTCACCTGAATCATTCCAATAAACATTATTATCTTCTGTAACAAGTACATTAGAAAAAATAATTTCATTAGGCGAACGAAGAGCATTATAAATCATTGGGTCATCTTTGGCATTTACACCATCAATGATTCCAAACATACCTTTTTCAACATTTATTGCATATACATTACCATCTTTAATTTTCATATAAATTATGTCATCACCAACAATTGTCTCACCAGTTACCATTGCAGTTGAAGTTTTACCACAGGCACTCGGATATGCACTTGCAATATATGTTTTGCGATTTTTTGGTCCTTTTACACCCATTAAAAACATATGTTCACATAACCATCCTTCTTTTACTGCTAATCTTATTGCTAATCGCATTGCTATTTTTTTTAAGCCAATTGTATTACCGCCATACTGTGTATTTGCACTATATGTTGTATAATCAATTAAATCAATATATACTCTTCTTAAATTTATATTTTTACTTACTTTTGTGTAGCCATCCTCTAATTCACCTGCTGAATGAACAAATTTAAAAAATCTTGATTTTTCTTTTATATTTAAAAAATCATTATAACCCTGCCTATATAATAGATTTTCACTATGTGCAACATAAAACGAATCAGTAATTTGTAAAGCAGGCATTGATAAATCTGAATTTTGTGGTCCTAAAATATAAAAAGCAACAATCATTGTTTTTCCGACCATTATATTTTTCATTATTTCCTTTATTTCTGTTAAGCCAGCGGTTCTTTCTTTTTTAACTAAATATTCATCCCATTCTTCATCATCAGGAACTAAAAAACGAGTATTTTCAAGATCGCGCGCCTGGTCTAATTTATTTTCAAAATGAATTGTATGACCTTCTATTTTTAATTTTCGTTCTTCACATTTCTCTATTGCCATTGAACGAATATAATTTATATCATCTTCTGAACCGTCACTAACATAAATATTATCAGGATTACACATTTGTGTTATATTCAAAATAAAATCAAAAAGAAAATCATTATTTAATCTTTCTAATTTTTTAAAACTTTTCTCATCTAATTTTGGTTTTAATTGTTCTAAACTATTTGACATAAAAATTCCTCCTTAATATTTAAAACTTCACAATACAAATTTTTTCAAATTTTTTGTAATCAATACTTATATCAATATTTTGAATTTTTTTATTTATAATTTTTTCAATTAAATTTTTAAATTTCTCTAATGTTTCTTTACAAATTTTTTCTTTTAATTCTTTTAATATTTTTAATGTTTCTTCCTTTTTACATAACTCTTGTTCAGCTGGTGAAAAAAAATTTTGATATTTAATTATTAGCATATCTTCTTCTTGAATTATATTTATTTTATCAGTTATTTCACCAATAATTTTTGAATTAAATTCTTTGATTTCATTTTTTAATTTTAAAATAATATTATCACTTTCAATTGATAGATTTTTATCTCGATTAACAAACAATTCATAATATAATGCTCTAACTGCTTTTGGTCCATCTTCACTTTTTATACCATAGATTACATTTATTTGTTCTGGTGCTTGATAAGTTGTTATGATATTTATTTTATTTTTCGCTAATATAGAAGCAAATTTTGCTGCTAAACCAATTGTGTTTTGCATTCCTTCACCTACAATATAAATTAAACAATTTGGATATAATAAATAAACATCATTAAATTCAAACTTATCATTTGTCTTTAAATATTTTACTATGCTTTTTAATTTATAATCAAATTCTTCTTTTATTGCTTCATCAATTGTTTCAGGTGATGGAATTGCATAAGATAATGAATCTATACTTGATGTAACCTGTGTAAAGGAAATATTTTTTTTATATAATATTTCTTCAATAAAATGTCCTACTCCAATCTCATCATCCATATTCTCCATTTCAACATTTAAGAAATAAATATTATCACGCATTGCTATGCCTTTGACTACTTCATAGGTCTTCTCCTTCTTCTTTACTACCAAAGTACCGCTTCCATCTTTATTAAATGTATTTTTTATAACTAATGGAATATTCTTCTCTGATAATGGTTTTAATGTGCCACTATGTATTACCTTTGCTCCGCCATAAGATAATTCTCTTAATTCGCGATATGATATTATTTCTATTTTTTCTATTTTACTTCGTTCTTCTTCGGGAAATAGAGTAGGATCAACTCGTAATATACCATCAACATCAGTATAATTTAAATATAAATCAACTTCCATTATATTACTGATTAAAGCACCAGTAAAATCAGAGCCGCCTCGTCTAAATATTGTAAAATCATTTTTATCATCAATAGTATAAAAACCGGGTATTAAAACAATATCAGCATTTAATTCATCAATTGCTTCACGAACTCTTGAATAACTTTCTTTTAATAATGAAGCATTTCTATAATTTGAATTTGTTATCATTCCTATTTTTTCTGGATATGCTATTGCTGTTTTTATTTTTTTGTTTTTTAAATAAAGATAAGGAATTTGTATAAACATTCGCTCACCCTGTGAAACAACTGCTGAATAATATTTATCATAATTTAATGGTTTATTTTTTATTATTGTTTCTAATTCAATAAATGATTTCTCTATATCTTTTGTCTCTATTTCTAATTTTTTTGATTCATTTATATATTTATTTTTTATTTTTTCAAAAAAATCAGATAAGAAATTATTTTCATAAAAATATGTAAATGCAATTTTCTCTAATAAATCTGTAATTTTAATATCATCCTTTGTTGCTTTACCAAAAGTTGAAAAAACAACATATTTTATTTCTTTATCTTTTAACACAATTTCATCAATAACATATTTAATTCTTTCTGCATTAGCAACAGAAGAACCTCCAAATTTTGCTAATTTTACTTTCATAATAAACACCTCATATTTATTTAAAAATAAAAAAGCCGTTAGTTCACTTATAATATGAACTAACGGCTTATATATTAGCAATTTATTTACTAATAAATCTTCCGTTTTTTAATTATTTTTTTTAATCCCTGATAAAACCAGAAATAAAATATTTCTATTTTATCAGTTATTAAATTTTCGGCTATTATATTTATTATTTATTATTTGTCAAGAAAAAAATAAAAAATTTTTTGTAAATGAGCAATAGAGGATGACAATGTTGGAAATGTGAAAGATAAATATGAGAAAAATCAATAATAGATTAAATTGAATTATTTCTCAAATTTCAAATAATAATATTTTTAGTTATTTCAAAATTTTGAAATAGATTTTTATGATACAGAAATTGCTGCTTCGAGTAATATTTCTGAATATAAAGGATGACCACGAACAAATGAAATAAATTCATTTATGCTTAAATTATTTTTCATTGCTAAACAAAATTGATGAATTAATTCAGTTGCATTATCACCAATAATATGTGCGCCTAAAATTTTTTTTGTGTTTTTACAGATTAAAATTTTAACAAAACCATTTATCTCTCCATTAATATGTGATTTTGCAAGTTGTCTATACAAACATCTGCCAATAGCATAATCCAGACTTCTATTTTGAGCCTCTTTCTCTGTTAAACCTACATATCCAATTTGTGGATTTGAAAAAATACAATTAGGCACTGCGTAATAATTAAATTCCATTTCTTTTTTATTTACTATTTTATTTATGAGATAATTTGCTTGCATAGCTGATACATTTGCTAATTTTATCTTACTTATTACATCACCAATTGCGTATATATTTTCAATATTTGTCTCAAACGAAGAATTTATAATTATCTGATTTTCTTCTCTTTTCATTTTAATCATATCTAAATTTAATAAATCAAATTGCGGCATTACGCCAATTGCAACTAACATTTTATTACTTCGTATTATTTCATTGTTATTTAATTGAACTAATACCTGATTATTTTCGATTTGAACATTTTTTATCTCAATATTTGTTTTAATTTCAATTCCATTTCTTTTAAATTCTTTTGTTAAAGTATCTATTATTTCATTATCAGCATCAGGTAAAATACTCTTTCTTGCTTCTAATAAATAAACCTTTTTATTAAATAAAGAAAGTAAAGAAGCAAACTCACAACCAATATAACCTGCACCAAGAATAATACAGGAATCAGGTAATTCTGATAAATTTAAAAAATCAGTGCTATCTAAAATATATTTATGGTCAAAATTTATTAAATTTAATATTCGTGGTTTTGCACCTGTTGCTATTATTATTTTTTCTGCCTGTATAAATTCTTCTTTTGCGCCATTTCTAATTTTTAATTTATTATTTTCAATGAATGAAGCAATGCCTTTTCTTATTTCAATCTTATTTTGTGTTAATGTTCTGATTAAATTATTTTTATTTATTTCAATTATCTTGTTTTTACGATCTATTATTTTTTTATAATCAAAATTTATAGGACCATTTATGTTTATTCCAAATTCATTTGCTTTTTGAAATTTTTTAAATAATTCAGCAGAAAATAATAATGTCTTAGTTGGAATACAACCTTGATTTAAACATACTCCACCAATTTCATTCTTTTCAATCAAAAGTGTTTTGAAATTATTTTTTGCAAAATTTAATGCTGCTGTAATTCCTGCTGGTCCACTACCAATTATTGCAATATCATATTCTTTTGAAATTAGCATAATTTTATTTAATTAGTTGTATTATTTTTTTCACTTAATAACTTTTTATAACTAATCCATTCAAAAATAGCAATAATTAAAAACATAAGGATAGAATGAATTAGAATAATAATAGCATCAATGCGTGCTATATGTGGCAATAAAAGTGCAATAATTCCATTTGCTGCTGTAAGTAAATAAATAAGTAAAACAGCTTGCTTTACTGATAAACCTAAATTAACAAGCCGATGTGAAAAATGACGCTTATCAGCATTAAAAATTGAGAGACCTAATTTTTTTCTGATAATAATAACTGATAGTGTATCATAAATAGGAATGGCAAGAATTATTAATGGTGTAATAATTGGTAATCGAGTAAGAAGACTTTTTTCTAAATAAACGCCAGTAATACCAATAACAGAAATTAAATAACCAATTAATAAACTACCACAATCACCTAAAAAAATTTTCGCTGGATTAAAATTATATGGAATAAAGCCGAGAATAGAAAAAGCAATAATAAGAGTAATTAAACTATTAAGAAAATTATTTTGAAAATAAGCAACAAGTGAAAAAAGAATGCAGGAAATAAATGCCACACCACTCGATAAACCATCCATATTATCAAGTAAATTAAAGGCATTTGTAATACCAACAATCCAGATAGAACTAATAATAACATTTAATATTATACTTTGAGTAAATAATGAAGTTCGAACACCAGCAATAGTAACAAATAAAGCGAGAATAATTTGGCAAAATAATTTTGTCATTGGCTTTATATGTTTTATATCATCGATTAAACCAACAATAAAAATAAAAATTGCGCCAATACCAATAACAACCAGAGTTTGAATTTCTTTACCAGTAAAATTTTCTGAATTGTAATAATAATAAATGAAAAAAGAGATAAAAATTGTAATAAGAATAGAAGCACCACCAAGTAAAGGTATTGGTTGAGTATGTATTTTTCGCTGATTTGGAATATCTAAAATTTTAAAATAAAAAGCAATACGCCTGATAACAGGCATAAGTGAAAAAGAAATAAAAAAAGAAAGAATAGAAATATAAAAAAATTCTTTATTATAAATTTCTGAACACATATTTACTTTTTAAAACTTTCAATAACAGAATTTAATATATCATCAATTGAATATTTTGGTTCATAACCAATATATTTTTTGATTTTTGAAATATCAGGTAATCTATGTTTCATATCTTCAAATCCTTCACTAAATGCTTTTTCATAAGGAATATATTCAATCTTAGATTTACTATTAGTCATTGCAATTATTTTTTTTGCAAGATTTTCGATTGTTATAAATTCAGTATTACCGATATTAAAAACTTCACCGTTTGTTTCTTCTGATTCCATTAATTTTATCAATGCATCAACTACATCATAAACAGAAGTAAAAGAACGCGTTTGCTGGCCATCTCCATAAACAGGTATATTATGATTTAATAATGCTGCTTTTACAAATTTTGGGATAACCATTCCATAACGACCAGTTTGTCTTGGTCCACAAGTATTAAATAGTCGCGCAATAACAATTGGCAATCTCTTTTCCCTGAAGTAAGCAAGTGCTAAAAATTCATCTAATGCTTTTGAACAAGAGTAACTCCATCGTGAAATTTTTGTTGAACCAAGTATTCTGTCATCATCTTCTTTAAATGGCACATTTTCATTTTTCCCATATATTTCAGATGTTGAAGTAAGAAGAACTTTAATTTTGTATTTATTTGCAGCTTCTAATATATAATCAGTACCACGAACATTAACCTCTAATGAATGCAGCGGATTATCAATTATATATTGTACACCAACTGCTGCTGCTAAATGATATACACAATCTACATCTTGAAATAAATCAAATAATAATTCTCGATTTAGTATTGTGTCATAAACTGCTGAAAAATTTTTATTATTTAGCAAATGCTTAATATTTTCTATTGTGCCTGTTGATAAATCATCAATTATTTTTACATAATAACCTTTTTCAATACATTTATCTGCTAAATGTGAACCAATAAAACCCGCGCCACCAGTTATTAAAACTCTTTTCATTTTCTCACCTTTAAATTAAAAAACTTTTTTTAAAAAATAATCAACTGTTATTTTTAAACCCTCAGCAAAATTAATAATTGTTTTAAAACCAAGTATTTTTTCTGCTTTTGAAATATCTGCTGATGAATGTTTAACATCACCTGCTCTTGGTTCTAAATATTTTACTTCAATCTTTTTATCAGAAAAAATCTTTTTTAAATTTTCAATTAAATAATTTAAAGAAATTCTATCACCACAACCAATATTAAAAACATCACCTATACCATCTTCACTTTTTAAAGCAAGTAAATTTGCTGAAACAACATTTTCAACAAAAGTAAAATCACGTGTCTGTTCGCCATCGCCATATACTTCTAACGGTAAATTATTTATAATTCGATAAATAAATTTTGGTATCACAGCACTGTATTCTGATTTTGGATTTTGATTTGGTCCAAATACATTGAAATATCGTAAGCCTATTGTTGGTAAATTATGAATTCTACTATATATTTTTGCATAATATTCATTTGTTATTTTTGCAACTGCATAAGGCGATAATGGTTCAACTTTTAAATCTTCTTGCTTGGGTAATACAGGATTTGCTCCATACACTGATGATGAAGAAGCATATACAATTTTTTTAATCTTTTTCTCTTTAGCTGCTTCAAGTAATTTTAAAAAACCAGTTATATTTATTTCATTATTTACTAATGGTTCTTTAATTGAGCGAGGAACTGATGGAATTGCTGCTTGATGTAAAATATAATCTACATTTTTTAATGCACTAATTAAATCATTCTCATTACGAATATCACCTTCAATAAATTTTATTGATGATAAAAATTCTTTTATATTTTCTTTATTGCCAGTTAATAAATTATCTAAAACAACAACATTGTAATTTAATTCAACACATTTTCTCACAATATTTGAACCTATAAAACCAGCGCCACCTGTAATTAAAATTGTTTCCATTTGATTTTCTCCATTTATAATATAATATCAAGCATTTCAAGTGATTTATTTAATTCATCGGGCAATTGTTTAATTATATTTTCTACCTCTTCTTTTTTTATATTCAATGCAAGCCAGTATTCTTTGATTAATGACGGAATTATATTATCACCACTAAAACCAAATAATTGTGTTTTAACAAGAATATCAGCAAAATGAACAATTGCTGTGGAAATTAAATGTTGTGGTTTTGAATTTAATGATGGACTATAAAAATGATGGAATTTTATTGTATCAATTAAAATAGGCGGTAATTGCCAGCTATTTGCTACAACACTACCTATATATGTATGGTCAATTCCCATTACTCTTTTTTCTGCTTCTAATATACTTATTTTTTCTTGTTTTAATATTTCTATTATCTGCAAAAATTCTTCCCTTAAATATTGTTCCTCTATTATCTTCCCTATATCATGAATTAAACCTGCAACAAATATTGTCTCTGATTCTTTTAATAATAATTTTTCGGCTAATAATCTTGAACAAATTGCAACACCAATAGAGTGTTTCCAGAATTCTTCGGGATTAAATATTTCTTTTTCTTTGCCAAGTTTTAATGTATCAAAAATAGTTATACTTAATGCAATAGAAGTTAACATATTAAATCCAAGAATTGTTGTTGCGTGTCGTATTGTTGATATTTTTTGTGAAAAACCATAATATGCTGAATTAACTAATTTTAATACTTTCGAAGTAAGAGCCTGGTCATTTTTAATTATATTTGCTACTTCCTGTGCGCTTGATTTTTTATCCTGTAATACTGTCGCTAATTTTGTTGCTACTACTGATAAAGTTGGAACTGTATCTATTCTCGCTAATATTTTTTCTATTTTTTCTAAATCCATTTAATTTCATCCAACTTCTTTTATTACTTCTTCTTCTCTTTCTCTTATCTTAAAAATTTTTTCCAGATTTAACATTTTTAATATGTTTTCTATTTTTTCATTCATATTTGATAGATATATTTCAGAAAATCTCTTCTCTTTATATATCTTTAAAAATAAACTAATAATTGAACTATTTATTATTTCAAGTTTTCTTAAATTTATTAAAATATAGACTGTATTTGTATTATTAACTATTTCATTAAATTCTTTTAAAAAATCGTGAAAATTAAATTTATCTATATTATTATTTATCCGAATAATCAAAATACTATTTTTTATTTCACTTGAAAGCAATTTATCATTCATTAAAAAATTCCTTGACAAATTAATTTTTAAAAATTTTAATATAAAAAAATTTTTTTATCAAGAAAAAAAATGAAAATTAAAATTATTTTCCTTTTAATAATTTGCCTTTTGGTTTTACTCAATTTTTCATATAATGAGAAGAAAGTTTTTAATAACAGAAAAATAATAATTGAAGATGGAAAACTCATAAAAGAAATAATTACAAATAAAACTATTGTGCGGGAAATACTTAATGATGGAAATATTCTAATTGAGGAAGATGACATTGTTTATCCAACCATAAATAGTAAAATAGGAAATGAAAATAAAATTATTATTTGCAGGATAATAAAAGAAATATTTACTGAATTTCAACCAATAAAAAAAGAGACTATTTATTATGAAACAAATAAATTACCTGCAAGTAAATCAATAGTAATAAAAGAAGGAACTGATGGTCTTTTAAAAAAAATTCAGAGAATTACAAAAATAAACAATAGTATTTCTAAAATAGAAATAATTGAAAGCAGCGTATATAAAAAGCCGATAAATAAAATAATTTTAATTGGTAAAAGTAAAAATATAGAAACTGTCAATAAAAAAATTGAAAAAGAAAAAAGTATTATAAAATTCAAAACAACAGCATACACACCTGGACCAGAATCCTGCGCACCTTATAATGATGGTTTTACTGCAATTGGACTTGTTGCAGGCTATGGCATAGCAGCAGTTGACCCTAATATAATACCCTTAGGTAGCAAAATATATATTCCTGGCTATGGTTATGCTATTGCTGCTGATGTTGGTGCTTCAATTAAAAAGCATTCAATTGATTTATGTTTTTATAATGTTCAGATAGCCAAAGAATATGGCGTGAAATATAAAAATATTTTTGTATTAAATTAAAAATCTAAAAATACAAATATCCAAAAAAATTAAATTATTACTTCTCTACTCAAATTTTCAATATTTTGGAACATTATAGAATTAAAATTAAAATGTTGTAATATTTCTTTATGTTTTTTGGTAATTCAGTTTATAATTATTTTGCTACTATTAAGTTTCTTAATAGTAACTTCAACTCATTAAAAAAATTAAATATTTATTTTTATCATTATGCTATTAAGTTTCATATTCAACAATAAAATAATAAAATACATATTAAAGTCAGATTGTTAATAAGTGTATTTCAATTATTCGAAAAATCGAAATTTCGAAAAAACAAAATGATAAATTTTTCATTTTTTTTATTGACTATTTTTTAAATAAAAAATATAAATTTATTTTCAAATTTTTTAAAAGGAGGAAAATTTAATTTATGGGAGCCACTATAACAGAAAAAATAATTGCTGCCCATTGCGATAAAAAAGAAGTAAGAGCAGGTGAATTTGTTTTCGCTAATGTGGATATTGCTCTTGGTAATGATATTACTGCTCCGCTCGCTATAAAAGAATTTAAAGAATCAAAAACAGAAAAAGTATTTGATAAAGAAAAAGTTGTATTAGTGCCAGATCATTTCACACCAAACAAAGATATAAAATCAGCAGAACAGGTAAAAATACTTCGTGATTTTGCAAAAGAACAAAATTTAAAACATTATTATGAAGTTGGAGAAATGGGCGTAGAACATGCTTTACTGCCAGAAAAAGGTATTGTTTTACCAGGTGATTTAGTAATTGGTGCTGATTCACATACTTGCACTTATGGAGCGCTTGGTGCTTTTGCAACTGGCGTAGGAAGCACTGACCTGGCTGCTGCTATGATAAAAGGAAAAGTCTGGTTAAAAGTTCCAGAAACAATAAAATTTGTAATAAATGGTAAATTAAAAAAATGGGTATCAGGAAAAGATTTAATTCTTTATATTATTGGTAAAATTGGAGTTGATGGAGCATTATATAAAGCAATGGAATTTTGTGGTGATACAATAAAAGATTTATCTATGGACAGTAGATTTAGTATGTGTAATATGGCAATAGAAGCAGGCGGGAAAAATGGGATAATAGAACCTGATGAAGTAACAATAAAGTATTTAAAAAAACGAGCAAAAAGAGAATATAAAATTTATAAAAGTGATAATGATGCAAAATACTCTGAAATAATTGAGATAAATGCTGAAAAAATTGACCCTCAGGTTGCCTTACCACATTTACCTGAAAATGCTAAAAGCGTTTATGAAATACCAAAAATAGAAATAGACCAGGTTGTAATTGGTTCTTGTACTAATGGTAGAATTGAAGATTTAAAAATAGCAGCAAAAGTTCTTAAAGATAGAAAAGTTCATAAATATGTTCGTTTAATTATTATTCCAGCAACACAGGAAATTTATAGAGAAGCAATGGAAAAAGGTTATTTTGATATATTTTTAAATGCAGGTGCAGCAATATCAACACCAACTTGTGGACCGTGTCTAGGCGGCCATATGGGAATTTTAGCAAAAGGTGAACGAGCAGTTGCAACTACAAATAGAAATTTTGTTGGTAGAATGGGACATCCTGAATCAGAAGTATATTTAACTAATCCAGCAATTGCTGCTGCTTCTGCTGTTGCGGGTTATATTTGTTCACCAGAACAATTAGATTAATTTTTTCTAAAATTTATTTTTAAGAATAACATTAACACTTTTAAAGGAGGATTAAAATGATATTAAAAGGAACAGCACATAAATATCGTGATGATGTTAATACAGATGAAATAATACCAGCAAGATATTTGAATACATCAGATGCTGTAGAATTAGCAAAACATTGTATGGAAGACATAGATAAAGATTTTATCAAAAAGATAAAACCAAATGATATAATAATAGCAGGTAAAAATTTTGGCTGTGGTTCATCACGAGAGCATGCACCATTAGCAATAAAAGCAGCAGGCATAAGTTGTGTAATTGCTAAAAGTTTTGCGCGTATTTTTTTTCGTAATGCAATAAATATTGGTCTGCCGATACTTGAATCAACAGAAGCAGTTGACAATATTGATACAGGTGATATAATTGAAGTTGATTTAATAAATGGAAAAATAAAAAATATAACTAAAAACAAAATATTTAATGCAACACCTTTTCCTGATTTTATGCAGGGCATAATAAAATCAGGTGGTTTAATAAATTATATAACACAAATTTAATAAAAAAAGAGAGTGAAAATAAATGAGTGAAAAAGAAGAATTTGAAGTTGAACAACTTAAATACAATGAATATATTGAACAAAGAATAAAAAAATTAGAAGAACTAAAAAAATTAGGAATAAATACATATCCAAATAAATTTGAGCGAACAGAAACAACAAAAACAATAAAAGAAAATTATGAAGAAAATAAAGAAGTTTCAATTGCAGGCAGAATAATAGCAGTTAGAAAAATGGGGAAATCTGCATTTATTCATATTAAAGATGAATTTGATAAAATTCAACTTTATATAAGAGTAAATGAATTAGGAAAAGATAACTTTGAAAATTTTTTTAAGTATATTGATATAGGGGATTTTATTGGTGTAAAAGGAAATCTTTTTGTCACTCATACTGGTGAAAAATCTATTTTTGTTAAAGAATATGTATTGCTAACTAAATCATTAAGACCATTACCAGAAAAATGGCATGGTTTAAAAGATACAGAAAAAAGGTATCGTCAGCGTTATGTTGATTTAATTGTTAATGAAGAAGTAAAAGAGACATTTAAATTAAGAACAAAAATAATTGAAAAAATTCGTGAATATTTAAACAAGCACGATTTTATTGAAGTTGAGACACCAATGATGCAACAATTAGCCGGTGGTGCAATTGCAAAACCTTTTATTACTTATCATAATACGCTTGATATGAATTTATATTTAAGAATAGCACCCGAACTTTATTTAAAAAGATTAGTTGTTGGTGGTTTTGAAAAAGTATATGAATTAAATCGAAATTTTAGAAATGAAGGAATTTCAACCTGGCATAATCCAGAATTTACTATGCTTGAAATTTATCAAGCTTATGCTGATTATAATGATATGATGGAACTCTGCGAAAATATTATTATTTATGCAGTAAATGAAATTTTAAAAAATGATAAGATTGTTATTGATGATAATGAAATAAAGTTCACTAAACCATTTAAAAGAATAAAATTATTTGATATAATTAAAGAATATACAAATTTTGATATAGAAAACATTACTGAAAAAGAAATATATAATTTTCTTGAAAGCAAAGAAATTAAAGTTGAACCAAACTTAAATAAATATGAATTATTAAATGAAATATTTGAAAATTTTATTGAAGAAAAATTAATACAACCAACATTTATAATTGACTATCCAAAAGTAATTTCACCACTTGCCAAATCAAAAATTAATGAACCTGAAATTGTCGAACGATTTGAATTATTTATAAATGGTAAAGAAATTGGTAATGCTTACTCAGAATTAAATGATCCAATAGAACAGAAAAAAAGATTTTATGAACAAGCAGAAAAAAAAATAAAAATAGAAAAAGATAAAACAATTGATGAGTTAATTGATTTTGATTATATTCGTGCACTTGAATATGGTATGCCACCAACTGGTGGACTTGGTATTGGTATTGATAGATTAGTTATGCTACTTACAAAAAATAAATCAATTCGTGATGTTATTCTTTTTCCTTTATTAAAAAAAGAAAATTAAATTATCTCGTGTTTAAAAAAATTTTTGTTTTATTTTTACTTTTTCTTCTTATAAATTGTTGTATTAAAATCAATTCTTCTTATTACCAGAATAATAATGAGCAAATAATAATTAATTTAAAAAATAAAGCACTTTATTATGTTAGGTATAATTATCCTTTTGAGCAGCAATTATTCGCATTGCTTGATTATTATAAATATGTTCAAAATGATAATATCATTTTAGAGCATCTTATTAGAGTAAATTATGAATTGCAAAATATAATTGATGTTAATTATTATTTAGAAGAATTATTAAAAATTGACCCGCAAAATAATTTTGCAAAAAATTTTAAAGAAAAAAAAGCAAATGAACTAATAATCGAAAAATATTACTTATATTATGAAACACCAAATTTTAAATGCTATTACAAAGATGCTAATTATTATACTATTATTAAAACTCTTGTAGAAGAACTTGAAAATCAATTTGTTTTTATTGCTAATGATTTTGAATATTTTAATAAAACAAATAAAATAATTATTCTATTCTATTCGATAGAAGATTATGATAATTTATCAACAAAGCCATACTGGTCATCAGCTTATTATGATGGAAAAATACGGATAAATACTTACTTATTTAAAAAAGGTGATATAAGAAATATTTTAAAACATGAACTTATACATTCAATAATAACATTAAAATCAGGTTATAAAGTTCCAATCTGGCTTCACGAAGGTTTAGCACAATACTATGAATTTAATAAAAAAATTTATTTTAAATTTCCTGAAGAATATAAATTAAAATTTTTATCTTTACAAAAAATTGAAAATTCATTTAATATATTAGAACCAGATGAAATTGAAATTGCTTATTTAGAATCTTTATTTTTAATTAAATATATTCTTGAAATTTATGGTGAAAGAATTATAATTGAATTATTAAATGAATTTAAGAAAAATAATAATTTTGATGAAGTATATCGAAAAATATTATTAAGAGATAGAGAAACATTAGAATTTGAATTTAAAAATTATTTGAAAAATGCTTGAAAAAAATATAAAACCAATAATTATTGCGCATAGAGGAATAACAGAAAAATATATAGAAAATACATTACCAGCCTTTGAAGAAGCAGTTAGATTAAATATTCCTATGATTGAGTTTGATATAAGAAAAACAGCAGATAATCATTATGTTATTTTTCATAATGAAAAAATAAAAGGGAAAAAAATAAATAATTTAACTTATGCAGAATTAATAAAAATAAGTAAATCATCAGGTTTTGAAATACCAGAATTTTCAAAAGTTATAAAAAAAATAAAAGGAAAAATAAAATTTGATATAGAATTAAAAGAAGCAAATTATGAGGAAGAAATAATAAAAATTTTAAAAGAAAATTCTATATCTTATGATGATTTTATTATCACTTCATTTATAAACGAAGTTCTAAAAAAAATAAAAAAAATAGAACCAGAAATAAAAACAGGCTTATTATTAAGTGCAAATAAAAAAAATTTTAAAAAGATAATAAAAGAAGAAAATGAATATTATGATTATTATTTACCTGAAATAAAACTCTATAAAAAAGAAATAAATTATTTTAATAGCAAGATAGATAAAAACTTAATAATATGGACGGTAAATAAAAAAAAGGATATTGAATTATTATTTAAAAGCAGAAAAATTTTTGGTATAATAACAGACAATGTGAAAAAATATTTTTTAAAAACGGGAAGTTTACAGACATGGTATACCCTTTTCTTAAGAATATATTATTAAAAATAAAATCTAAGTCAAGAGGAAAAAAACAAAAGAAAGAAAGGTAATCAAAATCAGGAAGCCA
>Ga0116166_1000379_pt1 | contig 43164 bp, 34 predicted proteins | sample AD_JPNMR2_MetaG_FD_89884 | JGI IMG/M metagenome (GOLD analysis project Ga0116166, IMG submission 89884) | Active sludge microbial communities of municipal wastewater-treating anaerobic digesters from Japan - AD_JPNMR2_MetaG | ecosystem: Engineered > Bioreactor > Anaerobic > Digestate | place...
ATCGGCTCCACCTACAACGTGATGCCGGCGGCATACGTCAGCCTCTTCCGCGCCTTCCAGGCAGGCGACTTGCGGCAGGCGCAAGAGCTGCAGTTCCGCATCACGCGGGCCGTCCGCGCTATCGTCGCCCATCCCACGATTGGCGCTTTGAAGGCGATGATGAGCGCGCGCGGGTTTGATGTGGGCGAGCCACGGCGCCCGCTGCCCCCTGTCTCCGCGGCAGTCGGACGCCAGCTTTGCGAGACGCTCGATCAGATCTTTGCCACGGGGTGATCGGCGTGGCCAGGCAGGCAGGGCGCCTTACTGGTCACTCTGCGGAATCGGTTGCACTGTGAGGATCACCGCGTGGTGATCGCCCTCCGGGGGCTCACGCCGTACGCTGAGAGTGACAGCGCGCAGCCGGCATGCGTCGTGGTAGGCGCGCTCCACCCCACCTGGCAGCGCGTCCGGTTCGCCGTCGGTCGGCACAAACCCGCTTTTCCGGAAGTAATCGTCGTAATACGCGAGGATCTCGTCCTGGTTCTGGGTGGCAGGCAGCCTGTAAGAGAGAGTGCGCGTCCCGGTGTCTTGATCGCGGCTGTCCTTCACCTGCGAGCCACCAAGCATCACGGGGAGCGGGAAGCCCAGGCAGGCACGGCGAAGGGCCCCCTCATCGCGGCGGATCACCTCCGGCTTCAGGCTCTCGCGGCGCAGGCGTAGCGCCATAGCCACTGCCAGGCCCGTCCACGCGAGGGTGAGCACGCGCCAGCCCCAGCCCACACGCTCCGAAGTGGCTCCGGCCGCCTGCTCTCCAGCATTTGTCATCGCGTCTCTCCTCGCAGCCAGCGCGGTCACGGACGGGGGAAGGCCGCGCCTATCAGACACGCGTTCGCCCCGTCGCGCGTCGCCTTGGCACTCCCCCTCCAGAAATGGCGCCTATCCCTCTCGCTCGTTCCCCCATGTTTCCCCTGCGCGACCCACCATCCGGTACATCGAGACGCCCTGCCGCCGGGAGAAAATCTCTAAGCAGAGAATACCCCTTCAGGCCCGCTCTCTCCTGCCCTCTCCTCTCCCACACGCCTCCGGCAGATCGGCCGGTCCGGTGGCCGTCCTATGTAGACTCATATACACAAGATACACGCGCGGATACTGGAAACAAACGGGCGTGGGAAGCATCTAACAGACGTGGCTTGCTCAAGCGGGCCGCATCCTGATGAAGCGCGTACGGAACCTCCTGGGTGTGCCGTTTTTTCTGCGTGTTCGTTCGACAGGCGCGCCCAGTGAGCGGATAGACCGGGCGAACCGGCCGGTACAGGAACGGTGGAGAAGCGCCTCGCCCTCCGCTTCGGGAATCGGAGCACGGGCAGAAGACGCGTGGCTCCGACTGTCCCTCGCCAAAAAACGGCCGAATCGGTCGGTACCCTTGGTTACGCCTCCTATCAGGCAAACTCGTCGCATCTATCCCATCGCCAGACCTCTCGCCATCGTCCTCCTCGCCCTGCTCAGCATCCTGGCAAGCCCCGTGACAATGATCGCGGAGGCCGCGAGTGCCGACGGTCTGGCCAGCCAACTGGCACAGAGCACGTGGCTGCTGGAGTGGCAGCGGCAGCGCAGTGATGCCGGGGTGTCGCGCTCCTTCGGCGAGTGGCAGCCCATGGCGGCGGTCCGAAGCCAGGGAACACCTGCAGGCTTGCTGCCACTTACCCTGCAGCTGGGCAGCTCGTCGCGGCTCAACCTCGCCTACGGGCTCGCCGCGGCGGACCAGAATTCGCGCGATCCGATTCGGGTCGGGGTTCAGGGTTTGGGCTTCTCGACGAACTTCGGGGCGGTGAAAAGCGAATCGCAGCTCTACTTCTCGCGCCCCAGCCTCGATGGAGGCGCAGCCGCCACCCTGGTGGGCGATCTGGGCCGCAGCACCGCCCGAGAGGGCGTGGATGCCTCGCGTCTGCAGGAAGGCCGTGCCATCCGGCAATCTCTCGGCCTTTCGGCGGGGAGCATCCAGCTCACCGGGCGCTTCCAGGAGATCGACCGCAGCTTCGCGCTCCCCCAGCGCTTCCTGAGCGCCGCGGGCTCGGGCGAGACAGCGAAGCTCCTCCAGGAACTGGCGCAACAGAGCGGCACTCGCCGCACCGCGCTGGGGATGACCGCGGGCCTCTCCAAAGGCTGGAAGCTCACCGGCGGCTTCGATGCCCTCGATGATGGCGCGGGCCGCATCCACCGCCAGGAAGTGGGCATTGCGAGCGACGTGCTCCAGATCAAATCGCTGCATCAGGATGTGGGCGCGCAGTTCGCCGGCTTCAACCGCTTCGGCGATGCCGAGGTGCAGAAGATGGCGGCACAGAAGGGCGTGAAGCGCAGCGCGCTCCAGTGGGCGCTCGCCCCAAGCAAGCAGTTTGGCATCCAGGGGAGCACTGATACCCATCGGGATGCCAGCGGCGCCGTGGACGCGCGCTCCCTGGCGCTCCATCTGGGGGCGTTCCAGGCGACGGAGCGCAGGCGGGCCGTCTCCGGGTTCAAGACCGTTGGCGCACTTGAGGCCGGTGACCAGGCACTGGCGAAGCTGGGGCAGATGGCGCTGAGAGAGCAAACAGCCGCGCTGGCCCTAGGTGGCAAGACGCGCCTCGCCTTCGCTTCCGACACCGCATCCGACACGGGCGGCCGGTTCCAGGATGAGCGCTACGAGTTCGCGTCGCCCACGCTCGTGGCACGCGCCCGTTTCCGCTCCATCGATGCCGGGTTTGCCGGCGCCAAGGGCCTGGCGTCCGTCGACAAGAGGTTTGCCGGGCTGGAACAGCTGTGCGGCCAGCGCGAGCGCGCCTATGACCTGGACTACGTGGGCTCCACCTGGTTTGGATTGCGCAACCACTATAGCCAGACGCGCGCCATGGACGCGGATGCCACTGAGACGTGGCAGCGCCAGGTGTTCAGCAACACCATGGATCTGAACCTGGGGCGGACCTCGGCCCAGATCCACCGCCTGCAATCCGACACCGCGCAGACATCGGGAGAGACCCTCCGCCACCGCCTGGAGCGCTACCGCCTGCGCCATAACTTCCAGAAGGAGAGCTTCCTCCTGGCCGAGCATACGCAGCAGACGGACCACGATGCCGAGGGAGAGCGCAAAGTGCTGCAAACGAACCGGCTGCAGGGGAAGCTGGATGTGGCATCCCTCTTCCGCATGGAAGGCGACCGCGTGGAGCGGTACGGAACGGATAGAAACGCCGAGTATGAGGACCGCCTGGTGCTATCGCGGCAGTTTGGGAAGATGGGAGTCACCTGGAACTTCCGAGACCACCAGAACGCGGAAGGCGAAATGGATGTGCAGAAGCTCTCGCTCACCGGCACTCTCCGCAAAGGCCTGCAGCTCACCGGCAGCCGGGAGACAACGCGAACTCAGGCCGCGCCCGACGATAGCACCACCGTCGCCCCGGCCCAGCATAACAGCGACACCCGGGCCACTCTGACGCAGGCTCTGGGCAAAGCCGGCAAGCTCAGCCTCTCCTACGCCCAACTGACGGCGGCCGATGCGATGCGCTCGCGCGAATATGCGAGCCGCCTGGAGACGCCGATCGGCCGGCTCCGCCTGACGGCCGATTTTGCCAACCGCCAGGCCGCTGGCGCGCCTACCGTGGTCATTCAGGGCTTCACCCTGGCGGACGAGGCGAAGGAGCGCCGCCTCACCTGGTCCTGTCACTACCGCCACCGCTCCGCCGCCGCTGGAACCGAGAAGGAGACGAAGGGGTGGATCATTGGCTATAATGGAGCCGGCGCCCGCCCTCTCAAGCTGACGGCATCCTACCTGCGCAATGCCGAGGCAAAAGATGGCAAGGTGACCCCAGGCAAGCAAACACGCGTGGAGATGAACACCGGTATCAGCCGCCGGCTGACTCTGGGAGCGAGTTACATCAACAACGTTGATGAGAACGCGCGCAAGGCGGACGAGCGCTTCCAGATCACCCTCAGCGGACCAATCGGCGCGGATGAGAAGCTCTCGCTCCTGGGCACCACCCAGCGCCTCTTTGAACCCGAAGGCACCACAGACGTCAAGCGCACCCGCGTGGAGACCCTGCGCCTGGAGTATAGCCACGGTCTCAACGAGTCGCAGGCGTTCAGCATCGGCGCGGACCTGTGCTGGCGTGAGTATCGCGGCCAGACGGCCGGCCGCCATTGCGAATACCGCTCCGATATCCGCTGGCAGCGCAGCTTCTAGGCGGGCCGGCAGCACGCGCTGAGGAGAGTTCCCTCAGGACGGGCAGGTGCCGCGCATGGCATGCCGTAGATTCCCTGGTGTATATAAGGTAGATTCTCCCTAAAAAAGAGAAACGTGCGCGAGAAAAACGTGTGGGGCGCGAGCACCCAGCTCACGCCCCTGAAAACGCGAGGCGGGCGGCAAGCGCCTGGATGCACACCAGGCTATCTTGCCGCCCGCTTGCATCTAGCGTGCCAGCAGGTAGTAGGCCGTGCCTCCGGGATCGAGGGTGATTCGGAAGCGCGTGCGTTCCTCCGCGCGCTTCGCCGTGACCGGGAAGGCCCGAGGCATATCGATATCGGCAACGCGCGTAAAGGAGCCACGCACAACGACGTCGCCCGTGGTCGGGGCGTCGGGGCTGGTGTTCAGCGCACACAGGAGGTAACGCCCATCCGGGAGCGCGCGCAGGAGCAGCTCCAGGGTCGTGCCGGGCGCCTCGGCGGCGGGCACGGCGTGCGCGCGTACGCGCTCCGCCAGGGCATCGCGCGTCTTCAGGCCGGCCAGCGAGCTCGGGAGAAGCAGCAGTGAGCCCTTCCCCACCTTTGCCTCCACCCAGCCGCGCTCGTTGACCGGCGCTCCGTAGCTGAACCGCCAGGCCTCACCCGGCTTGCTCTCGCGCCGGGCCGAAAGCCCCGCGGCGGCGAGCAGTGAGCCATCGGGCCGGCCAAGTTGATCATACAATCCGGGCGCTCCCGAGGCGATAACGACGCCGCCAGCCCGGAGAAACTCGACGAGCTGCTGGGTGAAAGCACGCTCGAGGTGGCAGGCCACCGGCAGGATCACGACGTCGAAGCCAGAGAGCTTCACCTTGCCCTCGGCGAACCAGGTATCCGGGAGAACCTCGTAGAGCTGGTTGCGCGGGAAGAGAAGCCGGTGCCAGGCCAGCCACTCGTTCAGCACCTCCGAGCGGGGGCCCTGCGCGAGCATCTCGGCGTAGGGCTGCACGAGGAGCACCCGCGAAGGCACGATCTCGCTTCCCAGGAGCAGCGACTGCACCCGATCCACCTTTCGCTTCTCAATCGGGAAGCCGGGCGCGCTGTAGCGGAAGGTGGTCAGGTCGTAAATCGGCGTGAACCAGTTGCCATTGTAGCTCTTCAGGTAGGGCGCGGTGGTGTAGGCATACCACCAGGTCTGCGTGCAGTGCCCCCACACCGCATGCCGGTAGAGATAGCGGCGCATCTGGGCGCGCATCACCCGCTCTTCATGCATGCGCTGGGGGTGGTCCTCCTGGCATCCCCAGAAGTTCTCGAAGAGGCCCATCGGCTTCTTCATCACGCGCTGCAGCGAGGCCATCCAGACCTGGACCGGCATCGTCGTCCGGCCGCGGTTGTGATAGCCGAGGATATCGACGGACTCCCAGATTCGGGGGCTTAGCACCCGGTCCAGCAGGCCACTGTGCTCGCCAAACACCGGCTTGGTGGGGTCCACGGCGGCGATGGTGTCGCGGATCCGCTTCAGGTAATCGACATACGCTTCCTGCGCCCAGCGCTGGCTTTCGATAGCGAGGGGTGCGGCGGCATCCCCAACGGCGACCGGCTTCTCAGGCGCCGGCTTGATCTCCTCGAAGCTGCCATAGCGGGTGTTCCATGCCTGATTGAGCCGCTCGATGGAGCCGTAGCGCGCGCGAAGATAATCACGGAACGCCGCCTGGTGCGACGGGTTGTAGCCGATGCGGACCCCGCTGGCATACGGTCCGGCGCACTCCCAGCTATCGACATAGAACTGGTACTCCTTACGATCCTTGAAGAAGCGTGCCATCTGGGTGAGCACGTCCTCCATGTGCGCGCCGGCCTTGGGGTTGAGCCAGTTGAAGAGAGTGACACCGCTCTTGGGGCCCATCGGCTTCCCCTCGGCGTCCCAGATGCGCAGGTCGGGGTCGTCGCCCTGGGCCTTCACGAACTCGGGGGCGAGGTAGCCCTTATCGTGCAGGCTGTAGTGCGTGATGAGAGAAGAGCGCCGGATGCCAACCTCCCGCAGCTTCTCCCACTGGTCCAGGTAGTTTTGCCAGCCAGCCACGCCTTTCTCGAAGGTGATGGGGTAGCCTGAGGTGAGCGTCTGGCAATCCCCCATCTCAAGAAGCTCCTCCATGTCGTGGAAGGCCGGGTTGCTCCAGCGGTTCCAGAGGATGTAGCGCGGGCGCTTCTTCTCGGCGTCCCACCAGGGCTGATCGGTGGGCGCCCGCGGCACGATGGCCCACTTCGCATCTCCTGGTGCCAGGCCGGCGAGGAAGCGCTGCAGCCCCGCGTGCCCGGCGGCTACCGCCTTCTCCAGGCGCTCCAGCTCCGGGTCGAGCTTGGTCGGAAGCTCCGCTGCAGCCTGGGCCACGTAGAGCCGGCCATACAGCTGCTGGAGCCGGTCGAGATCCGCGAGCGCCGCGTTCAGCGCCTTCCCGTGCGTGCCGAGGGAATCCTGCGAGCGCCCCAGGTAGAGGATGGCGCGCCGGGTGCGCGAGAAGTCTTCCTGCCAGAAAGCGATCTTGAAGAGAAGCTGATTCCACCGCTTCGCCCGCGGCAGGAAGGGCGAGTCCGTCTCCTTCAGCTTGTTGAACGCCTCGAGCGGCACCGGGCCCAGGGTGACCTCGTCCGGATCATAGTCATACATCGAGGGGTAAGTGCGTTCCCCCTTGGGAATGGCCCGGATCGAGAGGTCCGAGATCCAGAAAGTGCCGGTGGCCTCGCGCACCCAGAAGCCGACGGTGGCGGAGACCGTGCGCTCTGGCGGTATGATGCGGTAGCGCTTCAGCGTCCATTCACCCTCGGTCTGGGTAGCATAAGGATAGATATCATCGCCGGTGAGCCAGGCTCCCGCCGCGTCTCGGAAGATGATGCGCAGATCCGCGCTCGCGTCGGCACTCACGCCCTCGGTGCGCCACCAAGCATCGATCACGTAACGCTCGCCCGGCTTCAGGCGGTCGGTCTCGGTCATCACCATCACATTGCCGGAGGGGTTGCGCGCCTCGATGCGCAGGGAGGGCTTGCCAGCGTGCCCCACTGCCTCATCGAGCGACCAGGGATGCTGCGCGTTGCTCGACCAGGCCGTCCAGCCCTTCAGCCCCTCGGAGAAATCAAAGTTGGGAACCAGCGGTTCCTGAGCGCCAGCGCCCACCGCGACGAGCCCGCAGACGCACGCGAGCAGAAAGGGGAAGAGAGTTCTCATCATCAATCACCTATTCTACAAGGAAAAAGACCCAGCCCCAAGCATCTCGCCTGGATGCCAACCGAAAGCCGATGTCGCTCCACCTTCCTGATTAGAATACGGCGATCCGACCGCGTCTCCTGCGCGGTCCCGTCACGGGCGGGCGCTCTGGCCCTAGCCGCGATGGGTTCCCACCGTCTCGCCGCCCCGAGGGTCCCGAAACCCTGGGCTAGGATGTCGGACTGATTCGCGGCCCTCCGCGAGCACCACGCGGTCGCTCTCCTCCCCCGGGTCCGGCGTGAGGCTGGAGGTTAGGAAGAGGGCCGGGGGCCAGATCTCCTTCGGTCGTTCTCCCTCTTGACATCGCGGCGTGAGCATGATACTATACCAATGGTTCACTCCTACGAACCTGTGGTGTCATCCCGTGAACGGAGGGAGCGCTCCAGATGTTGGATCCTGGGAGCAAAGCGGGGCGGATCGCAGCGACGATCCGGTCGCGGATTGTCTCGGGGGTGTATGCACCCGGGAGCTTTCTGCCGGCCGAGCGCGTCCTGGCCGAGGATCTGGGGGTCGCTCGAAACACCGTGCGCGCGGCGTTGGACTCTCTGGCACGAGATGGCTTCGTCCGGCACGAGGGACGGCGAGGGACGGTGGTGAACAGCGCCTTTGGCGGTGGAGCAGACGCCACGTTCTTGTTGGTATCGCCGGCGGTGGAAGAACACTCCCCCTCCCTGCTGACCCCCGAGGCGATGGCGCTCATCGGCAACACGCTCTGTGCCTGCAGCGGCTCCAACATTCAGTTCCATTTCCAGGCGATGCCGCCGGAGGGCGCGCGCGAGTTGGTGCGCATCGTCCACGGTGCCCGGTTGGCCGGTGTGCTCCTGGTCGAGTGTTCAGAGCCGGCGGTTCTGGAAGCATTGCACGATGAGGGCATCCCGCACGTTGTCATCAACCAGGAGCAGGATATGCCTGGGCCGGCGACGCGCGTCGATTTCTGGCAGATCGGTCGGCATGCCGCCGAATTCCTGCTCGATCTGGGGCACCGGCGGTTGGGGGTGCTCTCGGGACCAAGTGACCGTCACCTCTATGGGCGCATGGTGGCCGGCTTCCGAGACCGGCTGGCTGAAGCGGGAGGCAGCCTCCGCCCGGAGCACGTGGCCCACGTGAAATCATGCAGTGAGGCGGCACGAAGCGCCGCGCTTCAACTCCTCTCGCGCCCTGACCGGCCCACGGCGGTCTTCTGCACTCGCGATGTGCGCGCTTATGGCGCCTACCTGGCCGCACGGGATCTTGGCCTGCGAGTGCCCGAGGATCTCTCGCTCGTCGGCTACGACGATATCACGTGGCCCGGCGAGGGCCGGCAGTTCCTCACGACGTTCCCAGAGCCGGCGCGTGAACTGGGCACGTCCGCTATCCACATGCTGATCTCCTGGATTCGCACCGGGATCGTCCCGGAAGACGTGATCATCTGCCCGGAGCTGGTGATCCGACGAAGCGCTGCCCCATGCAGCGAGGAAGGTGATGCAGACGATGGCAACCGGTGAAAGTGAAGTGCTCGCGCTGTTTGGCGGGCCGAAGGCCGTACAGTCCAATCCCGGCGATATGTTCGATTGGCCGATCGTCACGAAGGAGGACGAAGAGGCCATTCTGGATGTTCTGCACCGGAGGGCGATGTCGGGAAGCGACATCACCCAGCTCTTCGAGAAGGAGTTCGCGGAGTGGCAGGGGACGCAGTATGCCCTTGGCTTTAGCTCCGGCACTGCGGCGCTGCAGGCGGCGATGTACGCCTGTGGCGTGGGCGTCGGCGACGAGATCATCTGCCCCAGCCTCACCTACTGGGCGTCCTGTCTCCAGGCCTACTCCCTGGGCGGCACCGTCGTCTTTGCCGAGGTCGATCCGCAGACTCTCTGCATCGACCCAGCCGATATCGAGCATCGCATCACCGATCGCACGAAGGCGATTGTGGCGGTTCACTACCTCGGCTATCCGGCGGATATGGATCCGATCCTGGAGATCGCGCGCAAGCACGGCGTGAAGGTGATCGAAGACGTCTCTCATGCCCAGGGCGGGCTCTACAAGGGGCGCAAGGTAGGCACCCTCGGTGACGTGGCGGCCATGTCGCTGATGAGCGGCAAGTCGCTCGCCATTGGCGAAGCCGGGATTCTGGCCACCAACGACCTGGAGATCTACGAGCGGGCGCTCTCGCTCGGGCACTACGAGCGCTTTGGCTCCAACATTCAGACGGAGTATCTGAAGCCGCACGTTGGCCTCCCGCTGGGCGGCTACAAGTATCGGATGCATCAGATGAGCTCGGCGATGGGGCGCGTTCAGCTCCGGCATTATGACGAGCGCATGACTGAGATCCAGAAGGCGATGAACTACTTCTGGGATTGCCTGGAGGGCGTGCCCGGTGTCAAGGCGCACCGGCCCCCAAAGGGGAGTGGCAGCACGATGGGAGGCTGGTATGCCGCGCACGGCCTCTATTGCCCCGAGGAGCTGGGCGGGCTCTCCGTGACGCGCTTCTGCCAGGCAGTGAGCGCCGAAGGCTGTGGCATCAGCCCTGGTGCCAACAAGCCGCTGCATTCGCATGCCCTCTTCAATGAGACGGATGTTTACGGACACGGCAAGCCCACGCGCATTGCCAACTCCAACCGCGATCTGCGCCAGCCAGTCGGAAGCCTCCCGGTGACCGAGCAGATACCCTCGCGCTGCTACTCGATCCCGTGGTTCAAGCACTATCGCCCTCAGATCATCGAGGAGTACGCGCTTGCTTTCCGGAAGGTCGCGGAAAACTACGAGCGGCTGCTGGAAGATGATCCAGGGAACCCCGAAAGCCTGGGAGGCTGGCACTTCTTCCGGCACCGGTAGACTGTGTGTTCAGGGTTCAGCGTTCAAGGGTCAGGTCGGGCGTCACCGCGCTGCCAGGGGCGGGGCGCCGGCCAGCTTCATACACGTTGCATTGCCGCGCCAGGTGTGGCGCGGCAATGTAGCGCCCGGATCCGGTCGTCTCCGGCGGGACGTGTTCCGGCCTGAATCTGGAAGGAGCTCAAGATGGCCATCGAACAGATGACGTACGACACCGAATCGGTCATCCATCGGGCCGAGGCAATGGGCCTCGACACACGCATACTCTATGAAGCGGTCATCGAGCTGGCAGGAGAGGGCCTCCTCACCGCTCGCTGCATCAACGCGGGTGCATCCGTCCTCCTCAATCAGCTCGGCTTGCCCGAGTACTTCTTCCGTAACATCTCGAAGGACGCACTGAAGCAGGTGCTGCGCACCGTCGCGACCAACGTCTCCGTCATCGACGAGCGAGTCGTTCTGCGCGGGGAGGTTTCTGAGGCGCGCCTGGCCTTCGACAGCGGCGTGCAGATCCGCATCGCCACGCCCCAGAACCGCGACCGCATGGAGAAGGTGCTCAACAACGTCATGCACGGGAACCGGGTGCATTACTACTATAGCCCGGTTCACTCCTACTATACCTACATCATCTACCCGGAGCAACCCCCAGAGGGGAGCGAACTCGGAGAGGATGCGTCGCCATTCGCCTTCACGCGCGTGCCGGCGATGCCACGCAGCACTCAGAGGCGCTACGAGTCATTCCTGAGCCGTTGCCGGCATAGCGCGGTACCCCTGGTTGAGGTATCGCCCTCCGCGAATACCGACGAAACGCGCGTGATGTTCCGTGATGACGCCACGCAGTCGCCTCTGCCGGTGATTCGTCGCATGCTCGATGACCTCGGGATCTGCCTGAACCGCGCCTATTGGGAGACCTACCGGGGATCGACGGGGCGAGTGGAATCGATCTGCTCGCTGTATCTCGCCGGGAGGCCAGAGGAGAGCGCGCTCAGCAAGGCGGTGACGAACCTGCGTGGGCTCCTGGCCACCCCAACCGGCGATCTCGACAGCATCTATCTCGCTGGCGATCTGAGCTTCGAGGAGTATCTCTTCGCCACCCTGGCGCATTCTTTCGTCCATACCTTCATCCACAAGGGGCATGCTTCAGACCAGCGCATCATGGAAAGCCTGCCCAAAGAGCTGCGCAACGCCTTCGTGCGCCGCGTCTTCGACTCCGACCGCAGTGAGTACTCCCGACGGGTGATCCTCGAGGCAATCCACCAGGCGCCGGATCTGGTCAAGTGGCTCTACCGCCTCTTCGATGGGCGCTTCAACCCCAGGCGAGAGGAGCGCCTGCGTCAGGAGGAGCTGGACAAGGAGCTCTCGGCGTTCGTGGAGCAGGCTGCGGTCCGCTTCGCGGATGACCGTACCGCCTTCGAGCTCTTCCACTTCATGACGCGCATCGTCACCGACGTCCTGAAGACGAATTTCTATCAGGAGGTCAAGCGCTCGCAGGCCCTCCGCCTGGCTCCCTCCGTGCTGGATCCGCTCGTCTTCTCGGATCCGGTTTACGGCATCTTCCTGGTCGTTGGCTTCTACGCGACGGGCACGCACATGCGGGCAGCCGATGTCGCGCGCGGGGGCGTGCGCCTCATCCGCGTCACCCCTAGCAACTACGAGGATGAGCTCGACGCCATGCCGCTGCTCAACTATGCCCTCGGACCGGTTGCCCAGCGCCTGAAACACAAAGATATCGCCGAAAGCGGCGCCAAAGGCGTGATCGTGCCTCGACCCTGCTATGCGCGCGATGGTCTCAACGCCGTGCTCGACTTCACCGAGGGGATCCTCGACCTGGTGCTCCCGTCGGAGGACCGGGTGGATTACCTGGGCCAACCCGAGATGGTCTTCTTCGGACCGGATGAGGGAACCGCCGGTTTTATGGACGCCGTCGCGGCCCGGGCACGCGAGCGCGGCTATCGCTACTGGCGAACGCTGACCACCGGCAAGAGCATCGGTATCCCCCACGACACCTACGGACGGCTGAGCGACGGCCGCGTCTTCGGCCTGATTGGGAGGGGCGACGCGGGCACGGAGCTGCAGGTGGAGGGAACCCCGGTCCTCACCACCACCGATATGGAGCAGATCTACCGCGAGATCGGCGAGAAGATCGATACGAGCGGCATGACCACCATGGGTGTGATGGCGACGCTGCGCACCATGCTCGAGCATATCGGCCTGGCGGAAACAGACGCCAACCTGATGATGACCGGCGGCCCTGACGGTGACCTGGGTGGCAACCAGATCCAGTCGTTCAAGGGGCGGATCTGCCTGGTGGTCGATGGCGGGTCTATCCTCTTCGACCCCGATGGATTGGACCGGGCGGAGCTGATGCGGATCGCCTTCGCGCGGCACACGCGGCCGCGCCGCGACAGCATGGCCTATCCCGTGGAGAAGCTGGGGCCCCGCGGCTTCCGAGTGCCACGCGCTCACGGGCGCTTCACCCTGCCCGATGGCACCGAGGTGCCCGACGGCGCCTTCTTCCATCGCCACTTCCTGACCAACCCGGAATCTCGCCGCTACATCGAGGCGGCGCGCATCCAGGTCTTCGTGCCGTGCGGCGGCATGAAAGACACGATCAACGGCGAGAATGTGCGTGCGTTCCTGTCCAATTTCCGGGAACTGCGCCTCATCGTCGAGGGGGCCAACGTCTTCTTCGATGAAACGGCGCGCGACGTGATCGCACGCGAGAGCCCCATTCTCCAAGTCAAGGACTCGACAGCCAATAAGGGCGGAGTGACTTGCAGCGCCATCGCGGAGGTCCTTACCTCCTTCCTGCTGGGCGACCGTTACGAGAAGATGCTGGTGGAAAACCCCAGCCTGCGCGCGGATCTGATCCGGTCGGTCTTCGACCTGATCACCGCCAACGCTGTTGCCGAGACACGCGGGCTCCTGGCCCTGCACAAGGCGACCGGCCAACCGCTGCACGCGCTCTCCATCCGTACCAGCCTGGAGATCCTGTCGCTTCAGGAGAAGCTGGCCACCCGGCTGGAAGAGCTGCTAGCCGACGAGGAGATCCTCCACGCCGTCATCCGGGCCTATGTGCCCCGGGTGTTGCTGGACCAGCTGGGGACGAAGCGAATCTTGAGCGTCCTGGAAAGGCCGGAGCTGAAGCCCTACCGTGACGCCATAGTCACAAAGAAGATCGCGTCGATGGCACTCTACCGCCATGCGGCAGAGTGGGAGCCGTTCCTGCACCGGCTGGAGCAAGACTTGGTCGGAACTGTTCGAGAGCTCATCCGCGGCTAGGCAGCCCCGGCAAGGGTAGACTCCGCCGTGGCCGGTGTGACGGGACGCACCGTCCTGCCGGCCACGGCGATGCCTTCTGCCCTCGTGCGGACGCTGGCTGTTTGACCGCGGGTGCATCCCATAGGAGTAACCCCAATGACGAAGGTGAAAACAGGTATCATCGGAGTTGGCTTCATTGGCGAAGAGCACCTGAAGGCGCTGCGAGCGCACGAGAGCGTCGAGGTCATAGGCATCGCCGACCAGAGCACCGATCTGGCTGCTGCCCGGTCGCGGCAGTATGGGGTTCCTTTCTATACGGACCCAATCGCGCTGATGGAAGAGGCTCGCCCCGATTACGTCACGATCTGCACGCCTCACTTCAGCCACACCAGCTTCGCCATCGAGGCGATGCGCCGCGGCATCCACGTCCTGGTAGAGAAGCCGCTCACCGTCTCTGCGTCCGCCGCCGATGAATGCCTCCGGGTGATGCGCGAGACGGGAATGAAGCTGGGCGTCGGCTACCTTCAGCGCCTCCGTACCGCGCACCGAAAGGTGTATGATCTGGTGCAGTCGGGGTTCGTGGGCCGCATCCAGCGCGTGACGATGGTGCGCACCGCGTGGTTCCGCAGCATGGCCTACTACCGTTCCAACCCCTGGCGGGGCACCTGGAAGGGTGAAGGCGGAGGCATCCTGGTCAACCAAGCGCCCCATGATCTCGATCTCCTCGTGTGGACAGCCGGGCTTCCCAGCGAGGTGCTGGTGGAGATGGGAACCCTCGGTCACGATATCGAGGTGGAGGACGATGTCTGCGCTGTGCTCAAGTGGGCGAATGGCGCGACAGGCACCCTTCACGTGTCGACGAACGAGGCGCCGGGGCGCAGTTTCTACGAGATCGCCGGCACGAAGGGCACGCTCCGCCTGGAAGATGGCTGCGTCACCGCCACGGCACTCGCGGTCGACTCGCACGAGTTCTCCGAGACCACCCAGGAGCGGATGGTCCCCCCGCCAACTGGAGGCGAGATGCTGTTCCGCCAGCCTCCCGAGCCGGTCGAGTTCAGCACGCTCCCCGGGATGCACGCCAACTTCGCGGCTGCTCTTCGCGAGGGTGCGCCTCTCGTCTGCTCTGCCGAGGAAGCCTTGCAGGAGGTGGAGCTCGCCAACGCCATGCTCCTCTCGGGAGTGACGCGCCAGTGGGTCCAGGTGCCGGTCGACCGCGCCGAGTACGACCGCGTTCTCGAGGAGCTGATGGCTACCCGGTCTCTCGAAGCGTATAAGGCGAAGCGCGCCGGGCGCTGAACCGCCCCAGGCTACCCGCAGTCGATCCCAGGTTGAGAGGGCTCTCACAGCCCTCGCTGGATCGGCCCATTCCCCCCTCCCCGCGCGCGGGGAGGGCCGGGGTGGGGGTGACTAGCGGTCGAGTGACCCGGGGCACGTTCACGGCCATCGCTGCGGACTACGACCGGCAGGCATCACTCCACTGCCCGCATCGACACAGCGTCTTCAGGCACGGGGTGAAACAGCCGCCAGCAAAGCACCTGCCTGCTACTGGTGAATCGCCACTCGCGGCGGTGTCTTCTTGCGCGCGGATGCCCTCCACGCATCATAGCCGATGAGCCCCGCCAGGATCAGGTAGCACGCCGGAACCAGGTAGAAAGCCAGGCGCAGATCGCCGCCGCACAGGTTGCCGAGAACGCCCATCAGCCAGGTGAAGAAGCCGCACCCGGGAACACCGGCGCAGGAGAGGAGGATGAAAAGCATCGTCGTATCCACCTCGGGAAGCCGGTCAGCGCAGTAGCTTTGCACGCTCGGCCAGAACGGCCCGGTCGCGACCCCGGCGGCGACGAGGAGCGCGAAGAAGGCCCACAGGTTGGTGAGGTGCGGGAAGAGGAGCGTGACCAACGTGCCGCCTAGGGCCGACCAGATGATGAGGTGCTTCAACTGGTCTTGCCGGACCAGATAGCCCCATCCGGCCCGGCTGAGGAACATCCCCGCGGAGAAGCAAGCCGTGCCAACACCTCCCGCCCACGCCGCATCCATGAAGCTGAGCTGGATGTAGCTGGCGCACCAAAAGGTGAGGCAGAACTCGCCGCCTCCGGCGACGAACATGGCGGCGAAGAAGAGCCAGAAGGTTGGAGCGCGGAAGATGGCGAGCGCCTGTGCCCATACCGTCTGCCAGTGAAGCGGCTCGGGGCGCTCGGGATAGGCGTGGCCTTTGCGCGCGGGTAGGAGCAGCAGGAGCGCCGTGAAGAATCCCAAGAGTGCTACGGCGCCGATCACCACGCGCCAGGAGACGCCATAGGTTATCAGCGCCCCCGACAGGAGCACGGTGACCAGGACGCCGATAGACCAGAACGAATGCGCAAAGTTGATGTAGCGCCCCGGCTCATCGGTATGCAGGTCCTGTACGAATGGGGTTGCCAGGCCCTCGATCACGCCTTCTCCTAGGCCGGCCAGCGTGAGCGCGAAGAGGAGCACGCCGTATCCGGGAGCCAGGGCGCAGAAAAGCACGCCGGCGCCCATCAGCACCGCGGACGTCCCGAGAGTCCAGCGCTTGCCCCAGCGCCCGGCGGCAAAGCCGCAGAGGAGCATCGCCGCCACCATGGAGAAGGTGCGCCCCAAATGCAGCGCGCCGCCTGCCGACATGCCTCCGTGCTCGAGCGAAAACCCCAGGTCGCGCGCCAGCGATACCAGCGCCACGGGTACCACCACCGAGCCGGCGGCATAAGAGAAAAAGGCCGTGAAAGCAGCGTAGTCATACCGCCCGAAGGCCATCCGTCGTGGCGATTTCAGTCCTGGCTCCTTTCTGATAACGCTCTTCCCCAGTAAGATGTCCGCCCGCCGCGTGGGGCATCTTCCTCTCGTTTCCCCGGCAACACCCAAAGTCCTGCCCACGGTACCACAGCCGCGAAGCCGTCGCCGGTAAGTCACCTGGGCGGCGCCGCCTGGCGTCGGGGGCCACTCTGGTTGCGGCGCAAGCAGGAGTTTCGGACATCTGGGGCCAACCACAAGTATAGTGGCGGTTGCCCGAGTCTATCCGGGCCAGGCTGATGCCCTGGGAACCGGCGCTCGTTAGCCTTCCCCTCCCAGCGGTGCTTTGGTTACAGAACGCACGAGAGAGGCCCCGGGGGCGAACGCGTCCAGCCGGCCGCCAGGCACCGGGAAACTGGATATCCCCGGTCGAGCCGGCTCCGCGGTTGCCGGAGCCGGAGACAAAGGCGCCTGCCCTCCTCCCTGATGGGAACCTGATTGAATCTCCATTCCGTCCGGATGGTCTACATCCGGCGGTGGGATAGACGCTGTGGTGCCCGCCAGCATCCTCTGGCGGCACCACCTGACCGTGGAAAGGAAAGAGCGCATGATTTGCGACACGTGCGGGCGAGAGAGCGAGCGCGTGGCGCGCGTGGTGATTGATCAGGGGTATAACCGCTTGTTGGCGAAGCCTCTCTGGAACTGCCCCGAGTGCTTCGAGAAGAAGGAGCAGGAGCGGCGCAAGCGCAAGGAGCGCGAGGCGACCGCCCAGGCAGCCGCCTGAACTGAACCTGCCCCAGGGCCTCGCGGGCGAGCGATCGATAATGCGCGCCACTAGCATCCCCGTGCTTCCGACACGGATCCCGGGACCGGGGAGTTGCGTTGCCCTGATAGTTGAGCCGGAGATGAGCCTGCCCGAGGGGGGCGAAGCCGAACTCGTTCCGTTCGTCTCCGGCTCTCCTTCGGAGGAGCGAGAGACAGAAGCCGATGCCTGACAACCTCGTGTGGGGCCGTGCCTTGGTGGCAGCGATGCACGCGCTGCCACCAGAGTGTACCGCTGTCGCGTTGGTGCGGCACGCGGAACGCGAGCCGATCCCCAGCTTCCAGGAAAATGATGTCGCAGCACTGACACCCCGAGGAGAGGCGGATGCCTACCAGCTGGGACGCCATCTGCCAGCAGGCCGCCCGATCCGGCTATTCCATAGCCCTATCGGACGCTGCCAGATGACGGCGGTTCGCATCGCCGAGGGCTTCCGCTCCGTGGGCGGTTCCGCCGAGGTGCTGGGCTGCGCACCCCTTTTTGGGGGGCCCTACGTCGTGGATGCGGAGGAGATCTCCCACCTCTTGGCCGGAATGGGAGATCACTTCGTGCGCGCCTGGTTCGATGGCGAGATCCCATCCACCGCGATCCTGCCGCCGCAGGACGCCGCCCGCCAGCAATGGCACGCGATGCGCGGCGTGGCCCGGGAAGCTCCCGCCGGCAGCCTCACCCTCGTCTGCACTCACGACTGGAACATCATGCTCGTTCGCGAGACCTACCTCGGCGTGCGCCATGAAGAGCAGGGCTGGGCTGAGTTCCTCGATGGCCCTGTTCTCGTGCTGCACAACGGCGAGTGCCGCCTGACCTGGCGCGACCGCACCACCGCGATGCCGCTCTTTGCACCCGCATCAGATCGCGCACACACGGCCTGAGATAGGTAGGCCGGATGCGGCAGGCATAGCCGGCTCTGAGGGGGGCTCACAGCCCCCCGAGGCCACCGCTACCATCCGCCACGTCGCCCTCGGGCGGCTCCTGGGGCGTATCGGTATCGATCTCCTCCGCTGTCTGAGCAATCGATACGCCCGGCGACTTGCCCGATTCAGCGGCGCCAATCGCCTGCCGGACCGCCGTCTCCTCCGCCGGCAGGCCGCGCTTGATCGTATCGATCTCCTCGCCCCGTTCCACCTTGCCCGGAAGTAGCGTGTGGCGGGTCTCTCTTCGATCCTGCTGGCCCATCGCGTCTCCCTTCCACCACGGCTCTCTCCCCTCTTCCCCGGCGCACCAGCGGCCCAAACCGCATGGGCACTACAGCTCGACGAGATCGCGGAGCCGGGCCAGGTACTTTTCACCAATGCCTCGGACCTCCAGGAGTTGATCCACCGAGCGGAAGGGGCCGTTCTCCTTCCGGTACTCCAGGATGCGCTGGGCAATCGCCGGTCCGACGTGTGGGAGACGCTGCAACTCAAGCGCATCGGCGGTGTTGATGTTGACCCGGCCCTCTGAAGGATCACGGATCTTGGCAGGGCGCTCCGCTCGCGGCGGCGTGTCCTCCTCGCGCGCGGGGGGCACCGGCGCGGGTTCATGCCGTTCCAGGGGCATGCGCCCGGCCGGAGCAGGCGGAAGCGGCTCCAGGCGAATCGACTCTGGGGCTATCCAGGCCCCATCCCCACGCTGTGAGCGTGACACGCGCACGGTGGGTGCTCTCTGCGCCTGCTGAACGCTCTTGCGCGGCACGTAGACCTGGACGCCATCGCGCAGGCACGCCGCCAGGTTGATCGCATCCAGATCGGCGCCCTCCTTGGCGCCCCCCGCGCGCTTAATCGCGTCGTAAACACGGGCTCCTTCCGGGAAGGAGTAGAGACCGGGTTGGCGCACGCAGCCGGCAACGTGGACAACGACCGGCGGGCGGTCCGGCACGGGAGCGACCGGGATCTCCTTGCTGGGCAGACGAGCCGAGGGATGCACTTCTGCTTTGGCGGGAGCCGAGGCGGATATGACGGGGAGGGGCGGCGGAGGCGCGGGCAGACGGCGGCGCAGGAACGTGCCGGCACCTGCGAGGAGCAGGAAGCAAAACAGCGCAACGGCAGCATAGACTTGGGTGCAAGGTGGCGGTGACACCGTTCGCCTCCAGGGGGCAGTAGCCCAAGCTCGCCTTATTATAGCCTACGTAGGTATTTGTTTGTCAATCCCCCGCGCGCTCTCCAGACGACAGCGCCTTTACAGCACAGGCGATCCGTGCTATACTGAGATTGACGGCGCGGAGCCGTCCTTTTTTGTGCCTGCAAAGGCCCGTCGGCACCTCCTCCGCGCAGGTGCGTGGTAGGCGCCGGCAGGAGGGTGTGGCGTTCCGGGCTGGGGCCCCCGCAGGCGAGGCCACCTCGGGCTCGCCTTGACAAGGCATAGAGGCGCCAGTATAATAAGGGGGTTCCGAAGGGAGTCTTCTCCGGTGGAGCGGCAGCCCCTCGGGCGAACGTCACATATCCGGGCTGGGAGATCGAGGGGCACCCCCCCCCATTCCGTGGGTTATGCCACGGGCGGCGCTACCGCGCTCGACTCCCCGGTGCAGTACCTTAAGGGAGTGGGGCCACGGCGCGCCGAAGCATTCGAGCGCCTTGGCGTGCGCACAGCGCGTGATCTGCTCTGGCATCTGCCTCGTCGCTACGAGGACCGGCGGAGGTTCAGCCCAATCCGTCTCCTCTCGCATGGAGCCGCGGCACTGGTGTCTGGCCGCGTCACCGGGGCCTCTACCGAGCGACGCCGCGGCCTGGTGATCACGAGAGTCCTCCTGGTCGACGATAGCGGGTCGGCCCACCTCACCTGGTACAACCAGCCCTACATGGAGAAGCGGTTCCCCGTTGGCACGCACCTGGTCGCCTATGGGAAGGTGGAGCGGCGGTTTGGCGCCGTGCAGATCCTCAACCCAGAATGCGAAGTGGTCACCGGGAACGACCTGGCGGGGATGGGGCGGATCGTGCCCATCTACCCGCTCACCGAGGGGCTCAGCCAGCAGGTGGTGCGGAACGTTCTCTTCGGCCTGATGGAGCTGACGGCCAGGGTGCCGGACTCGCTGCCCGCGAGCGTGCGAGAGCGATGCGCGCTGGTGAGTTTGCCTGTGGCGTTGCGCGACATCCACTTCCCTGAAACATGGGAAGCGTGCGAGGCAGCCCGGCGGCGCCTGGTTTTTGAGGAGCTCTTCCGGGTGCAGCTTCGGCTGGCCGCGCGGAAGGTGGCGGCGGTATCACACCCAGGCATCGCCTTCCGTGTGGGAGAGGAGATCCTCGCCGAGATTGGCGAGATGCTCCCCTTCGAGCTCACGCCGGCACAGGCGCGCGTGCTCGAAGAGATCCGCGCGGATATGCAGGAACCTCGGCCGATGCATCGCCTCCTGCAAGGCGATGTGGGCTCCGGCAAGACGGCAGTCGCTGCGGCGGTGGCGCTGGCTGCCGTGCGCAACGGGTATCAGGCGGCGCTGATGGCGCCGACCGAGATCCTGGCCGAGCAACATTTTCTGAACCTGGAGCGGCTCTTCCGCCCCAGGGGGATTGTGGTGGACCTTCTCACAGGAAGTGGCGGCGAGAAGGACCGCGATGCGGTCCGCGCCCGCCTGCGCACGGGCGAGACCGGCCTCGTGGTTGGCACGCACGCGCTCATCCAGGAGGATGTCAGCTTCGCCCGGCTTGGGCTGGTGATTGTCGATGAACAGCATCGTTTTGGCGTGCTACAGCGGCAGTCGCTTTGGGAGAAGGGCCACTCCGCCACCGTGCCGGACCTTCTGGTGATGACCGCGACGCCGATCCCGCGAACGCTGGCGCTGACGCTCTATGGCGACCTGGATCTCTCCGTGATCGATCAGCTCCCTCCCGGCCGACAGCCGATCACCACGCAGTGGTTTCCCGCGACAGACCGCGATCTCGTCTTCGAGTTTTTGCGCGATCAACTTCGGGAAGGGCGGCAGGCCTACTATGTCTGCCCGCTGATTGAGGAGTCGGACCAGCTCTACGCCGAGGCGGCGGTTGCCAAGGCAGAGATGCTGCGCCAGGTGTTTCCCGAGCGCCGTATCGGGCTGCTCCACGGGAGGATGAAGACGGCTGAGCGCGCCGCCACGATGGAGGCATTCCGAGCGGGCGAGATCGACCTCCTCACCGCGACGACGGTCATCGAGGTGGGGGTAGATGTGCCCAACGCCACGGTGATGGTGATCGAGGATGCCGATCGCTTCGGCTTGGCGCAACTTCACCAGTTGCGTGGGCGCGTGGGCCGCGGCACGCACCGCTCTTTCTGCCTGCTCATCACCGACCCGCGCAGCAACCCGGATGCGCCCGGCCTGGGCGATAGCCAGGGTCTCAGTGACGGGCAGCGGCGCATGAAGGTGATGGTGGAAACGACAGACGGCTTCCAGATCGCGGAGGAGGACCTGAAGATACGCGGTCCGGGCGAGGTGTATGGCACCCGCCAGCATGGGTTCGACGCCGTGGGGCAGTTGCGCATCGCCAATGTACTCCGAGACGCGCGAGAGCTGGAAGAGGCGCGCGCGGTGGCACAGGAGATTATCAAGGCCGACCCGGAGTTGCAGCATCCGGAACACGCCGGCCTGCGCAGCGCCCTCGCCGAGGCGGATCGCGCGTCCGCCGCCGTCGTCGTGGGATAAGGTTTTGCCGGGCGTTTCTGAAGCAGGTTCCCTGTTTCACCACGCGGAGTGGCTCACAGCGCAGCCGCGGGCAGACTGGGGTGGATGGGAAGCCGGACGTGCGCATCATTGCCGGAAGTGCCAGAGGGCGGATCCTGAAATCGTTCAAGGGGCCGGGCGTTCGCCCGACAACAGACCGCGTGCGCGAGAGTTGGTTTGCGGCTCTGGGCACGCGCGTTGTTGGCTCGCGCTTCCTGGATCTTTACGCGGGCACCGGCGCCGTGGGGATCGAGGCGCTGAGCCGGGGCGCGGCGCGTGCCGTGTTGGTGGAGAAGAGCCGGCAAGGCGTCGCCGTGATCCGCGAGAACCTGCGGGTGCTGGGCGATCTGCCCGAGGGCGCCGTGCGGGTTCACCAGGGCGATGCCGTGCAGGCGGTCGCGCTCCTGGAGCAAGCAGGCGAGGTTTTTGATCTGGTCTTTGCCGATCCGCCCTACGAGGATCTGGAGGCACCGCAGAAGGTGTTGGCTGCCTTGGGAAACGCGCGGGGCCTTCTCGCGGCGGATGCACTGGTGACGATCCAGCACTCGCGGCGCGTCGCCATCCCGAGTGAGAGCGGCTGCCTGGTCCTGCGCTCGGAACGTGTGTACGGAGAGACAACATTGAGCAGTTACGAACTGGGGGCAGAGTGAAGGCGATCTACCCGGGCACCTTCGACCCGATCACCAACGGGCATCTAGATGTGATCGAGCGCGCGGCACGCCTCTTCACGGAGGTGATCGTCGCGGTTGCGGTCAACCCGGAGAAGCACCCCTTCTTCGATATGGACGAGCGCGTCGCGATGATCCGGGAGAGTACCGAGCATCTCTCGAACGTGGAGACGGTTGCCTTTCCCGGGCTGCTGGTAGATCTGGCTGCCCAATTGGGGGCGCAGGTGATTGTCAAGGGCCTGCGCGCGGTATCTGATTTCGAATATGAGTTCCAAATGGCGCAGATGAACCGGAAGCTGAACCCGGGCGTCGAGACGGTGTTCATGACCACGGCCAGCCAGTACTCGTTTCTCAGCTCCAGCATGGCCAAGCAAATCGTCAAGCTGGGGGGCGATATCTCGGACCTGGTTCCAGCTCCGGTGCTCCGGCGGCTGCGTGAGAGGCTGGCAAGCGAGGGGTGAAGGGAAATCCGTAAGGCATCACGCGCCTCTCGCGGTGCGGATATGTGCCGGCCGGCCTGCCGCGCGCGCCGAACCCGCCTGCGGATCTCGTGACACGCTACGCGAAGCGCTTGCACATGCGTAGGTTCTCTGCTATTATTCTGGGTACGGCTGGCAGGAGGATAGGTCGCTCATGTCTGACGACTATCGAGGCAATGATGTACTCAAGCTCTTGGATCGCCTCGAAGAGTATATAGAACACCGCCCCGGCCTGATGAACCAGGCGCACTTCGTGGACAAGGATACGTTCTTCACCTTGACGCACAAGATCCGCGCGTCGCTGCCGGACGAGGTGCGTCAAGCCCGGAAGGTGCAGTCCGATCAAGAGCGTATCATCGGCGATGCGCGCGAAGAGGCCAGCCGGATCATCGAGGACGCGCGCAACCAGGCAGCGCTGCTGGTAAGCCAGAACGACATCGTTCGGCAAGCCGCGGAGCGCGCGCAAGCGCTGATCGCGCAGGCGGAGCAGGATGCCGCGCGCATTCGCGCCGAGGCAGATGCTTACATGCGCGAGAAGAAGCGCGCGGCCGATGATTACGAGCGCGACGTGCGCCGCGGCGCCGACGACTACGCGAGTGAAGTCCTGGATGGGCTTCACGTCTTCGTCGGGCGGATCCTGGCCACCATCGAGCGGGGGCAGGCGCGACTGGAAGAGCAGCGGACGGAAGAGGCGGAGCGCGAGGACGAGGAGCAGTAACGGCTGGCCGACCGCACGGCTGCCGCGGGCTCCAGGGTGCGCTTCCGTAAAGAGGGTGACTCGTGCTAATTCTGGTGCTAAATTCGGGCAGTTCATCATTAAAGTTCCAGCTCTTTGACATGGCGGATGAGTCGGTCCTTGCTCGCGGCACGGCCGACCGGATCGGCGAGCGGGGCGGGGTTGATGCCGCCATCGACTATCGGCCCGCGAACCGGGAAGCCGCCAAGACGCCCGTGGTCCTCCCGGACCACGCGACGGCGCTCGCCCGCGTCGCCGAGATACTGACGGATCCGGGGCAAGGCGTGATCGCCTCGCTCGACGCGATCGGCGCCATCGGCCACCGCGTCGTGCATGGCGGCGAGCGCTTCTCCAGCGCGGCGCTGGTGACGCCCGAGGTGGCGGGAGCGATTGAGGCGTGCGCCCAGTTGGCGCCGCTCCACAATCCGCCGAATCTGGTGGGCATCCGGGCCTGCCAAAAGCTGATGCCTGGAACACCCCAGGTGGCTGTGTTCGATACGGCATTCCATCAGCGGATGCCCCGCCACGCCTACCTCTACGCGGTGCCTTATGAGTGGTATGAGGAGTATGGCGTGCGCCGCTACGGCTTCCACGGCACCTCGCACAAGTATGTCAGCGAGCGGGCAGCAGAGTGGCTGGCGCGCGAAGGCCGAAACCCGGAGACGCTCCGCCTGATCACCTGCCACCTGGGCAACGGATGCAGCATGAGCGCCGTGCAGGGAGGCGTGTCGCTGGATACCAGCATGGGCTTCACGCCGGCCGAGGGCCTGGTGATGGGGACCCGCGCTGGCGACATTGACCCGGCCATCGTGCCGTACATCTGCGAACGCACGGGAATGACCGCCGACCAGGTGATGAACGCGCTCAACAAGAAGAGCGGTCTGCTCGCCATGTCGGGCTATAGCAACGATATGCGCGACATCCACGCCCGAATCGCGGAGGGAGACGCACGCGCGCGCCTGGCGCTCGAGATCTTCTGCTACCGGGTTCTGAAATACGCGGGTGCCTATGCGGCCGTGATGGGCGGCGTCGATGCGATCGTCTTCACCGGCGGGATCGGTGAGCATGACCCGTACGTGCGCGAGCGGGTCTGCACGGGCCTCAGCTTCTTGGGGCTGCGCTTCGATCCCGAGCGCAACGCAGTGCGCTCCGGCGAGCGGGAGATCAGCGCACCGGGATCAGGTGTGCGCGCTCTGGTCATTCCGACCAACGAGGAGCTAGTCATCGCCCGCGAAACCGCGGAGGTCGTCGGCGCCCGCCAGGCGTAATTGAAGAATGCCCACCGTGCCTGGCTGGCGCTGGCACGGTGCCTGCGAGCGGGAGGTTGCTCTTATCGCTTCCTGCGCAATGGGCAAGTGGGCATTCTCATGGGTGTGGCGAAGCCCCAGCGCCCGGTCATCACAGGCTGTCGCTGGCGGCCACTCGCTGGGGTGATGCGCATGAAACTTGAAATCTCTGAGATCATCCACCGGGTGGGCCATCAGGTCACGGTGGATATCAATGAGCCGTGTCCGGCAGACGCCGATTTCCGGTGTACTGCCCCGATCCATGGAAAGCTGACGCTGACCAACACCAGCCACCACCTTCTGGTGCGCGGCGATCTGGCCACGACGGTGGTCGCGGAGTGCGCGCGCTGCTTGAAGGAGGTGCTTATACCGGTCAAAGCGCAGATCGAGGAGGAGTTTCCCCTCCCGAAAATCGATGCGCGCGGCGCGGCCCACTGGGAGATCGAAGGCGAGCCAAGCACGATTGTCGAGGATTATACCCTCGATACGGGCGAACTGGCCCGGCAGCACCTCTCGCTGGCCGTGCCGATGGCACCGGTGTGCGACGATGCATGCCAGGGCCTCTGCCCGACGTGCGGCAAGAACCTCAACGAGGGGCCGTGCGAATGTCCGGTGGCCGAGATTGACGAGCGGCTGGCGGGCTTGCGTGCCTTGTTGGAAGAGAGCGAAGAAGAGGGAGAGGAGTAGTTCGCTGGCACACGCAGCTGTTCTTGCGGCGCAGGTACCAGCCGAACGAGAGCCGGGCCCGGGGATTCCGGGCGCCATCCCTGAAGAGGCATTGTCCCGCCGGGCGTCCGAGCCCGGGGTCATTGAGTTGGGAAAGGAGCTTTGTTGTGGCGCTACCTAAGAGGAAGACATCGAAATCTAATCGCGATTCCCGGCGAACACATTGGAAGCTGAAGCTGCCAGAGGTTTCCCCCTGCCCCCGCTGCCGCCAGCCGCGCCTGGCGCACCATGTGTGCCGTCATTGCGGATACTACAACGACCGCCGCGTCATTGAGGTGAAGACAGAGGAGAAGGAGTAGGAAGCGTAGCGCTTGCGTCTTACGGACGCGGCCTGGTGTTCGGGATGTCACACACCGGCCCGGTTGTAGTGAAGCCGCGCTGCAAGCGTCTTCCGTTCCCGGGCGTTCAGGGGGCTATGAATGCGCATCGCCGTTGATGCCATGGGAGGCGACTTCGCGCCTCAAGAGTTGGTAAAGGGCGCCGTGCAGGCTGCTGAAGCTCTCGAAGGGGCGGAGATCATCCTCGTCGGGGATGGTGACCGAGTCCGTGCGGAGCTGGAGCAGTATCCCCACAACCGGCGCATCCGCGTTCACCATGCGTCGCAGGTGATCGGGATGGACGAGCCACCCGCGGCCGCGGTACGTTGCAAATCGGACGCCTCAATCGTAGTTGCCGGCGACCTGGTTCGCTCCGGAGAGGCAGATGCCCTCGTGGCTGTCGGCCACACCGGAGCGGCCATGGTCGTTGCGGCGATGCGAATCGGGCGGATTGATGGGATCAGCCGGCCGACCATCGCCTCGCCAATGCCCACCCGGCATGGGCAGGCCGTCATTCTCGATGCCGGGGCCACTGTGGACTGCGACGCGCACAACCTGGTTCAGTTTGCCGTGATGGGCGCGGTCTATGCGGAGCATATCCTCGGCATTCCCTCGCCCAAGGTGGGCCTCTTTAGCATCGGGGAAGAAGCATCCAAGGGGAACGAACTGGTGAAGGCAACCTTCCCCCTGCTTCAGAACGCCGGCCTGAATTTCGCCGGCAATATCGATGGCAAGGACCTCTTCCGGGGCGCCGTGGACGTGGTGATCTGCGATGGCTTCGTGGGCAACACGATCCTCAAAGTGGCCGAGGGGCTTGCCGAGCTGATCCTGGAGCGCATCCCCGATCCCACCCTCCGCCGGGAAGTGGCCAAGGGGATGGATTATTCCGAGTATGGCGGTGCGCCGCTGTTGGGGATCCGTGGCGTGTGCATCGTCGGCCACGGTCGCTCCAATGCCAAGGCGGTGGCAAACGCCATTCGCGTGGCGGCAGTGGCCGTTGAGCAGAAGATGGTCTGCCGCATCAACACGATGCTCGCTGAGCGCGGTCTCCTGAACCGCGCCCACTGATCTCGGAGCGGCTGAAGCGGCCGAGCCGCCTCCTCGGCGCGACCAAGCCGGTTGGATTGATCCACTGGAACATGCGGAGTGAGGATGAGAGATAACGCCAGACCTGTAGGTATTGTGGGCCTTGGCAGCTACCTGCCCGAGCGCGTGCTGACCAATCTTGACCTGGAACGCATGGTAGACACGAGCGACGAGTGGATTCGCACGCGCAGCGGCATCCGCGAGCGTCGCATCGTCGCTGACGACCAGGCCACCTCGGACCTGGCCGTGGAAGCCGCGCGTCGGGCGCTTGCCGACGCACTCCTCGAGCCTACTGACCTGGATCTGATCATCGTGGCCACTCTCAGCCCGGACATGCCCTTTCCCGCCACGGCGAATATCGTCCAGCACGCGATCGGCGCCACCGGTGTTGCCGGCTTCGATCTCAGCGCCGGCTGCTCTGGCTTCGTCTATGGCCTCACCGTGGGGGCTCAGTTCGTGGCCACCGGCCTCTATCGCCACGTGATGGTGATCGGCGCCGATGCCCTTACCCGGCTCACCGATTTCACGGACCGCACAACGTGCGTCCTTTTCGGCGATGGCGCCGGTGCAGCAATCCTCGGCGAGGTGCCGGAAGGACGGGGCTTCCTCTCGTTCACGATGGGCGGCGACGGGAGCGGCGCTAGCCTCTTGCGGATGCCGGCTGGCGGGTCGCGCCGGCCAGCCTCCGCGGAAACGGTGGCCAACCGCGAGCACTACATCAAGATGAACGGTAACGAGGTGTTCAAGTTCGGCGTCCGCGCTCTGGCAGATGGAACGCTGGAAGCGCTGCAGAAGGCAGGCTATGGCCCGCAGGACCTGGATCTCCTCGTTCCGCATCAGGCGAACATTCGCATCATGGATGCCGCGGCGCGCCGACTGGAGATTCCGTGGGAGCGCGTGGTGTCGGACGTCGACCGGTGCGGGAACACCTCCGCCGCGTCGGTGCCCCTCGCCCTGGACCGCGCGCGCCGCGAGGGCCGTCTGAAGGATGGAGCCCTCCTGGCATTCGTTGGCTTTGGCGCTGGCCTCACCTGGGCTGCCTGCACTCTTCGGTGGACTGATACTCCCGCCATGCGGCAGCAGGCAACCCCAGCATAGCACCCTCCGCGAGCCACCGGGTTCCGCGAGCTGATATGAACCTGAACCGGAGTACCCCTGCCACAATGAGCAAGACCGCTTTCATTTTCCCTGGCCAAGGCGTTCAGCGCGTCGGGATGGGCCGTGACCTTTACGATGCCTTTCCCGCCGTCCGCGAGTGGATGGATGCCGCGAGCAAGGCTGCCGGTATCGATCTGGTGCGCCTCTGCTTCGAGGGCCCCGAGAACGAGCTGACGCGCACATGCAACGCGCAGCCGGCCATTCTGGCCGCGAGCGTAGCCGCGCTCATCGCGCTCCGCGAGGCTCTGGGCCAGGCGGGCGACGCGCTCCCGGCCGTCACGGCGGGGCTCTCGTTGGGTGAATATACCGCACTGGTCTGCGCCGGCGCGCTGACGCCCACTGACGGCGTGCGCCTGGTGCGCCAGCGTGGCCTTTTCATGGAGGAGGCGGGAACGGCCGTCGGCGGCACAATGGCATCCATCCTGGGTCTCGACCGCGAGCAGGTCGATGCGATCTGTCAGGAGGTGGATGGCCTGGTGGTGGGTGCGAACTACAACGCCCCCGGCCAGATAGTCATCTCGGGGGAGACGGCCGCCGTGGAGCGCGCCGGAGCCCTGGCCAAGGAGCGCGGTGCCCGCCGCGTGCTTCCGCTCAACGTCAGCGGTGCTTTCCACTCGCCGCTGATGCAGCCGGCAGCCGACCGGCTGGCCGAGGTGCTCAACACCACGTCCCTTTCGGACGCACGCATACCGGTCGTGGCCAATGTCCACGGCGAGCCGGTTCAAACCGCCTCCAGCATTCGAACCGCCTTGCTGCAACAGATAACCGGCAGCGTGTTCTGGGAGGACTCCGTGCGCCGAATGGCGGCGGATGGAGTCACCACCTTCGTGGAGGTAGGCCCGGGCCAGGTGCTCTCCGGCCTGGTGCGTCGCATCGCGCCTGAGACCCGCACGCTGCAGGCTGGCGATGTGGACAGCATCGCCGCCACTGCGGAGGAGCTGCGCAAGGCGTAGCGCGTGAGATATCAGATGTGAGGTGTGGATGGACTACGGGGAAGAGCCCCCGCTCTCTTTCCCTGCGTTTCCCCCTACACGCATCACGGAGTTTCTGGAAGGATGGCAGGAATGCGCTTCAAAGATCGGGTTGTGCTCGTCACCGGTGGCGGTGGCGGCATCGGCCGAACGATAGCCCTTCTCTTCGCGGGCGAGGGCGCCCACATCGTCATCGGCGATTTGAACATCGCTGGCGGCGAGGAGACCGTCGAGATGATCCGTCAGAAGGGCGGCCAGGCGGTCTTTGTCGAGGCGAACGTCACCCGGTTCGAGGACGCCGAGAAGATGGTCGCTCAGGCGGTTGAAAACTGGGGCCGCCTGGATGTGCTCATCAACAACGCCGGTGTCACCCGCGATGGTCTGCTCCTGCGCATGAGTGAAGAGGACTGGGATCTCGTGCTGGATATCAACCTGAAGGGCGCATTCCTGTGCACCAAGGCAGCCATCAAGGTGATGCTGAAGCAGCGCTCGGGAGCCATCGTCAACATCGCGTCCGTGGTCGGGCGGATGGGCCAGGCTGGACAGGCCAACTACGCGGCATCGAAGGGCGGCCTGATCGCCCTGACCAAGTCCGTGGCGAAGGAAGTGGCCGGCCGCAATATCCGGGTGAACGCCGTCGCCCCGGGCTTCATCGAGACGCAGATGACGCATGTTCTCTCGGACGAGGTGAAGAAGGCCTGGCTAGAGCGCATCCCGCTCAACCGCGCCGGAACGATGGAGGACGTGGCAAAGGTCGTGGCCTTCCTGGCCAGCGACGATGCGTCTTATCTCACCGGACAGACGATCGGAATCGACGGTGGGATGCTCATGTCGGAGTAGTGAAGCGCGGGAGCCTTGACGGGAGGAGAGGACGCGCCGTGGCCGTTTCGGTGCGAGCCGCAGCGGGTCATGAGACGCTCCTGACTTGAATGGCTCCAGTGCAGAGCATCCATCCGGAGCTACTTCTGGATGGATCCCGGAGGAGCGCCCGTGAGGAGGCCAAGCCGCCGAGCACGGGCCCTAAAGGGAACAACGCGGGCACCACTCCCGCGTCGATGGATGGAGGAGGTATACCAAATGGATCAGTCAGTGTTTGAGCGCGTGCGTAAAGTGATTGTTGAGCAGCTCAAGGTGAGCGAGGATGAGGTGACGCCCGCTGCGAGCTTCGATGATCTGGGCGCGGACTCGCTGGCCAAGGTCGAGATGGTGATGGCATTCGAGGAGGAGTTCTCGGTCGAGATTCCCGACGAGGATGCCGAGAAGATCAACACGGTGGGCCAGGCCGTGAGCTACATCGAGTCCAAGTCCGCCGAGTAAGAGGCGAACATGTCGAGACGTAGGGTAGTCGTTACCGGGCTGGGCGCGATCACACCGCTCGGGAACACTGTAGCGGCCTACTGGGAAGGTCTCAAGGCGGGCCGGTCGGGCGCCGGCCCGATCACCCGCTTTGATGCCAGCCCCTTCACCACGCGGATTGCATGCGAGGTGAAGGGGTTCAACCCAGAGGAGTACATTGATCCGCGCGAGGTCCGCCATATCGACCGTTTTGCCCAGTTCGCGATCGCGGCGGCGAAGCAGGCGGTGGCGGATTCCGGCCTGGAGATCACACCGGAGAATGCCGAGCGCATCGGGGTGGTGATCGGATCGGGTATTGGCGGGATCGAGACGTGGGAGAAACAGCACGCGATCTACCTCAACCGCGGCCCAGGCCGAATCAGCCCCTATTTCGTGCCGATGATGATCTGCGACATGGCTGCCGGTCATGTTTCCATCACGCTCGGTTGTAAGGGGCCGAACCTCGCCACCGTCACCGCCTGCGCGACCGGCACGCACGCCATCGGCGACGCTGCGTCGATCATCCGGCGTGGTGATGCCGACGTGATGATCGCCGGTGGCACCGAGGCTGCGATCACCCCGATGGGGATCGGCGGTTTCTGTGCCGCGCGCGCTCTCTCCACGCGCAATGATGAGCCGGAGCGGGCCAGTCGCCCCTTCGACAAGGATCGCGATGGCTTCGTACCCGGAGAGGGGGTTGGCGTGCTCGTGCTGGAGAGCGAGGAGCACGCTCGGGCTCGTGGCGCGATGATCTACGCGGAGGTAGCCGGCTATGGCATGACCGGCGACGCGCACCATATTACGGCGCCGGCACCCGGGGGCGAAGGCGCTGCGCGCGCGATGCTCCTGGCCTTGAAGGATGCCGGCATGGCGCCATCCGATGTCGATTATATCAACGCGCATGGCACCTCGACGCAGGCCAATGATGTCGCCGAGACGGCAGCGATCAAGCGCGCCTACGGCGAGCATGCCCGGAAGCTGATGGTGTCGTCCACCAAGTCGATGACGGGCCACCTGCTCGGGGCAGCGGGCGGTATTGAAGCGATCGCCTGTGCTCTGGCCGTGCGCTATGGGGTCGTGCCCCCCACCATCAACTACGAGACCCCAGACCCCGAATGTGACCTGGACTACGTGCCGAACACAGCGCGCGAGGTCCGGGTGCGGGCCGCGATGTCGAACTCGCTCGGGTTCGGCGGACACAACGCGTGCCTCATCTTCCGTGCCTTCTGAACGGGCAGGCGGGGCCACCATCGGCCCCGCCGCCCGCATTCGTCTAACCCCCGGCCCCTTCCCTACCCTCTGGCCCTACGTCGGCCCCAGGGGAAGGGAGCGACTGCGTGCCGGGCGCAGAGAGACTTCCGAGCGGCCAATGCCAGGCGCGCCCCACCATGCCCATCCGTGCCGCCACCTTCACCCGTGGAATCACTCCACGGACCTGGCAAGCCGGAACCCCAGGAAGCGCTCCCTGTGGACGGTGTCACAGAACCGCCTGTACGCGTGGTGGTCGTCAGGGCGGTCGCCACCCCAACACCCGCCGCGAAACACTCGCTCGTCATCCATGCGTGGGTCCTCGCGCCCGTCGTCCGCCCGGTATGGATACGGCTTCCAGAGGCTACTCGTCCACTCAAAGACGTTCCCCGCCATATCCAGGCACCCGTAGGGCGACGCCCCACCCGGGAAGCTCCCCACCGGCGCCGGCCCGATAAACCCGTCGTTATAGCCCTTGATGCCTTTCTCCCAGAAGTTCCCCGCGCCTCTCGGCGGCGGCCAAGCGTTTCCCCAGACAAACTCGCGCCCATCGGTGCCGCGCGCCGCTTTCTCCCATTCCGCCTCCGTGGGCAGCCGGCACCCCGCCCACCGTGCGTAGGCCATCGCGTCACCCCACGTCACGCCTACCACCGGCAGGCAGTCATCGATGCCGTTTTCATCGATGTTCCCCTCCGGCTCGTGCCCTGTCTCCGCCATGAACTTGCGGAACTGGCCGAGGGTCACCTCATACTTCCCGATCCAGTATCCGGGCAGGTAGACCTTGTGCGCTGAATTCGCAAACTTGTTGTCACCCTCATCGCTGCCCATGATGAACTCACTGGCAGGCACGAAGACGAACTCGCTCCCGTCCTTCGGGTTGGTCCAGGTCTGGAACTTGTGGCGGCCCGGAGGCGGCACATCGGGCGGCCACTTCCGCAGGGTGAAACGTAGTGTCTTCTGCGCACCTTGCGCCAGCAGGGCCGTGGCCGCCTCGGGCAGGTAGCCATCCAGGCGCACCTCTACGCGCACATCCCGCGCAGCCTTGCCAATCTCATACAGCTTTAGCGCCGCGGGCGTCTTCCCCCGTTCTTTCCCGTCCACTAGCACCGTCGCCCCGGTGGGCTTGCTCTCCACGCGCAGCGATCCGGTGGCGCGTTGGGACGTCCGTGGGGGCGCTGGCCACCTGCACTCCGGGCCTGTTCACCACCGGCCGCGTCTGATGCAGCTTCTGGAGCAGCCCCCCGGCCATCGCCTGGAGGCTGAACTTCCAGGTGCCGGGATCATTCGCGCGCACTCCTACTTTGGCCGCAGCGCTTTCCGCGGCCCGCGGGCCCCCGTTGCAGGGGAGCGCCGCAAGAGCAACCAATCCGACAAGGCAGCTCAACTGGCGTGTCATGGTAGCCCTCCGCGCATGAGAAAACCCCCTTGCCCTCGACAAGCGGGCGCAACTGTCGGCCAATTATAGCACCGGGCTCTTACCCGAGCAACTGTTTGTTTGCGAAACAAAATCCGGGCTGCGTGTATCGCGCGGAGCCCGCGTGCCGTGCGGGTGCGAGCCTCTCCGCTTCGTCCTGATTCCGGGGCGCGGTGCACTCGTGGCAGGCAGGTGCCCGGTATACGCCAGAGGGCCGGCCACCTGGCCGGCCCTCGTCACCAGATCGCGCTCGCCCGCGGCGTCAGGCGGGTTCGCCCTCGCGGTTCAGCAGATACTTGGCCGCCACCGATTCGAGCGTGACCGGGCCCGGCTTCCCCTGCAACAGGTTCTCCAGCGCGTCCAGGTCAGATGCCCACACGAGGTCGCCCGGAGCAACGAGGCAGACGCTCCCTGCCTCCTCCTGGGTGAGCAGCTGGCCATCCTTGTAGAAGTAGTACTTGCTCGCCACTTCGGTCGGGTAGGCGCGCATGTAGGGCATGATCTCGTCCGGTCGGAACCAGAGTTTGACCTCCCGCTCCGCGTCGGCCTCGTTAGCGGAGGCATGGACCAGGTTGTCCATGCGGTCGCCAACCACATTCCCTTCCGCGTCCTTGATAGGAACCACAGTGCCGAGCGCGCGGATCGTGCCTGGTGCATTGTCTCGGGCGACATGCGGGTTGGTGGGGCCCGTAATCTGGCGCACCTTCCGAATGGCATCCGGGCCGCTATATACCAGCGCGATGACCCGCCGCTTCTCCGGCTCCATCGGGTAGTGAAGCCGGCCCATGATGTAGTCGATCAGCGACGGATAGAAGCCTTTGCCCCGGTGCTCTGCGTAGTGCTCCTCCGCGATCATGCGGCTGACGTGGACGATCTTCGACCCGGCGAAGCGCAACCCGGTATGAAACTCCGAGAACTGCGAGAGAATATACCCTGTCAGCGATACCTTTAGCGCATCCGGCTTAATCAAGACCAGCGTCTGCTCACGCTCACCAAGCCCCATCTGATTCCTCCAAGCGTGTCTGATCAAGGGCGGGGATACTCCCCTCGCCCATGCACCCTCATCGCTCAATCCCGCGCCCGGTGGGCCTATCCCCCTCGCGAGGGGCGAGGGGGGTTCCGCGTACATGGCCGCCACCCCCACCTGCCAGGCAAACAGCCCGCCGCCCCCGGACGGATGGCGCACGAGGCGTGCCCTTCTCTTGGCAACACAGCCGGGCACCCGGCTATACCACGCCTTCAGGTTCTCGCTCACCATCCCCCGGCCCTTCTTGCGTTGCCTCTCCGGCAGTGGTAGGCCCGCGCGCTCAATCGGCTCTGCACCGCGGCACGCTACACCACGGCACCGGAGAAGCTGGAGAGGGGTCTGTGGGCAAGACAAGGGAGAGCGGAACGTTCCCGTTCGGCGTTCAGGTGGTTGGCCCGCGCCCGCTGCAGCCGGCGTTCCGAAGCAGTGAGCCGGAAGCGAGTGTCTGTTCGGAGAGAGCCGCCACTCTCGCGGGGTCGGTCATCACACCCGATCAGGCCGGACGCCCGCCAAAGCGCACCACGAGCACCGTGATATCATCCACGGCGGAGCCGTCACGGAACTCGCACACGCTCCGATAGATCTCATCGGCGATCACTTGAGCCGGTTGATTCACCACCTGCTCGAATGCCGTTCGGATTCGCTCTTTCCCGAACAACTCGCGGCCTCGGCGCGATTCGCTCACACCATCCGTGAATGCCAGGAGCACGTCGCCAGGAGCGATATCGATGCTCTTCTCGGCAAATTGGGCATCGGCAAGGATGCCAAGGAGCATCGTGCGGGGGCAGCAGAGCGGAACGCATTCGCCCGTCGCACGGCGCCAGAGGAAAGGATGGGGGTGGCCGGCGTTCACGTAGGTCAGGCGGCAGGCCCGCGGGTCCCACAGCGCGTAGAAGAGCGTGAGGAAGGCGCCATCTTCCTGGAGCTGGTGGCACAACGCGTGATTGGTGCGCACCACGGCATCGCCCGGAGCGGGATTCTCCAGCACATAGGCACGCAGGACGTACTTCCCCATCGCGGTCGCCGTCGCCGCGCGCAGGCCCTTTCCGCTCACATCGGCAATCACGATCCCGAGCCGGCCGTTCTCCAGGGGGATAAAATCGTAGTAGTCGCCCCCGACCTGAGCATGCTCGCCAGCCGGGACGTAAACCCGGCCGATCTCAACCGCGGAGCCGGCAGGCGGGCGCGCGGGCACGAACGCCTTTTGCAGCGCCTGCGCCACCTGCTGCTCGTGCTGATAGAGCGTCGCGTTCTGGATGGCGATGGCGGCTTGGGTCGCCAGGGCGCTCAGGAACTTGATCTCCGTATCAGACCACTGGTGGACGGTGGTGCGGTAGACGTTGAGTACCCCGAGCACCTCGGTGGGAGTGGCCAGCGGCACGCATAGGAGCGCGCGCAACCCCTGCCCCGCCGTGATATCCTGATAGACAAACTCGGAGTGCCGGCGAATATCCGCGATGGCACGCGGGCACCCGTCGCGCAGGACGGTGCCGATCACGCCCTCCGCGTAGGGCATGCGCAAGCGACCGGCATGGCGGACATCGAGACCGCGCGACGCGGCCACGTACAGATCACCGGCATCGCGGTCGACCAGCAGGATGGAGCAGACCTGAGCATGCATGATCCGGGAGACGTGCTCAATGATGCGGTCGAGCACTACCTCCAGATCAAGTCGCGAGAGAAGCGATTGACCTACTTCGAGGAGAGTGCCCAGCTCCTCCAGGCGCAGGTTGGTATCCTGAAGCAGGCGCTGGTTCTCGATCACAATCGCGGCCTGCCCAGCAAAGGAGCGGAGGAGCGCCACCTCGCGCCCCCCGAGCGCGCGGGGAACACGCGCATAGACACACAGCGTTCCGCGGAGCCCTTCCTGAGTGGCAAGCGGGACCGCGAGGAACGAGGCGATTCCCGCCGGTCGGAGGATGTGCCCCTGAGGCCGCTCGCGAACGTCGCCAAGCGCCAGCGGCTCGCCATTGGTCGCCACCTCACTCGCGAGATCCTGCAACGCTCGCACGGCGGCGGCATCCTCGCTGGTCAGCGATGGCTCACCCGCGCCCGCCAGAATCCCCATATCCGTGAGCACGAGCGCGCCGCCATCCATGCCCAGCGCCTGGGCCGCCAGCTCCGCCACGAGCCGGATCACCTCGTGCAGCTCGCTGGCGACGTGCAGTGCGCTTCCGGTGCGAGCCATCGACGTCTCGAGCTGAGCGCGAGCGTGCTGGCTCGTCTCATAGAGACCGGCGTTGTGGACCGCCAGGGCCGCATGATCCGCGAGCGCGCGCAAGACGCGAAGCTGATCCTCGCTGAAGCGGTAGCGCTCTCGCGTGTAGATGTTCAGCGTGCCGATGGGGCGGTCGTGCAGCATCATCGGCGCGGCTGCGGCCGAGACCACGCCTCCATAGACGCCGCGCGACGCATCATACGAGCGCAGGTCCCATGCTGCGATGACACGGCGTTCCGTGATAGCGCGCGCGAGCGGGCTCTCCTCCAGCAACGCGCGCTGCTGCCCAATGTACTCATCGGTCATTCCGCAGGAAGCGCGCACGCTGAGGTAGCCCTCGGCATCCAGGAGCATCACGGCGCACACTTCGATGCCCAGTAGGTCCTTTGTCTTATCGAGGATCGTTTGCAGCGTGTGGTCGAGATCCAGCGAGGCGTTCAGCTCGTGGGCGACTTCGCCGATGGCAGCCAGCTCCTCAACGTGCCGTTGCGCTTCGCGATAGAGACGCGCGTTTTCAATGGCAACGGCGGCCTGAGCGGCAATGGCACGCAAAGCCATCACATCCGAGTTGGTGAAGCGCCGCCGCCGCTGGAAGTTGTCCAGGTGGATGGAGCCAACCACCTCACCGCGCGAGACGATGGGCACGGAGATGGAGGAGCGCACCATGTGCCCCTGCACCTCGGACTCAGGCCGCGGCTCCAGGTCCCCCACCTGTGTCTCCTCGCCCGCCACGTAGATCGCCTGACGTGTCGCTGGCGTGGTGGCCGCTTCTGTGCGCACCCGGACTCGCTCGCCCCACGATGCCGCCACGGTTGCCGTCCGCCGCTGGGGATCATGCAGCAAGACGCGCGCACGTGCTACGCCAAAGAGCCTGGCTGTGCGCTCGGCGACAACGGCGAGGATCCGCGGAAGCTCCAGGGTTCCAGACACCGTGCGGCAGACGTCGAAGACATACCGGAGACGATTGCGCCTGCGGCCTCCTGGCCGGCCGGAGCCATCCTCGGCATCCCACTCCTCGCCAGTGCAGGCGTGCTTGCTCAGCTTGACGGTCGTGCCATGCCCATCCGACGTATACTCCACCTTATCGGTGAGCTGCATCATCAGGAGCATGCCACGGCCATGAGGGGTTTCAGAGCGGGGTTCCCAGAGGGCGCCCGGATCGAAGCCCGCCCCCGGGTCCGAGACTTCCACATGGACCCCGCCTGGCTCGGTGAAAATACGAACGGTGATCTCGGCGCCGGGGATGTTACCAGCGCCATGCTGAATGGCGTTGTTGCATGCCTCCGAGACAGCGAGCAGGAGATCGCCCGCTTCCACCTGCGACAGGCCGGCCCGACGCGCGGTCTCCATCACGACCCGCCGCACGCTGCTCACATACTGCAGCCGGGCCGGTATCCGGATTTCACAAGGCTCACCAGATTGGTCCAGGGTCACGGCATCATCCTTCGCGGCGCGCTGCGGTCGCTAGTGTCTATTGGCACCCGGATTGTACCCCCTTTCCTGATCGACTGTCAAGGGGCGTTGGCCAAACAGACTCAGCCCTCGTAGACCAGAGGAGCACCTCAAGCATGCGTGCCCATGCCTCCTGATCTTGCCGTCATGCGAACCTGAGGGTGTTTCTTTTCGTCCTAAGAATACAGGCCGCAACCAAGTCACAACACCGCCGCGTGAGGTGCTGCAGGCAATCCCAACAACCCGCGCGGGGCCACCACGCTTCCATCGGACAGAGTGCCGTCCCAAGAACGCCATCGTTCGGCGGCACATCGGGGGCGCGTGGGCCTGGTTGAAAGGAGTCTCCGCCACTGTGAAGCGAGCGTCATCCCTTTTCGCCATCCTTCTCGCGCTTCCACTGGTACATGCCACCGCAAGCCCAACTCGGGACGCCAGGCGGAATCACCCCCTCACACCCCGCCTGGGGAGCTCCTTCGCGTACCCCTCTGCGTGGACGCAAGCCCGGCGCAAGGCAAGAACCGCCGCCAGGAATCCACGGCGCGCGAGTGTCAAGACCTATCGCAGCAGCCGATTGGCCGCGTCGGCAAAGCCGGCTCGCGTGCTGACGACGACCGCCATTCTCTCCAGTGATGAGAAGGAATTCGTCCGCCTTGTGAACGAGGAGCGGGCGCGACGGGGTCTCCGCCAGCTGACGGTCGATCCGGTGCTCACGGCCGCGGCACGCCAACACAGCCGCGAGATGGCGGAGCTAGGCTACTTCGACCACTATTCGCCCGTGCGCGGACTGCGCTCACCGATCGAGCGCTATGCCGTCGCCCTGGGTTCCCGGCGTTTCACCTGCGCCGTGGGTGAAAACCTTTTCTACAGCTCGCGGCGCGATGTCGCCCTTGGTCACCGCTCGCTGATGAACAGCCCGGGGCACCGCGCCAACATCCTGGCCAGTGACTACCGCGCCATCGGCGTCGGGGTCTACCAGGCGCCGAGCGGCGAGTACTACGCCACGCAGATGTTCCACTCCTGAGAATGGACCCTGCGAGAGCACACACCCGACCGGGAAGCACTGAAGGCCCCGGCACATCCCCCCGGATGCTTTCCGTGCTTCCCGCTCCCTCGCCTTCTCACCAAACCGAGCCGGGAGCATCGAAGCGGACAACCGTGCCCTCGCTTGCTACCCGCCCCGCTTGTGCTGAAGCCACGCCGCGTACACCTCCCGTCGAGGGAGATGGCGCTCGGTAGCAACCGCGCGGATGGCATCACGCTCGCTCATACCCGCGGCAACCCGCTCCGCCACATCCTCTTCCGGGGACACCGCCGGTTCCGCTGGCGGGGGCGCCTCGCCGGGCGTCGCGCCGCCAACCACGAGAACGAATTCGCCCTGGGGCGGATGTTCACGGAAATGCTCCAGGACTTCACTTGCCCGCCCGCGCACGACCTCCTCGAAGCGCTTGGTCATTTCGCGCGCCACGGCCACCCGCCGGTCTCCCAACACCTGGCAGATCGCCTCGAGCGTGGCGAGGACGCGCGAGGGGGCCTCATAGAAGAGGAGAGTGCGTTCCTCGGCGCGGAGTGCCTCCAGGCGGACCCGGCGCTCGCCCGCAGCGCGTGGGAGAAAGCCCTCAAACGCAAAGCGGCGCGTCGGCAACCCGGAAGCGACGAGGGCCGCGATGACGGCGCTCGGCCCGGGGATGACGACCACATCAAGGCCCGCCTCGATGCAAGCCGTAATCAACTCGTCTCCGGGATCGGAGATGCCGGGGGTTCCGGCATCGGAGACCAGAGCCACGCGCCGGCCTTCCGCAACCTGCTCCACGATCCACTCCACCTTGCGCGCCTCCGTGTGCTGATGGTACGACGTGAGTGGCGTGTGGATGTCGAAGTGCGCGAGGAGCTTGCGTGTGACGCGGGTATCCTCGGCGGCTATCAGATCCGCCTCCTTCAGAACGCGCAACGCGCGCAGAGTGATGTCCTCCAGATTGCCGATCGGCGTCGCGACGACGAAAAGCGTTCCCGATTCGCTACTCACTGCCACGAGTTCCCCTCTCGGCCGGCGCGGATCCGGCCAGCCTGGCCATTCTACCATGCCCCCCCGGTCGCGTCAACGCTACCGCCCAAGCCCCTGGGATTTCGAGATAAGGAGAAGGCTGCCCGCACGCGCGGAGCTCGAAGCTCCGCGCTGCTTTCCGGCAAAGCCCCCTCGGGGCTTCCCCTCCCAGCTACCGCCGTTTTGAGACATCTGGGAGTATCCCCAACCCAGCCCGGCAGGGCTTCGCTCGCAAGCAGCGCGGTGATTTATCGCCGCTCGCCGGGTTGCGTGCTGCCTCCGAGGCTTCGGATTCCTTATCTCGGAATCCCAGCCCAAGCCCGATTGGCCTGTGTCGTGCGAGATGGGAGGAGAAGCGGGATTCTGGCGGCATGAAAGGAGCGGCTTGCGATGCCCCGGTATCGAGCACAGGTACCCTACACCGATGACCTGGGCCGTGAGCGGTGGGAGTATGTGGAGGTCACCGCCTCCATGCACGACCCGGACGAGCTGGCGCGAGCGGCCAAGGAGGAATGGGAGAGACGCCACCCCGATCGCGTCGGGCTCTTGCCCGAGGATCTGGAGTGGGAGGAGATGGGCGAGGACGACTGGTAGTCTTCGCCTGAAAGGCGCAGTTAAATGAAAGAGGGAAGGCCGTTGGGGTGCGCTCTGGCGCATCCGCCGCCTTCCCTCTTATGCTTGGTGGTCTTCTGTTCAGACCTTCTCGTGGCAGGTAAGCACGAGCCGCTTCTTGCCACCATCGAGCATGAGTACCGGCTTGCTCGGCTTGCCACACTCGCGGCAGATGTTCGCCTTGGCATCGCCGATGCGGGAGTTCTTGCTCTTCTTGCCCTCGTCACCCTTCGCCATTGCTCTACCCTTTCGTTAAGATCATCTCAAGCGGCATATCGCCGTCCGACTTCCCCCTCGGATCCCTGGCGGGATCCAGAGGTGGGTGCATAGGTGCCTGATGTAGGCCCGCGGATGACCTGCCCAGGCAAGGCCCATGCCATTTCGTTGCACCGGGCGGCCATCCCCCAGGCAAACACCCCCTGCGGTGCCTGCCTTCCGTGCTGCAGAGAGTGTGGTGGAGACCCAGTAGCCGCGCGCCCGCAGTGGACAGAAACACGCTCCCGTATCGCGGGAACGCCGTGGTGGAAGCTATCCGCTGCAGTGCACAAAAAAAGTCCCGTCCGCAGTTGCGGAGGGACCTTTGACGCGGAACGAACGTTGTGAACGCTAGAAGACTGCGACCCTTGATACCGAAGAGTCCAGATGCTGGCGCCCTCGGAGGGATTCGAACCCCCGACTCAGGGCTTAGGACGCCCCAGCTCTATCCACTGAGCTACGAGGGCACTCAAGACTCTCCCGGCTCGCTATCCGCACCCAGCATTCCCAAGCGTCACGCTTGACCGTTCGCACTCTGCCGGCGAAAGCAGCCTGCACCCGCCGAATCAGAACCACGCACGCCAATGCGCGCACCTCTCTGCAACAGGGTTATTATAGGGCATCCCATCCAAACGTGTCAAGAGAATCAGAGAGCAAAATCCCGTGTGCGCGCTCTTCCTGCCGGGCGATCCACCTTTCATCCACCGCAGGAGCGCGTCTCTCGGGGCGCGAATCTCCGTATGGCTATGGAAGAGATCGATGGCATCAAGCACCCTGCCTACAAGCACGCTCTCTCGCTGACGCGCCCCGCCGAGCGGATGCAAAGCGGACTCTACCTCGTCGAGACGGCCAATTTCGTCCGCCAGGCGCTTGCATCCCCCGCGGAGGTGCTCAGCGTCTTTGCCACCCGCGACGAAGCCAGCAGCTTCTCGGAAGAGTGCGCGGCACAAGATATTCCCCTGTACATCGCGAGCGCAGGGTTGATCCAGAAGCTGGTGGGCACCAGCTACGAGGTGGCTGTCACGGCGATCTGCGTCGTCCGGCAGCGCCGGGTCGCCCTCGAATCGCTGGGAGGGAAGCAAACCGTGATCCTGGCGGGCGAGGAGATCCAGGACCCGCGCAACGTCGGGGTCCTGGTGCGCACCGCCGAGGCCGTGGGCTGTGCGGCGCTCCTCCTCTCCGCGAACTCTGCCGAGGCGTACTCTCGCCCGGCGGTGCGATCCTCCACCGGATCGATCCTCCGGCTGCCGGTGTGCTTGGTTCCCGATCTCCCGACAGCCCTCCGGTCGCTGCGCCAGCGCGGGTTCCATGTGGTCGCCAGCTCGGCGCGGGCACCACGGACGGTCTATGACGGCGCGCTCTCGCGCCGGCCGCTGGTCGTGGTTGTCGGCAACGAGACAAACGGCATGACAGAAGCCGCCCGTGCCGAAGCGAGCGAGTTTGTCTCGCTGCCGATGGCTTCAGGCGGCCCGTCATCGCTCAACGTCACTGTCGCCGCCGGCGTGCTCCTCTACGAGGCTCTCCGGCAGGCGCGCGCGGTGCGCGAGCCCGGCGAGACTCAGTAGACTTCCGGCACCTTCCAGTTCTCGCGCCAGCGGCTGCTCTCGGACGGCGGCTCCTGGTTGTTCCACGCGTCCTGGAGAGTCATAAACTCCTTCAGATGGGGGCGCACCACGTTCTCCCACAGCGTCTCCACCTGGGCAAAGGTGCGCAGCGTGTGCGCCGGCTTCTCGCGCTCATAGGCATCCAGCAGCTCGCGCGCCTTTTGCCCAAGGTAGCGCACCTCATCCTCGACCATGCGCTCGCCCGTCCGGCGGTTGGAAAGGCGCGCGGTCGCTCCCATAGCAAAGTGCGTTCCTGGCGTCCCTTCCGCGGGCATCCGCGAAAGATCCACGCACTCTGGATTGAGCGCCCACAGGAGCGAGGTCTCCACCTTGCCGGCGTGATCGCCTCCGCTTTGGTTGTTGTTATCGAAGCCGGGCACGTTGGCCTCCCAGTCCGGGAGCGCGTAGAGGCGCGTGCCCACGCAGGGCTGCACCAGCTCGACCAGCTTCTTCAGATCCTGCCAGTTGGGCCCGTAATGCCCGGTGAGGAGGATGCAGGCGTGAAACCCGTGGGAATCGGCGGTGCGGATCTGGTAGAGCACGTTCTTGAAGTGTTGCCAGGGCGGCAGCGCGGTGAGCCAGGTCCGCTCGCACTCGCCGACGTTCTTCTCCGACCAGATCGCGTAGCCGCCCAGCTCGTGGATGTGCCAGTAATCGGGCGGCGCCACGATGCCGCCATGCACGCGCGCCGCTGCACACGCGATGCCATGCGCCTTCAGCATGTCGAGCCCGAGGGCGCAATGCGGCCCGTGCGGCTCGCACAATCCGTACGTCAGATAAAGGAGCGGGCATTCCGCGAACGCCTGCTCCAGTTGATCTGGGAACATCCGCTCCCAACGCACTTCACGCATCGTCTCTCTCCCTGTTCCAG
>Ga0116166_1000397_pt1 | contig 42366 bp, 31 predicted proteins | sample AD_JPNMR2_MetaG_FD_89884 | JGI IMG/M metagenome (GOLD analysis project Ga0116166, IMG submission 89884) | Active sludge microbial communities of municipal wastewater-treating anaerobic digesters from Japan - AD_JPNMR2_MetaG | ecosystem: Engineered > Bioreactor > Anaerobic > Digestate | place...
CTGTTCGCGCGGGTCAAAGAACATTTCACGGACGATGAAATCGTGGATCTCACCGGGCTGATCGCGTTTCAGAACCTATCCAGCAAATTCAACGCCGCGCTGGACGTGACGCCGCAAGGCTTCTGTCAAATCGCGCCCCAGCCCCGGGATCCCGAAAAGGAAGATTGAGGTCCATTGGCAATCCCCGATTCAATCCGCGCGGGCAAGGGGAAGGATTTCACCCGTGCAACAGGGTGACGCAATAGCGGGCGTACCGGATGAGGGGATCCCACCAGAGGCCGAAATACAACACGGGAACCGTCAACGCCACCAGCAGGCCGGTATAGGCGGGATGGAAACGGATCGTCCCGGCGGCGGGCGCATCCTCCAGCAGCATCGCCTTGATGATCCGCGCGTAATAGTACAGCGAGACCACCGTGTTCAACGCGGCCGCCACCGCCAGCCAGTAGAGTTTCTCCTGCAGCACGGCGATGAACAGGATGTACTTGCCCACGAATCCGCCCGTGGGCGGCAGGCCGATCAGCGAAAAGAGCGCGATGGTCATCAGCACCGCCGTATACGGCGAGCGCGACCACAAACCGCGCACCCCCGCGAGGCGCTCATCCCCGGCGGCTTCCACCATCATGATCACCACCAGAAAGGCGGCCAGATTTGTGAACAAGTAAATCACGAGGTAAAAGATCACCGCCTCCAGCCCCTGGTCCGACAACACGCATACGCCCATCAGCACGTACCCCGCGTGCGCGATGCCCGAATAGGCCAACAGGCGCTTCAGGTTGGTCTGCACAATGGCCGCCAGATTGCCCAGGGTCATGGTCACTACGGAAAGCAACGCGATGTGAAACGTCCAGTCAAGGTTCAGCGCCCCGGCCTCCAGCCACGGGCCGCCCGCGGCGGGCTGGCGCAGCATCGTCGAATAGAAGAATCGGATCAGCAGGGCGAAACCCGCCCCCTTGGAGGCCACCGACAGGTACGCGGTCACCGGCGTGGGCGCGCCTTCATACACGTCCGGCGCCCAGAAATGAAACGGCACCGCCGCGATCTTGTACCCCGCGCCCACCAGGAACATCAGGAAGATCACATAAGCCGCCAGGTCGTATCCGGATTGCGACGCCGCCAACGCCGCCTGGATCCCCGCGAAACCGGTGGTTCCCGTCAGCCCGTACAACAGGCTGAGGCCAAAAAGCAGCACGCCGGTCGAGACGCCGCCGTACAACACGTACTTCAACGCCGCCTCGTCCGAACGGCCCACCGTGCGCGAAAATCCCGCCAGGAGATACGATCCGATGCTCAACAGCTCCAACGAAAGATAAAAGATCACCAGGTCGGCTGAGGCCGACACCACGCACATCCCGATGGTGACCGACAGCAGTATGGCGTAGAACTCGCCCTTTTTCAGGTAGATCACTTCCCGCGAGAACAAGGTCATCAATATCACGAGGGCCGTGGCCAGCAGGAAAAATCCCCGGAAAAAAGCCGAGAACATGTCGTGCGCCAACATGCCCTCAAACAAAAACACCGGCGGCTTCGCGTACAATCCCACATGCGCGAAGAACGCGGTCAGGGTCCCTCCCAGAGCCAGAAGGCCCATGGAGTCGAAATCCTTGCGTTCCGCGCCAAAGATATCCGCTAGCAAAATCACCAGCACGGCGGCGGTCAAAACCAGCTCGGGGATGAAATATCCCAGGCTCGCGACATTGCCCAAGGTTTCCACGGTGGCCATCGGTTTCTCCCCTGCCTCACGCGCCCAACAACTGAATCAACCGCTGCAGCGTCGGGCTGAACAGATTCAACACCGGCTGCGGGAAAATCCCCACCAACAACACCAGGACCGCCAACGGGTAAAGCGTCGCCTTCTCCCGCAGAGTGCAATCGGGCAGCGCCTCGTATTTTTCGTTCAGCGGCCCCAGAAACATCCGCTGGTAAGTCCACAACAAATAGGTGGCGGTGATCACCAAACTGGTGGCCGCCAGAATCGTGATCCAGGGATACACCCCGAACGCCCCCAGGAACACCAGCACCTCGGCGATGAAACCCGAGAATCCCGGCAGGCCCAGGCCCGCGAAAAACGCCACGCAGGTGATCCCCGCGTACACCGGCAGGTTCTTGGCCAGCCCCCCGAAACCGTCGATGTCCCGGTGATGCGCCCGGTCGTAAATCACCCCTACCAGCAAGAAGAGCATGGCGGTGATCATGCCGTGGCTGAACATCTGCATCACCGCCCCGTTCATCCCCTCGGGGGTCATGGCCGCCATGCCCAGCATCACGAAGCCCATATGGCTGATGCTCGAATAGGCCACCAATTTCTTGAGATCCGTCTGCGCCATGGCCACCAGCGCCCCGTACACGATGTTGATCAGCGCGATCAGGGCGATGGGCACGGCAAACGCCAGCGCCATGTCCGGCAGCAGGGGATAACTGATCCGCAAGAGGCCGTATGTCCCCATCTTCAGCAAAATTCCCGCCAGGATCACGCTGATCGCCGTCGGCGCTTCCACGTGCGCGTCCGGCAGCCAGGTATGGAACGGAAACGCGGGAATCTTGATCGCGAAGGCAATGTACATCGCCAGGAACAGCCACCACTTGAGCCGCGTGGCCCCCGCCAGGTCCGACTGGGCGATCTGCGCCCCCAGGGTGGTCAGATCGAACGAATAATCACAGTAAATATAAAACACGATCATCACGATGAACAGGAACACACTCCCCAACAACGTGTACAGGAAGAACTTGATGGCCGCGTATTCCCGCCGGGGGCCGCCCCAGATGCCGATCAAAAAATACATGGGCAGCAACATCACTTCCCAAAACACGTAGAACAGAAAGAAATCCAGGGCGATGAACACCCCCAGCATGCCGGTTTCGAGGATCAGGAACAGGGCGAAATACCCCTTGGCGCGGTCGTCGATGTCCCACGAGGCCAAAATGCACAACGGGCAGAGCAGCGCGGTCAGGAACAGCATGGGCACGCTCAACCCGTCCGCCCCGACATAGTAATAAATATGGAACGTCTGGATCCACGGCACCTTGGCCACGAACTGGTAGGACGCGTGCGGATCGTACTGCAGCAGCATCTGCACCGCGCAGATCAGCGAAGGGATCGTGAACAACAACGCCGTTTGCTTGATAAACTCCTTGGCCCGCGCGGGCGAGCACAAAATGATGAACGCGCCGATCAGCGGCCAAAAGGTCATCCAGGTCAGTAAATGATTGTTTTCCTGCATCCTTGCCGGCTCCCGATTGCTTCGTTCGCGGCCCACATTCCCGCGCCGGCGGGAAGGCCGCGGTGGTGTTTCCTTATCCAATCACGCGGGCGATCACGTTGTGGATCAACAGGATCACGCCCACCGCCAATCCCATCTTCAACAGATAATTCTGAATCACGCCGCTCTGGAACAGCGTGGTCACGGCCCCGGCCGCCTGCACCACGATGGCCAGCAGGTTCACCAGCCCGTCCACGACGTACTTGTCGAACGCGCCGGAAAAATACGATGTCCCCCGCAAGGCCGGCGCGGTGGCATTCACCGCCCCGTCCACCACCTGATCGTCGAACCGTTTCAGCCAAAGCCGCAGCTTCATCACGAAAGCGATCACCGTGCGCTCGTAGAACTCGTCCACCCGGTACTTCGCGTGGGACCAGTCATACAGCCACGGGTATTTCGCCGCCAGCGCGTCCGCCGGGATCGACTTCGTGTAATACACGCAATACGCCAGCACGATCCCGCTGAAGGCCGCCAGGATCGACAACACCATCGCCCCGTAATGCGCCAGCGCGCTTCCGTGATGCCCCTCCGCCGCGTGCGCCGCCCCGCCGGTCACCGGGGGAACAACGAGGTGGTTAAACCACAACGTCCCGTACAATCCGAATCCGCCCAGGATCGACAGCACCGCCAGCGCCACCAAGGGGAGGGTCATCACGTCCGGCGCCTCGTGGGCGTGCTCGTACCGCTCCGGGTCGCGCGGCTCGCCGAAGAAGGTCAGGAAGATCAGGCGGAACATGTAAAACGCGGTGATCCCCGCGCCCGCCAGCAAGCCCAGGAAAATCAACAAGTGCTGAGGATGTTGCAAGCCGAAATCCAGCGCGCCCGCCAGGATGGCGTCCTTGCTGCCGAAGCCCGAGAAAAAAGGCACTCCGGCGATGGCCAGCGTCCCGATCAGCATGGTCAAGGCGGTCACCGGCATCTTGCGGTACAATCCGCCCATCTGCGTGATTTCATTGGTATGAACCGCATGAATGACGCACCCGCTGCAGAGGAAGAGCAGCGCCTTGAAAAACGCGTGGGTCATCAGGTGATACAACCCGGCGGTGTAGGCCCCTACCCCCAGCGCCGTCATCATGTATCCCAGCTGGCTGACGGTCGAATAGGCCAGCACCCGCTTGATGTCGGTCTGCGTGATGGCGATGGTGGCCGCGAAAAACGCCGTGATCAGCCCGATGTACGCGATCACCAGCATGGCTTCGGGCGAGGCGGAAAATATGGGAAACAGCCGCCCCACCATGTACACCCCCGCCGCCACCATGGTCGCCGCGTGGATCAGCGCGCTGACCGGCGTAGGACCTTCCATCGCGTCCGGCAGCCACACGTGCAACGGGAACTGGGCCGACTTGCCCACCGCTCCGCCGAACAAACAAATCGCCGCCACAGTCAGCACCGTCCCCGAAAACTGCCCCTGGGCCACCGCGTCGAAAACTTCGCGGTAATTGAACTTGCCCGTATGGAGAACCACCAGCAGGAGGCCGATGAGCATGAAAACATCGCCCACCCGGGTGGTGATGAAGGCCTTCTTGCACGCGTCCGCCGCCGCGGGACGCCAGAAATAAAATCCAATCAGCAGGTACGACGACACGCCCACCAGCTCCCAACTGATATACAACACCAACAGGTTGTCGCACAGCACCAAGAGCAGCATGGAAAAACTGAACAGGCTGAGATAGGCAAAATACCGGTCGTAAAACGCTTCCCCCTGCATGTACCCCATCGAATAGACATGCACCAAAAAACTCACGACGCCCACCACCAGCACCATCACCGCGGTGAGCGCGTCGATATGAAACCCAAAACTGAATTGCAGGTTCCCCCCTGAGAACCAACTCAACGCCGAAGGCTGGGGCGGATAAATGAATCCCGGATCGTGTTGCCAGACCACCACCACGAAAAACAGCATCAGCCCGCACAGCAAGGACATCCCCATCGCCCCGGTCGAAACAAAATCCCCCTGCCGGGGCAGTTGCTTTCCAAAAACGATCTGGACGCCCAACGCCATCAACGGAAACGCGAGTATTAGCCAAGCCAAGCCATCAATCATCAGCAGGTCTCGATCTCTTGGAGTTACGTCTGTAGTTACGTCGCCTTCGTCAAAGGGAGCGCGGCCCCATCACTCCCGGCCAATTCCGTTCCCCTCTTGGGAAAATGATTTCCCGTCCCCGAATCCCATGGCCATTCATGGAAACCCATCTTGCTTCCTAAGCCTTCCCTTCTCCCCCCGGGAGAGGGCCAGGGGGAGGGAAAGCCTGTCATCTGCTGTTTTGCTGTTCGATTGTCTCCTCCGGTGGGGTAGAAAATCCCGCCCTTTCCTGAATCCCCGCTTTCGCGGGGATGTCCACTTTTTCGCGACGTCATGACATCGGCTCCCACCCGCTCCTCCCCGGGAGAGGGGATTGGTTGCTAGTGCTTCATCGTGCTGATTTCATCCATTTGGATTGTGGAAAACTGCTGATAAATCGCCAACACGATGGCCAGCGCCACCGCCGCTTCGGCCGCCGCCAGGATGATCACGAACACGGCGAACACGTGGCCGGATACGTCCGTCTGCGGCAAATACCGGTTGAACGCGATCAGATTCAGGTTGGCCGCGTTCAAAATCAACTCCACTCCCATCAGGATCCGGATCCCGTTCCGGCGCGTCATGACGATGAACATCCCCAACAAAAACAGGGAAACAGACACCACCAGGTAATGTTCGAGCGTTATGGCCATTCGCTAATCCCACCCATTGCTTGCATGCAAACGTTGTAATCCGCCCCGGACTGGGTTTTTTCTTGGTTCCTCCGCCCCGCAAGGCGGATCGACTTCAGCCCCCCTAACGCTACCCCCCATCTCTCTCCCCCCGCGCCCCTTTCAAGGGGCCGCCATATAGCAGCCCAGGGTTTCAACCCTGGGCGATTCAACCCTGGGCTATACTCAATCCTGGGCAATCCTGGGCGATTCAACCTTCCGGCCGGCTTTTGGGTTCGCCGCGGGCGATCACCACCGCGCCAATCAACGCGACCAGCAACAACAGCGAAGCGATTTCAAACGGTAACAGGTATTTGGTCAACAAAAACTCCCCGATCGCGGAAATTGTGGATTCAAGCGCCTTGGTTTCCGGATTCGGACTCACCGGCCAGGGGGTGATATAGATCATGGGCAGCAATGCCAACAACGACAACACCAGGAAGGCGATGCCCCATCGGAACTGCAACACCTGCTTCACCGCCACCCCGGCCAGATTGCTGGTGAACATCACCCCAAAGAGCAACAACACCAGGATCCCCCCCACGTAAATGAGGACCTGCGAAATCCCGACAAAATCCGCGCCCAGCAAAAGATACAGGCAGGCCACCCCAAAAAAGGTGAACAGCAGGGAAAACGCCGCGTGAACCAGGTTCGATGCGAACGCGGTGAAGGCGGCCGATGCCAGCACGATCACCGCCACAACATAAAAAATCAGACTATGCAGCAGATCGCCCACTCTCGGTTTGCTCCTCCGGTTTCTCTCCCGGCCCGGGAGGCGTGGCCTCTTCGGAAACACGGGTCCCCCCGATGGGAGGAATCGGATCCTTCACGAAATCCCGGATCATCAGGCTGCGGTCCGTGAACACCGTTTCATAATCGTGGGACATATACAAACTGTCCACCGGACACACATCCACGCACAACTCGCACCAACAGCATTTCACGTAATCGATCGTGAACAGGGAAGGCCGGCGCGATTTCCCCTTCCCCGTGGCCTCGCATTGGATACAGTCCACCGGACAGATGCGGACGCACTTGTCACACGCGATACAAATGCTGACATCATTGACCAGCATGCCCCGGAACCGCTCCGGGATGTACCGCTTCTCTTTCGGATATTGCACGGTGATCGACGGCCGGAAAAATTCCTTGCCCGTCACCACCATGCCCTTCAAGGTCGTCACAAAGCCGTAAAAAACATCCGTCAATACCGACATGATCCACCTATTGAAAATCCCCCGTGAGCGCCAGCCACAACCCGGCGCCCAGAATGTTAATGAGGCCCAGGGGGATCAGGAACTTCCAGCACGTGGCCATTAATTGATCGATGCGCAGGCGGGGAAGCGTCCAGCGCAGCCAGAGGGCGACAAAAATCACCGCGCTGACTTTCAAAATATAAATCACCGTCCCGTGCAGGCCGAACGGGCCATGCCATCCGCCCAGAAACAGCAGCGTGGTGATCGCCGAGACCACGAACAGGTCCGCGTATTCCGCCATGAAGAAAAAGGCAAACCGCATCCCCGAATATTCCGCGTGAAAACCGGCCACCAACTCCGATTCCGATTCCGGCAAGTCAAAGGGTATCCGGCCGGTTTCCGCCAGCGACGATACGTAATAGCACACAAACGCGATCAGGCAGAACGGATTCCAGACATACCAATTCCCCACACCCAAAATCCCCCCTTGCTGGCCGTCCACAATGGTTCCCAAATGCAACGATCCGGCGGCCATCACCGGGGGCAGCAGAAAAAGGGCCGAGGGGATTTCATAACTCAAAAACTGCGCCGCCGTCCGCATCGCCCCGTACAACGACCATTTGCTGTGCGCCGACCAGCCGGCCATGATGATCCCGATCGCCACCAGGGACGAAGTCGCCAGCAGGTACAACACCCCGATGTTCAGATCAGCCGGCACCCAAGTGGGTCCCAAGGGCAGTACCGCCCAGGCCAAAAGCGCCCCGCTGAACACCACCGCCGGAGCCATAATGAACAGCCACTTGTCCGCCATCGCCGGAATGATGTCTTCCTTGATGAAAAGCTTCAATCCGTCGGCGGCCGTCTGAAATATGCCGTGCCAGCCCACCTCCATGGGACCCAGCCGGCATTGCATATGAGCGGACACCTTGCGCTCCGCCCAGACCGCCACCAGCGCCACCACCGAGACCGCGCCCAACGCCACCACGGCGCAAATCACCGCCGCCAGGATCAGCAGGAGGGATTCCGGAAGCCGGTTGATGAGCGGCAGCCACGCGAGCAGATTCAGCACCAGCGTCATTTACCGGTCCACCTCCCCCATCACCAGGTCAAAGGTCCCCAAGGTGGCCACCAAATCGGCAATCAACATGTCCTTGGAGATCGTTTCAAAAATGCTCAAATTGCAGAATGAAGGCCCTCGCGCCCGCAGGCGGTAAGGCTTCGTGGATCCATCGCTGATCATATAAAACGCCACCTCGCCCCGCGGGCATTCCGCCCGGACATACACTTCCCCTCCCTTGGGCGGCCGCAACACCCCCGGAACCTTCGCCCGGAACTCGCCGCCTTCCGGAAAGCCTTCGATCACCTGGTCCAGGATGCGCGCGCTCTCGTACATCTCGCGCACCCGCAGGTAATACCGGTCCCAGCAGTCGCCCACCGTCCCCTTAAGCCCCTGCCCGGTGGGGATATCGAATTCGAACCGGTTGTAAAGGGAATAGGTCTCGTCCCGCCGCAGGTCCCAATTCACGCCCGACGCCCGCAGCATCGGGCCCGTCAAACCGTAAGCGATGGCTTGCGGTGCCGTGATGACTCCGATGTTGGCGCTGCGTTTGATGAAGATTTGATTGTAACTCAACAGCTCATTCAAATCATCCAGATGGGGACGCAATACTTTGAGAAACCGCCGCGCCATGTCCATCGCCCGCGGCGTCATGTCCGCGTGCACCCCGCCGATCTGGATATACCCGAAGCACAACCGCGCGCCCGACAATTCTTCCAAAATGTCCAGCACCATCTCCCGGTCGCGAAATACGTGCAGAAACGGAGTGATGGCCCCCAAGTCCATGCCAAACGCGCCCAAAAACAACAAGTGGCTGGCTATCCGGTTGAATTCGCCGGCAAACACGCGGATGTATTCCGCCCGCTCCGGAACCTCGATGCCGCACAACTTCTCCACCGCCATCGACCACACCCAGTTGGTGTTCATCGCCCCGAGGTAGTCCATCCGGTCGGTGTAGGGCACGTACGATTCGTAAGCCACCGATTCCCCGATCTTCTCCTTGCACCGGTGCAAAAATCCGATGCGGGGAACCGCCCGTTCCACCACTTCGCCATCCGTGTGCAACTCCACCTGCAACACGCCGTGGGTGCTGGGATGCTGTGGCCCCATGAACACCACCATGGGCTCGCCTTGCAAGGGTTTCGGCTGCGCGGGGATTACCATAAATCTCTTCGATCCCATCAAACCGTCCAACTGAACGGCGGAGGTTGTCTTCTCGTATTCTTTCTGCCGGCGGTCTTGAATCTGCCGGCGCTGGGACCTTCTCCCATCCACTCCCCCTCCCCCTCTGGAAGATGGTCTCCTCTATTCCCTCTCCCTCTGAGTGGTGAGGGATTTCTTCCGCGCCACACGCGGATGTCCGCCTGCAGAACGAATGGATTGAAAAATGCCTATGGACAATCAAATATTCAATTCCCGGATGAACCAACCGGAACGGCCTCAATTTCCCCCGGCCGGATTCACCCGCTACAATCCAATCTCCCGCAGCCGGTCATGGTCGGGCATGACATAATCTTTCCGCAACGGATGGCCCTCCCACTCGTCCGGCAAGAGTATGCGGGTCAGGTTGGGATGCCCATCATACTTGACTCCAACCAAATCATATTCCTCCCGCTCGTGCCAATTGGCCGCGGGCCAGACCGGGACCACGGATGGGAACCGGGGATCCTCCCGCGGCGCCCGCGCTTTCAAAATCACGCGGTGCCGGTGCTTCATCGAATACAGATGATACACGCTTTCGAAATAGTCCGGCCAATCCACGGCGGTGATGCAATGAAGCACATCGAACCCCAAAGCCTCATCGTCCCGCAAAAAACGCGCAATCTCCACCAGCGCCTCCGTTTTCACGAGGATAAACGGATCCCGCCACCCTTTCTTCTCGTCGCCGGTGATTACATGATCGAGGATTTTCTCTTCACCGAAGGTTTCACGCAACCGGTTGTAGATCTCCAGATGTTCCATGGTCCCAGGTCCAGTCTCCCCCGTCCATCGGCCCGCATCAGGCGGCATCGGCGTCCCGCGCTTTGCGTAAAATCCGGTCCTGCCGGATCTTCTGCTGCAACTCGATCAAACCGGCCACCAACGTCTCCGGGCGGGGCGGACAACCCGGCACATAGACATCCACCGGAATGTAGAGATCCACACCCTTCACAACGTGATACCCATGCTCGTAATACGGCCCCCCGCCGATCGCGCAACTGCCCATGGCCATCACCCACCGGGGTTCTGGCATCTGGTCGTACAGCAACTTGATCCGCTTCGCCATTTTGTAGGTGACCGTGCCCGCCACGATCATCAAGTCAGCCTGCCGCGGCGACGCGCGGAACACACCGGATCCCAACCGGTCCAGATCGAACCGGCAGTTCGCCGCGTGCATCATTTCGATGGCGCAACAGGCCAACCCAAAACTCATCGGCCAGACCGACGACAGGCGGGCCCAGTTAAAGAGGGAATCAACCGAAGTCACTATGACATTTTCTTCAAATTTACCTTGGAGATATCCCACAAAAAACACCCATCCTTTCTGGAAAAACCACCTCCCGCCCGGGAGAATCGGAACCGGTCTTCCCAAGGATCGCTCTCGAAATTTGATACCTTACCAAAATGATAATTGTACTGTGGATTTCCCAGATAGGAAGTGATTCCACCCCTCACCGTTTCGGCGATATCGGAATCCCTCCCTTATTCCAGAGGAACAACCCGATGGCCAATATCACCCCCATACAAATCACGACATCCGCCAGAGGAAACAGGCTGAATAAAGAACTGATGGAGTCCAGGGAAAGTTTCATAGTTTCCATACCCTCAATCCAGAAGCGGTTACGGCCGGGAACCGGATCGGGAACCGGGAACCGCTCCGCTTTCGCGCTCCCGAAATACCCATTCCAGGTGGCCTTTGACCCAGCAATAGGCCAACCCAACCCCTAATACCAGCAGAAAAACAAACATCTCAAAAAAAACCAGAAGCCCCATCTCGGGATACAACCGCCGGTATTCCACCGCCCATGGAATGATGAATAACACCTCGACATCAAAGATGATAAATAAAATCGCGATAATATAAAACCGCATGTTGAAGCGGATCCACGGCGTTCCCAGCGGCCGCTCACCGCATTCATAATTGGTCACTTTTTCCGGATATGGATTAATCGGGCGGAACAACCGGGGAAGAAGGACACTGATAGCCACAAAGGCCACCGCCACCAACAGGAAAATCAACGCCGTCGCAAACTGTACCGGCATCGATAAATAGGGCAATGTATCCACAAAAAAACTCCTGACACTGCTACAACAATAGATGCTGTGACCCGCGCTGCGCGCTTGAGCATCTTTCCCTCAAAACGCTGCGCCTTTAAAAGAAATAGCACGTCCCCGCTCACCAGGCAAGAGGACAAGGGGAAATTACACCTGGACCTCCCCTGACTTCCTGATGCCTTTTCGGTACGATGAAAGATAAAAAAGACATCCAACGGCGGCAAGCAGCTCGGGGTTTCACCCGCGGTTTTTTCTGGGATATCACCCGGGAAACTCGGCCGGCCGGAAACCTGTCGAATCGGAGAAAGGAATCGCGCATGATGAACCAGCCATCGGTTTTGTGCCTTGTTATGACCGTTTTGCTTCTTGGTTTCGGGACTGTGCCGCCCGCCGGGGCGCAACCACGGGGCCCACAAGGCCCGCAGGTGACCTCGCCCGAAGTCTCCGCGGACCGCCAGGTCACGTTCCGGATTCTGGCCCCCCAAGCGGATGCGGTGCGTCTCATCGGCGGAGACATCCCCGGCAACGGGCAGGGCGCGGAAATGACCAAAAACGAGGAAGGCGTCTGGGAAGTGACCCTCGGGCCTCTCCCTCCCGGCACCTACCGCTACCACTTCAACCTGGACGGCGTCGCGGTGATCGATCCCCGCAGCCCGGCCATCAGCCTATCCAACGACAATGTCTGGAGCCTCGTCGTGGTCCCCGGGTCGGAGTTCCAAGATATCCGGGATGTCCCCCACGGCGCGGTCTCCGCGGTAACGTACTACTCCACGGCGCTATCCAAATTCCGCCGGATGCATGTCTACACGCCTCCCGGATACGAATCAGGCCAGGGAACCTTCCCGGTGTTCTACCTGCTGCACGGCGCGTCCGACAGCGATCATTCCTGGTCCTCCGTGGGCCGCGCGGGATTCATCCTCGATAACTTGATCGCGGAAAAAAAGGCCGTACCCATGATCGTGGTCATGCCGGCAGGGCATACCGGTCCCTTCTCCTGGGGACGGTCCCGCCTGCCCTTGGATGAATTCACGAATGAGTTCATGGCCGACATCAAACCCTACATCGAGAAAAACTACCGCGTTTACACCGATCGCGGGCACCGCGCCATGGCCGGTCTCTCCATGGGCGGCGGCCAAACGTTGAATATCGGCATCCCCCACCTGGATCAATTTGGGTATCTCGGCGTCTTCAGTTCGGGGATCTTCGGCATCACGGGCGGCGGACCGGGCGGCGGCCAAGGCCCCTCGTGGGAAGAACGAAACAAAGAATTTCTCGAGAACGGCGAAACTAAAAAAGGCCTACGCCTGTTCTGGTTCGCCACCGGGAAAGAAGACTTCCTCATCGAAACGTCCCGGGCTACGGTGGATCTGCTCAAAAAGTACGGATTCGATGTAACTTACAAGGAAACGGAAGGCGGCCATACCTGGCTCAACTGGCGCGACTATCTCCACGAATTCGCGCCCTTGCTGTTCAAAGAAACCTCCGGAAGCGGAGAAAACTAAAACAGAAGCACAAAGTTAAGTTGATTTAATTCCACAATTCCATCCGTCCATCAAGAAGAACCATTCTTTGCGTTCTTCGCGCCTCGGCGGTGAGTAGAAATCGCTCTCCTCACCTCGGCAGCATTTCATCCACCACCCGGTTGGCGCACTGGATGACCTGATCCACCAGGTTGGTTTGCAATTTCTGCAATGCTAGGCATAGCCCAACGAGGGATTGAATGGCGTCCGGATCGGCTTCCCGGCTCCGCGCCTCCTCCACCAGTTTTTCCGTTTGCCCCAAGGCCGCTTGGCATTCTTTCAGGTGAACCTGAACCGCCTGAAATAAATTCAGAATGACGGAGATAAAGAAATCCTGCTGCGGATTCTTCCCCTCCCCCAGCGATAAAACCGCTTTCAGGCTCGCTTCCAGGCCTTCCGCGTAGGGCGCTCCATCCCGGTAAAACCGGTGCTGCCTCGGCCTTTCGGATTCCGGCTCTCTCGGGTTGCCTTTGCTGATTTCTTGGTTCATTGTGGATTCCATTCCTCGAAAAAAAACCAGGGCACGGTCCGCCACGGTTCCTCAATCCCTCAGCTCATCCGGGGTGAACGTATTCTCACCTTTTTAATGTTTTTAAATGAAAATTGGGCACCCTTCAGCTTCCGATGCTCCTCTATTGTAATATCGGAAAGGCCAAAGAAGTACCCAAATTTCTTTGGCATCCGGCCCAGTGACCCCGGCCGTTTGCCAGACCATAAAATATCGCGCGGTTCGGTTTCTGTCTCCCCTTTTCACGTATTTTTTTACAGGTTTTTCAACCCAACCGGTTGCTCGGGGCACCTCTTATATAAAACTATCCAAATCCATCATACCGATTTTCCTCCCCCTTGTGGAGAGAACATCCCCAAAAACTTCCGCTTTCTCCTCCGGCCCGTTTCAGTACGCTACCCAGTCCTCCACTCCCACCCCCGTCTCCACCGTCACCGTCACCGGCTCCGACCACAGACTCCACCGCCCGGTAGTATCCTGATATTTCACCCGCGCCCGGTAAACACGCCCAGGCATCAAATTTCGGGGATCAATGGTTATCTTCGTCCGGTACTGCTGGGTAATCCCGCTGTCCCAATCCGGTTGGATTTCCCAGCCCGAAATTTGGGTCAGGATCCAGCGGGAGGCCCGGTGGAAATCTCCATTGGGATCGCGGAACTCCGATGCCGTCAACTCCATGGGCCGGTGGGAAACGGCTTTCAAGCCCTCCGCCGGAACTTGAAGAACCGGTGTATCCGGTATATCCGGGTCATGCGCCATCTCTTTCATCGCCCGGACATAATGCGAACCATCGTTGCCCTGGTCATTATAAGTGGTGTTGATCCGCCGGATGATCCACTCTTTCATCTCGGTCAGCCGGACATCCAACGGCTTGTAACGGCTCTTGCTCGGTGAGGCATCCGCCGGTTGAAACAGATCCCAGCGGTCCAGGTCAGCCGCCGCGATTTCCGCGATCAGGCTCTGCCATTCATCCAATTGAGGAAACAAAACCTCTTCATTATAAAGAAGTTGCATGATCTCCCGCATCCGGTTCCGGTATTCCAGGGCATATTTCCCATCCTTGGGAAACCGGGCGGAAATGTCCCCCACCACCATATCCCGGAACGGTTCCCGCCCGTTCCCATGATCCGACCCGAACGTTAGATCCAAATCCCAAGGCATGACCTCCCACAATCCCGTATCCGCGTTATTGAAATAGTAATAATTCTTCTCGGCGTACACATCGTAATGATGCACCGCCTCCAATATGGTCCGGTACGACAGATATTCGTCGAGATCCAGAGTTTGCTCCAAATACCTGATTCCCTGGCGGTTATAGCCGTCATAAAAGGCCCGGATATCCGAATCGTCCGCGGGATCGCAGTTGTTGGTCTCTTTTTCCCACTTTTTCCCATCCGCCGTCCAACCGTTGTTCATCTTGTAAAGATTGGAATTGGGATTGTAGCCATGCGCTTCCAAAAACCGCTCGTCCGGCGCTTCCACATCCAAAAAGAGACCATAAAAATCACCTTTGAATTGGTCCGCCCCCTCCTCGCTCACCTCGTCCACAATCCGGAAATGCACCCAGGTCGTATGGGGACTGGGACATCCCGCCATCCGGAACAGCCAAAACGCCGTGGCCTCGAAGAGTCCCAACTCGCCCCGGTGAGGCACATCGATCATCATGTTTTGCGAAAGCGAATTCAAATTGATCGTCCGCCGCGCCACGGGATACGGAGTCCCATCGTTGAAATGCCCCTCAAAATAATGCCCTTTGTTCATCCGCAACTTCCACATCCGCTTGTTGAACGAATACCGCCACACCCCGCCCCGCAACCGGAACCGGATGTGATCATAGACTTCCCCATTGTATACAAAGGTCCCGTACCACCGGAACTCGCGCCGCTCCGCCCGGTTGCTGATTGGAATCATCTCGCACGCGCGGACATCCTCCGCCCGCGCGATCAAGTGATACACCGGCACTTTCTCCAACACGGTATGTTCCCGGATTACCGGCTGGGTCACCCGGTACGGGGGCACGCCATCATACACATAACACGCGAAATTCGGCTCTGGATCTTCCGGATACGGCGCCACCGCCGACGCCCCGTTGCCCCCCGCCGCCTGGATCTTATACCGCACCAAGGTCCGGTGACCCTGCGCGGGGATCACCCCGGTGTAAATGGAATCCCCCGCCGTGGCATCAGGACCGGCACCATCATCCCGCATCGCCGCGGTCACCCAGTCCGTCCGGTATTCCGGATCAGACAACCGGATATAGTGACCCGGCAAAACCGCCTGCCAGGCTAATGTGACCTCCAGTCCCGTCCCCGGATGGGGATGGATCACCTTCGCGGTCACCACAATCTCGTCCGCTGACGTGGGAGATTGGGGCGCGTGGCGGACCGGATAGATATAAGTCGGAATCCGCTCGGTATAGGTCGAATTCCTCCTCCCCGGCGTGGCCGTGCTCACCGCGTTCTCAAACCGGTAGGCGGGATTTTGAATTTGATTGACAGACCCCAACGACGCCCGCCACGCCCCGGCCTCCGCGTTATCCAGCGCGGGATGGATCAACTCCAGCGAACTGCCCAGCCCATCCGCTTGGACCGGCCAGGGAACCGTTTGCTCCCAACGCACGAAATCGACCACCTCCTTGGCCCGGTTCAGCAGTTCAATCCACTCCCCCCGGTTGCTCAACGATCTCTCGTAAGGTCCAATCATTAACGCGTTGACGCTCCCATAGGCCGAGCGAAACTCCGCCTCATCTTCCACCACCACGCCGTACGCCCCGGGCTCGAGGATCAAGCCCTCCGGAAACGTGAACCGGACTCCGCCATTGAGAAACCACCCCCCGATGTTCACCGGCTCGTCTCCCCGGTTGTACAATTCAATGAACTCCGCGCGCGCACAGTCTTCCGGTGGGTGATACATGATTTCATTGATGACAATGTCCTCCTCTCCGGCATACCCGGCTACACTCCCCGCGAGGATGACGAGAATACCCACCACGAATCCCTTTTGGCCAATACGTCCTGATTTCACGTTGCGGCTCCTTGCCTGGTGTGTCATTCCGAACCCCATGGCTCTCGTTGAATAATTCAAATCCGGACCGGTCGCCCGGCCGGATCCTCGCTTCCCGCTTACTCCCATAAACTGTTCCATGGCTTCCAGATCAACAAAAAAAAGTATAGAAAAATAATTCATTAAAGTAGTATCATAAAATCGGCTGAATAACCGGAAAAATGGGATGGGATTGGGTTGAAAGGCCGATCCGGTCTCTGTTCAAACGGTTGGAAGCAGGGGAATCCCTCATGACTACGTCCCGTTCCGCGTTCACGCTCATCGAATTGTTGATTGTCGTGGCCATTATCGGCATCCTGGCCGCCATCGCGGTCCCCAATTTTCTCAACGCTCAGGTCCGCGCCAAGGTGGCCAATACCCAGGCCGACCAGCGTTCCCTGGCTACCGCCATCGAATCGTACCGCCTGGATAACAACATGTACCCCCCCACCCCCAACACGGCGGCCAACCAGCGCTTCGCCCGCCTGGCCAAACTGACTTCCCCCATCCCCTATATGTCCTCTGTGCCCCTCGATCCGTTCCGTCAGGGCGTCGATTACAGCAATTCGGGGGCCCTCTTCCAGCCCGAGGACAGCGCCTACCCTCTCTGGGATCCGCAATACGCGGATACGCAGCGCGAATCGGGCTCGGTTTTTAACTGGCTTCCCCAAGAAAAAAACCGCAAGGGCGGATGGGTGCTCCATGGCGCGGGCCCCGACACCGACTACGAGGCCGCCCAGGGAATGCCTCTCCACTATTACGACTCCAGCAACGGAGTCCGCAGCGGCGGGGATATCTACCGCTTCGGGCCATAACGCCGGCCCGGTTCCGTGTTTCGGATTTTTCTTATCTTTTTCTTATTGTTTTCTGGCGCATCCAGCAAGGGCGTACTTTTTTTTCTCGCTACTGATTCCGTTGCTATGATCAATGAAACCCGCCACACGAAATTCCCTCTCCTTCAGGCTGAGGTAATTTTTGTCCCCTCTCCCTCTGGAAGAAGGACCAGGGTGAGGGTAATTTTGGCAGGAGTGGACCTGAGTGCCCGCCCTCATCCCGGAGTAAGTAGAGGAATAAGTAGATTCGATTAGACTCATCAGGCTCGCGCATCCCGGTTGAACCTTATTTCTTTTCCATCCTATCGCCTTGAGAATCCTACAGCCCAATGGCCAAAATACGGCTGGCTGATAGGGGCCGTAAATTTCTTCAAAAAAACCTGCAACACTTTCCCTTGTCCGGCGTAAAACAGATTGAGACCCGAAGAACAAAGGGATTTGTATGGCTCAGGTGAATCCAATGCCCCAAAAGGAGGATGCCGCCGGATCGAACCAGGAAAACCATCTGATCCGGCGGGTGGCGGAAGGAGACGAACAGGCTTTCGCTCAATTCGTCCGTCTCTATACCGCCCCGGTTTACCGGTTTATCCGGCGCATGGTGAACTCCATCGAAGACGCGGAGGATCTGACACAGGAAACCTTTTACGCGGTTTACAAGCATCGCCATACCCTCCGGCCGGACGCGGAAATTCTCCCATACTTGTACACCATCGCCCGGCGCAAGGCGGTTTCTCTCTTCCGGTGGCGCACCGTCCGGCAGATTCTGCTGCCCCTCTCGGACGCGCATGAAAACCTGCCCGCGGACATGGAATCGCCGATCCACACGATCCAACAAAACCGCGAGGAGGCAGCCATCAACCTGGCCCTGGCCACTCTGCCCGAAAATCAACGGGCGGCGCTGGTGCTCCGGTTCTTTGAAGGTTTGACCTATCCGGAAATCGCCGGAATCCTCAACAAACCGGAGGGCACGGTCAAATCCCTGGTCTTCCGGGGGGAACAAACTTTACGGCTGAAACTCTCGAACCGGGCACTGATAGAAGAGCGAGGTTCACAATGAATACTCCCAATATTCATACCCTGCGCGAAAAACTGCTCCTTTACGTGGAAACAGTCGAATGGGGCCGGCAGGAACTGCCTGAAATCGAACGGCGGGAAATTGAGGAGTGTCTGCGCCGCGACGCCACCCTCCGGCGCGAAATGGAAGCCATCGCCGCCCATCTCCGGTTCCTGCGGGACTCTCCCCCTCCCCGCGTTCCCGAAGACCTGGCCACCCGCTGCTTGGAGACCATCCAACGCCGTGCCGCCAAACGCCGGCGCGGGGGGTTGATGCCATGGTGGGCGTATGCTACCGCTTTCGCCGTGATACTCATCTTCGCCGCGGGCATCTGGGTAGGACACCAATTCCCCCCTGCCGGAGAGATGCCATTCCAGATCCTCCTCCAAGAGCAACATCAACTGGTGGCGCGGCTGGAAAGCAGCCTGGCCGGACGGTACCACGAAACCACCCTGACAACGGACAATCCCTGGTACCAGCCCCTCGCCACACTGAAAGAAACTACCCGCGCCCTCGCCGCCTACCACGAACAAACCAAGGATAACCTCGTGATTCAGCGCGGCCTGTGCATCGCCATCGCGCAAAACATCACGATGCTGCGAACCTTGTGTGACTATATCGAGAAGAACCAATCCATTCCGGATTATGACATGAAATTCTTGAATACGGCCTCCAGCGCCGGCAACGCGCTCTGATCCAGACATTATTTCCCCGGGGATTTAATGAATAACCACTCATTTCAATTTCCGTATGGAGGTATGACCCATGTTTCGTGATCCGTTCTTGAAAGCCTTTCTCTTTGGCGTAACTTGGTCCCTGCTGTTTATCCCCCTCCCGTCCAGGGCAGATGACCCGGAGACCTCGAATGAAACTTGTGTGATTAGGGAGGCCTCGGCCGCAGCCATGGCCCGCCAAGCGGAACAAATGGCGAAACAAGCCGAAGACCTGGCCAAACAGTGCGAACAAATGGCCGAACACATCGGACAGCAAATGGAACACATCCTGCCCCAGATCGAAAAACAAGTCCGAAGCGCGATGAACTTAGCCGCCCGGATGAGCGAAAACATCCCCCCAGTCCCGCCCATCCCGCCGATTCCTCCCATTCCCGATATCCCCAAACTCCCCAATTTCGCTCATCTCGGGCAAGATGCGGAGGGGGAGGAAGCCGTGGAGACACTGGAGAAAACCTTCGAGGTCCAGCCGGGAACCGCTCTCCATGTGGATAGTTCCTTCAGCTCCTACCGGATCCAGCCCGGCGAGGACCATGCGAAAATGGTCTTCTCCATCGAGAAGAAAACGTTTGGCAAAAACAAGGAGGAAGCGCAAAAACAGCTGCCCGCCATCACCATCACGTTCGAGCAAACCCGGGAAGCCGTGATTCTCAAGATTCAACCGGAGAAAGACCAGCACGTGATACTCAACGGCCATTGCGAAGTCCGTATCCTGGTTCCTGAAAACACGCCGATCCAACTCCGCAATGACTTCGGTGACGTCAATCTGGAAAAACTCACCGGCGGCGTCAACCTCGAAAACAAATTCGGTTCCGCCTATGTGGGATACACCAAAGGCCACCTGAACGCCGCCGCGGAATACGGCAATCTGACCATCGACGCCCACGAGGGCCCCACCAAGGTGCGCAGCCAATTCGGCAACACGCGCTTCGACGCTCTGAAGGGCGATCTCGATGTCCAGACCGGATACGGCCAAACCTTCATTGACCTCGATTCGCCGAATGCCCGCCTGACCGGCACGTTCTCCTTCGGGGACATCTTCGTGGCCATCCCGGCGGACTTCTCCGGCGCCATCGAGGCCGTGTCGTCCTTCGGGGAAATCAAAGCGCCCGCGGGACTGCGGAAAAAGAAAGAAATGTTCAACGAATCCGTCTCCGGCCGGCTCGGCGGGGGCGAAGGAACCATCAAGATCAACAGCAGCTACAGCCCGGTGACCATCGAAATAACCGATTATTGATCCGCCTTTGCGAAACCGGAAGAAACAGAAAACGCCAGGAACACTTCCTGGCGTTTTATTTTATCCAATGGCCTGATGGGAAGGTCGGCCGGATCGTTGGACTTCACCCCCTCGGCTTTTCCATTTCCTTCAATTGATCCGCCACCGCCTGATGAATTTGATCCACGGACACCCGGATCTGCCGCATCGTGTCGCGGTTGCGGATGGTCACGGCGTGGTCTTCCAGCGAATCGTAATCCACGGTAATACACAACGGCGTCCCGATCTCATCCTGGCGGCGGTAGCGCTTCCCAATGTTGCCCGTTTCGTCATACGCCGTCCGGTACGGCCCGCGCAGGCTGTGCTCGATTTGCCGCGCCAACTCGCTGAGCCCGGGTTTCTTGAACAGGGGAAACACCGCCACCGTCACCGGTGCCACCTTGGGCGAAAAGCGCAACACCAGCCGCTCTTCCATCTCGCCCTTGTCGTTGGGGGCCTGGTCGATGTCATACGCGTCCGAGAGCAACACCAGGATCGTGCGGTCCACCCCCGCCGAAGATTCGATCACCCACGGGAAATACTTCTCGCCTGTGAGGTCATCCCGGTACGAAAGATCCTTCTTGGAAAATTCCGAATGCCGCCGCAGGTCGTAATCGGTGCGGTTGGCGATGCCCTCCAACTCGCTCCAGCCCATGGGGAACTTGTATTCCACGTCGTAACAGTCCTTGGCGTAATGCGCCAGTTCGTCCTTGCCATGCTGCCGCAGCCGCAGGTGGCTTTCGCGCACACCCAGCGACAAGTACCACTGCCGCCGCCGCTCGAGCCAAAACGCGAACCACTTGTCGCTCTCGCTGGGATGGACGAAATACTCCAACTCCATCTGCTCGAACTCCCGCTGCCGGAAGATGAACGCCTTGGTGGTGATTTCGTTCCGGAACGACTTGCCGATCTGGGCGATCCCGAAGGGCACCCGCATGCGCGTGGCGGTCAGCACGTTCTTGAAATTCGGGAAGATGGTCTGGCAGGTCTCCGGCCGCAGGTAGGTAATGTTGGCCGAATCTTCCACCGGCCCCCAATGCAACTTGAACATCAGGCTGAAATCGCGCGGCGGAGTCAGCTCGCCGCCGCACTCCCGGGGCGTCTTGCTGGGTTTGAGCGGACAACATTCCTCGTCCAACTTGTCGGCCCGGAACCGGTGCCCGCACGTCTTGCAATCCACCAAGGGATCATGAAACCCTTCCACATGCCCCGACGCCTCCCACACCCGCGGATGGGTGGTCACCGCCCCGTCCATGCCCACCACGTCGTCGCGCGAGGTCACCGTGTCCTGCCACCACAGGCTCTTGACGCAATTCTTCATCTCCACGCCCAACGGCCCGTAATCCCACGAGGCGGCGAATCCGCCGTAAATCTCACTCGAAGGAAATATGAATCCCCGCCGCTTGCATAGGGCGACGATGTCATTCAACGTGGGTTGCACAGCGGTTGGCTCAGTCATACCTTCTTCCTCTGCGATCGTTTGAACTTCGTGTGTTTTGGCTCATCCGGAACGGGCGCGCTTTTTCAGATCCCCCTTCAGATCCCCGGTTCGAAACGCTTCGAAATGATCGATGAAAACCACCCTTAAAATCCCCTCTCCCGCTGGGAGAGGGCCAGGGGGAGGGTATTTTAGGGCTGACCCGGATGTCCACCTGCATCCCGAAGGGAATCGAATCGATTTTTCCTCTTTTCACGCGCAATCCCAGCATGAGCCTGATTTTTTTCCGATTTTTTTCTGCCCGGTCCGGGACACGGGGAAATTAATGGATCACTATACCTCGAAACCGCCCCGCGCTGGAGGAGCGCGGAAAAGAGGGAACAATTAAAACTCCTCCGATAAATGCTCATTTTATTCCAGGATCGCCGACGGACGTCGATTCGGCAAATGAGAAAGAACGACCCGCCGTCCCCTCCCCTGAAGGGAACTCAGCGGATTACGCCAGGCGGTAAACCAAATCCGGGGACGCAAAATACGCCCCCGGATTCGTTCCATCTAAATCAACATACGGCTCGCCACTATTCGACGATCAACGAGACTCCCCCCGTTTCCGCGCGGGTTTCGGGCTTGTAGTAGAGATACGCGGCGCTGGTTCCACTGTCCACCTTCACCGGCATATCGGCCTTCACCTGGAAGGCAAACTCGAATGGCTCACCACTGGTCAGCGATTCCAGGTAGAAAATGATCTTCCGCCCCGCCTGCTCGATCCGGCTCACGCCCTGGATTCCCCGCACCCGGTTGAGCGAATCGGCAAGGACCGAGAAACCTGTGGGCACCGAGACATCCACGATCGCCATGCTGGTCTTCTTCTCGATTCCCATGTAATTCACGGTCACCTGGACATCCACGATATCATCCACCTGGATGTGATCGGTGGAATACTTCACGGTCAGGAGCATATCCTGGCCCACCGGCTCCAGGAACACCGGAATGTTGAAGGCGTGCAGAATCTGGTACATCACGGTTCCCTTGCCGGACGACTTCAGGGTGATTTGATCCGCCGGGGCCAGTTCCAACGCCTGCAAGACATCGAAATTGGCTTCATTCAGGGTGAAGGTTTTAACGGATTGGCCATTGACAATCACCTCGACCCGCGCGTCCAAATTGCGGCTCTGGGTGACGGCCGCCGCGGTCAGGGCTTTGAGGGCCACTACCGTGTCTTGAGTGGTACCGTAGCCGCCCAGGCTGTTGCGTTGCGCCGCCAGCCAGCGGAGAGCGGATTGCGCCTCCACGCGGTTCTTGGCGGTCAGCGCCATCGCCGCGTACCCGGTGGTCTCGATCGGGTGCGGCTCCCAGTGCGTCCCGTTCCCGTCCACAATGGCCTGGCCGATCAGTTTCTCCAGGGCGGTATCGGCCGCGGGGCTGCCGGCTTTCATCAGTGCGTACGTGATCAACGACAGGACATACGAATCCATCTTCTCCGCCGTGATCTGGCTCTCCAGGTACGACACCGCTTTTTTGACCAGGGCCGGATCGGCATGGCCATATTCCAGCAAGGCCATGGTGACAAACGCGCTCAAGGCCAGGTTGCCGTTCTGCCCGCCCACCAACTCGGAGTGGATGACGAAGCCCACCGGCTCCCACGAGCCGTCCGCCTTCTGCCGGTCCGTGATCCACTTGGCCGCGTTGGCCAGCACCGTGTCGTCGATGGTCTGCACTTCGCGGGCGTTGCTGAAAGTGGACAGGACAAACGCCGTGAGCCACAGGCTGCCGCTTTCGTCCTGCTGCCCGAAGGCGGAAAACGAACCGTCATCCCGCTGGAACGTCAGCTCGCGCTGGTAGCCGGTCATGATGAAGAACTCGGCCTTGGCGCGCAATTCGGGAATGCTCTGGCCGGTGGCTTTGAGGTAACGCAGGATTTCGATATCCGGCGCGAGGAAGATCATATTCTGCTCGCCGCAGCCATAGGGCATGCCCAGCAAGTCGCCGAGGCCATCAAGCGCCTGGCCGAGCAGGCTGGCGGTCACCGCCACGCGCAGCTTTTCCGAATCGGGCACCACGATCTCCTCAAACGGAATATCCTCGGGCAGGCGGATCAACGGATTGGGCATACTCAGATCGATCGTCACCTCGGCCGCGTCCACCAGCGAGCCATTATGCACAATCTCCCGCCGCAACCCTTCCGGCTCAACCCGCAGATCCTTGCGCAACGCGTCGGCCCGGTTGGCGGATTGCGCGATCAACGACACCGGCAGCAGACCCACAGTCGTTGGTTTCAGCGTGAATACGGCGGAACGCCCGCTGTGGCCCGGCACCTGGATGATCTGCTCCGCGTCGCCCGTCAGTCCCAGGCTCTCGGGATCCTCCAGCGTGATCCGGATGGATTGTTCGCTGTCCGTATAGTTGAAGACCCGCACGCGCATCGGAAACTCATCCCCCCGGATCACCGAATACGGCAAGTCCGGCTCCACGAAAAAGTCTTGAAATACCCGGAGTGACCCTTCCGTAATGCCCACGCCCTTGGGCGACGTGGAAAGCGCGTGCAACTTCCACGTGGTGATGCTGTCGGGCGCGGTCAGGTTCAACACGGCGGAACCCTGCTCATCGGTCAACAGTTCCGGACTCCAAAGCCACGTCTCGGGGAAGAAAGTCCGCACGCGCGACGGCTCTTGATACGCCGTTTGACCTTCCGCCCCCCCGGCGGTGGCATCGAAATCGGCTACCGGACCGAGCATTTCCGGCGGCAGGTTCTTCCGAATCCCGGGAATCCCCCACAAGCTCCAGGGATCCATCGGCTGCGCCTTGGGTACCGACAGGCCCTCCGTGGTTAGAATCTGCAGGTTGTTGTCGTTCAGGATATCCGCGCTGCCCTTCCCGGCGGAAATCGTCCGGTACCCGATCGGACCTTGGTTCGGATCTTGATGAATCTCGATCTGCGGCTCCATGAATATGCGCTCCAACTCCGCGAAGACGTTGCGCAGGTTGAGGCGCCCCTTCACCAGCGCGAAGACCGATTCATCCACCAGCGCCAGGCCGACCATGGATTGCCCCTCGCTTTGCACGGAGAGGGTCACGGGATCGCCCGGTTTCACCTCTTCCGCGCTGAAGGTGGCGTTCAAACGGGTGGTGGAGGTCATCTCTACGTCAAACGGCAACACATCCGCCGAAACTTCGTTATTGGGCTGGATCATATACGCCACCAGACGCGCCGACGGGCTCATCCCCGGAGTGACCGGAAAACGGATCTCGTTGCCCTCCGCGGTATTGGAAAACAAGGTGCGCCCGCTGGCATACACATCGTAGAACACCGTACCGGACGTGGTGGCCAACACCCGGAACACCGCCTCGTCGCCGGGCTTGAGCACGCCTTCGTTCATCTGACGGAGATGAATGTAATACGAGCCGGGCGAATAGGCGGCGGACAGCATTTGGGAGATTTCCTGCGTATTGTCATCCAGCTTCGCCCGGAGCGTGATAAAGGCGATCAGGGCTTTCGCGGGGACCTTGTAATTGAACACCGCCAGGCCGTTTTGCGTATCGACGCTCTGATCGATTTTGCCCAAATCCGCCCCGTTCTCGCCCACGAAATTGATTTCTACCTGCACCGGCAACGACAAGGGACCTCCGCCCGGGGTTTCGGAAATGATCAAAATGTCTTGATCGAGACCTGGCTTGATCACCTCCGACTCGGGGATCATCTTCAACGTGACACCGGCCTTGGCGATCCGGGCGATCGCGTCTGTGGATTCCTGATGCCCGGTCTCATCCGTGACGGTTACCTTGAGCTGCAGGGTCCCATCGCCCTCGGCCCCCGTGGTCCCCGCGGTGTATACCACCGGCGGCAGATCGAATTCAAATCGCCCGTCGGTAAGCGTGCCGGATTGTGTGGCGTATTTGTCCCACGTCCCGACATAGCGCAACGCCTCGATTTCCACACTCCCCTTTACCACCTGGCCGAAGAAATAACGGCAATCCACGCTCCCCCGGATCCGCTCGCTGACCAGGAACCAATCCTTGGACAGATTGAGATTCACTTCGAACGAGGGCAGAACATATTTATCCACCTCGATATCCAACTCGGTTTTGGAATCGTCTCCGGTCTGGGCGGTGATCTTCCACGTCCCGAAGTTAAGTTCATTAGCCAGCGGCAACTCGAATGAGGCAACCCCGAACGCGTTGGCCTTCAAAACTTGTTTGTGGATTTTAATCCCCTTGGCGTCGGAGATGGACACCTCTATCTCCCCTTCCAACGGTTGCAAGGAGTTATTCAAAAAGATCACGCGGCCCTGGATCTTCTGGCCTGGCTTGTAAATCGGCTTGTCGGTCTCGATGATCAACAACCCCGCGTTCTTCACGCTCGCCTGCCCCTTCAGGATCGTTTCCCCTCCACTCTCCAAGGCCACACTCCAGATCCCCTCACTCAGCGGGGGGATGGTCATGGTGTGCGAGGAAAATCCTTTCGTGTTGGTCACGCCCCGGGCCAGCGTGATCTTTTGATCCGCGCTGCGTAACGTCACGGTGTAGGGCAGGCACACCGGATTATGGGATTCGAGATCCATCGCCGTGAGGGAAAACGATCCCTGGCTGCCGCTGAACAGGTCCTTGGGCAAAATCATGGCCGCCGCCAGACTCTTGGGAATCTCGATGGTATCCACTGGTTCCAACCCCTGGATGGATTGGAGGGAATACGCAGTGGCCCATAAGGTGTCTACCGCCAGTTCCGAAGCCACCGCGCCTCCCCCGTTCTGTGCGAACAAGTACAACGTCTCCCCCTGCATCGGGAAATACCCGCCGATCCACACCGTCTTCGTGTCCGGGTAAACAGGAAGCGTCTCGTTATGTACAAATACTCCCGCGTTCCAGGGTCCGGTACTGAGCACCAGGGCCGTGGTTCCTTCTCCACCCGAAATCCGCCCGGCTTCCATACTGGCTACCAGAAGCGTCTCACCCTGAATAGTATCAGGCAGTTGAATTCGCAATCCCGCATTGGCGGCCGCTCCCTGCCCGGGAACCGCCAATTTCACGATGCCTTTTTCCACGTCATACCCCACGGTTCCCTGATCGCCATTGACATTGGTCAACAGCCGCGGATCGGGAGCATTGAAAGTCCCATCGGGAACCGAAACCAGGGGCCGCATATCGGCGGGTACGTAGGGATACAGCGAAAATCCATACAGAACGACCACGCCCGGCTCGGCCGCCCCGGCATCCAACGATACCTGCACGGCCGGCAAATACTGACCAGAAGGCGCGGCATAAATCAGATGCAATTGCCGGACTGGCGGCAACCCCGGATCAGCCTCCACGGTCATGAGGGTGTAACCCAATTGATGATCCGGAACCCCGTCCGGGGCGTTGAGTCCCACCACCGCCAGCTGTACGCGGCCAGACAAAATCCCGTACTCCAGGGTGATGACCTGCGGTTCGACGCCGGCCGCGACGGGATCTTTAACCGCCAGCAGGGTGGCCTCGCCCGGTTTCACCTCCACCCGGTAACCTTCGCTGAACGCGTTGTTGGTCAAAAAAAGACCGGACTCGGCGGCCGGAGCGGTGTAATTCATTACCGGAATCGAGATAAATCCTTCATTTTGCAGGGCTTCTTGGTTAAATGGGTACGTAGCGAGAGGCTTCGCGCCCGCGGATAGAACCGATAAACAAAGCAATACGGCGGTAACCATCACCGTCATGGGGTGAGAACGATACCTAAACATGAGAGTATCCCTCCGAGGGATTCATACCGGTTTTCCTGAATGGCCTTTTTTCTCGAACTAATATATCTCGATAACGGCCGCTTGGTTTCATTTTTTCTTCAAGAACCCGGCGGGACATTCTTCTTGACCTTCTCAATCTGAGAAACCAACTCCGGATTGGTTTCAACCGCCCGGCTCCAATATTCCTCCGCTAGCACGACACTCCCATTCTGCCATTCCAACACCCCCAGATTAAATAAAGCCTCGCTGTAGCGGGGTTCGAGTTCCACAGCCTTCAAGAATTCCCGCCGGGCCGCCGCGGGATCATACTGCAATAGCAGCCCCTTCAGCAAATAAACCGGCGGATAACGCGGGGCCAGTCTTTCCGCGCGCGCCAAATGAAATCCGGCCAGGTCTTTATTCCCTTGGAGATAGTGGATATGCGCGATGTGGTAATGCGCCATCCCCTGCCACCGTTCCGTGGTGCGTTTGCCGTACAAATGCTCCGCCGCCTGAGTAAAATACTTCAACGCCTCCTCCAGCCGGCCATCTTCTTCGAACAACAATCCCAGATTAAAAAGCGCGGTTCCATACGTCGGCAGTATTTCCAACGCCTTCCGGTAGCACTTCTCCGCCGCCTCCCGGTTGCCCTGCCGCTTTTCGGCGTTACCCCTGTTGAGCCAAACCTGCGGGTAATCCGCTTTTAACTCCAATGCTTGATTCCAAGCCGCGAACGCTTCCTCCAACCGATCCGCCTCCGCGTACGCGTTCCCCAAGGTGTAATGCGCCTTGGCATAATGGGGACGCGCCTCGACCGCCGATTGCCACAACGCGATCTCATCCCGCCAATCGAAACAACGGTCCAAGGTCCGGAACGCGAACAGCGCCGCCACGATCCCCACTCCCGCCATGGGCCAGTGGGCGGAAAGTCCGCCATACCGCTGGAGGAAATGATCGCCCAGCGCCACCGCCATCAAAACCAAACCCGCCCCGGGTATGTACAAATACCGGTCCGCTACCAGATACGACACCGGCGCCAAACCCGAAACCGGCACCCAGGCCAGCACAAACCATATCAAACCATACCCCACCGCCGGAGCGGTCCCCCGGGTCCGCCAGGCGGCCAGGGCCAAACCCAGGCCCGCAACCGCGCCCAGAATCCATCGGGGATCCAACCACGTCACCACCGGCGGATACGCGTGTTCCACTGTCAAATCCACTGGAAACACGCACAGCCAGATGGATTGCCCAAACGTGGCGCCGGAAGTCAGAAGCGCCGATAACGGCGTGTATTCAATCTCCCGGGCGGCGGGATCGAAAAACGTGCCTTGCTCCTGCGCCCAATCCAGCCGCTCGATGATTTGATACGAAAACAACAAAAACGCCAACGTGATAAAGGCAGGAAAAACCAGCCGCTTGCCTATCTTTCCCCACGGGATCGATGGCTGCCGCGATCGAAAATACAGCCAAGCCGTGAGCGCCATGAGGAACGGCAACACGACCGCCACCTGCTTGGACAGCAAGGCCAACACCAAGGTGATCAGACTCCCGGCATACGCCAAGCGCGCCGCGGAGCTCGAAAGCGAAGGCTGGCATAGGGCGCAAACAAACAGCCGACAGGCACTGAGTTCAAAAAACAGGCAGATCAGTTCTTTCCTCCCGGAGATCCAGGCCACCGATTCGGTGTTGATTGGATGCACGGCGAATAGCAAGGCCGCGGCATACCCGACGCTCCGTTTCACCCCCAGATACTGGAGAAAAAAATAAAGCAAAAAAACATTGGCCACGTGCCAGGCAAGATTCTGCAGGTGATACCCCAGCGGATTGAACCCCCACAGGGCATGGTCCAGCATATAGGTGAATTCCCGCAACGGGCGGTCCCAAGTCAGCAGGATTTCCAGCCACGGGATCTCTCCCCGCAACGCCGGATTTTCAACCACCGTGATGGCTTTGTCATCGTACACGAACTCGCCCGTCAACGCGGGCGCGTAGATCAGAACCGGCAATCCCAGCCAAAGCAGGCGGGGATCCTTCCAACGGGAATAAACAGAGATAGCGCTCATGAAGCCGTTGAATCAGTTTTTGTATAATAAATTTATTTTGATAATACAGTCTAATTGGAATTCCTCCGGCAAGGCATACTTTCAGCTCATCTGGCAAGTGCGTCCTTTTTTTAGATCCCCGGTTCGCGTCTCTTCGAAAAGACCAATGCAAACCACACCCTATATCCCCTGGCTCTCCATGAGAGGGCCCCAATCATTCCCTCTCCCTCTGGGAGAAGGCCAGAGTGAGGGTAATTTTACATAGGCAGATCTGGGCGTCCGCCCTTATCCCGGCGTGACTGGAATCGATTTTACCTCAGGAGGTACGCGCTTCCGGGATGATCCATGCTTTCCCCCGAACGGCAATCGGCAGCCCTTTCGGACCGACTGCATCACCCCCCGCGTGATCCCTCACGGCATGGAAATATTACGTATCGGGCGAAGTTTCAGAAACGAGGCTGGCAGGCGGGATGTATCGGTTCCCGGGAGAATAGTCTCCCCGGACGATGCGGGGTCGGAATCACTCTGCGAACCGCTTTCCGGATAGGCCCCGCTCTCAGGCAACAACCAATGGCGGTCCCGGGGATCGGCCGTGGCCTGTCCGGCACGGGGAATCGGATGCAACTCCTTCCCGGGGGACGTAGGAGCCGAAAGCGCTGAGGGGGATTCGGCGGGCGGGAGATCCATCCATGAACGGATCGTTTGTTGGTAATCCATCGAATCTTCCATGCGGCCGGACTTCCATGTTTCAAACTCCCGCAACCGGCTTTGGATAGATGCTTCCAAGTTTTGCCGCTGCGTCACCATCTCGGGAGTCAGATCCTGCGGCGTCCGCTTGAGCAAAGGCTTCAGCGCGGCGGCATCCTCCGCCAGGGCCTCGAGAAGCGCCTTGGGTTCCCGGTTGGCTCTCACCACCGCGTTGGCCTGCTTGATCAAGGCGTTGAGGCGTTGGTTCTCTTCTTGAATTTGGACTTTTTGCTCCCGCGCCTGCCGCCGCTGATCCGTCCGCGCCTGCCGAAGCTCTTCCTCCCGGACCTTGTTGATCCGGTGGGCCGCTTGTTGGAGCGATTCGCCGATGGCATCGGCCAGTTTCAACAGCGCGGCGTGCTCGGCCTTCAGATACGAGGTATCTTCCCCCTGCCAGGGAACTTCCACCGTCATCCGGTTCCGATAAACCGCCTCGCCGAGATCCATTTCAAAAACCGCCGCGTTGATTCCTATGGAGAGACGCTTGCGCTCTTGGTCAAAAACCTGGTCGTACCGGGTCCGTTCCATCAACACGACTAGGTCGAATCCCAAGAACCGAACGGCTTCGAAAAACGAAACCGGATCGATCCGGCCATCCAGCTTCCACTGCTCCGTCAATAAAACCAAGGCGCTTTCAACCAGGCCCCGGCGGACGGGATCCTCGATTGACTCCAAGGTAATGACTTCCTGACACATAGACGAAAGAAACTCGGCCATTTTCTGATGCAGGCGGAAATCGAGAGCGCGGTTTTCCCGCTCCTGGGGCAACGTGTACAAAAAAATCCGCCAGCCACGGGACTTCCCCTGTCCAAAATCCCAAAACGTCACCTTTTCCACCTTGGGCTGGGTGCGTTTCCCCATGCGGGAGATCTCCCGCAACCAAGCGTCAGGATCGAGGCTGAATCCGCATGCGATCAACCAGAATAGGATAAGAGAACCAATCCGCCGGAGCATCATGCTCCTATTATCGGCAACCGCAAATAAACTTGTACCCCATGATTTTTTCGTAACACTTTACCCGAATACACAACTTGCTCACTGCTATACTCGGGATTCGAATATTGATGGGAACACCAAACCACCCCCCTCCCCCCGAAAACTTCAACCCCCTCTCCCCTGGTAGACTTCTCCCCCCACTCCCTCTGGACAAGGGCCGGGGTGAAGAAAAAACCCTTCTTCCCGCGTCCACTTCTCGATTTTCGCATTCCTCCCCCCTCTCCCCTCCAGCGCCCCTTTCAAGGGGCCGCCATACACCAGCCCAGGGTTTCAACCCTGGGCAATTATTCACCCCTGCGCATAATCCACCCCTGCGCATAATCCACCCCTGGGCTCCAATCTTACGGCAACTCCTCCGGTGGAGTGGTGACTTTAGGCAGTTGCTCCACCGGCAACTGCGGTGGGATTTGAAACGCAGGCTTGGGCTGGACGGCGGAACTGGGGGCCGTGGGGGGCTTCCGCCATTGGAACTGCGTCTGAAGGCTCATTTTCATCTGTTGGGTCATCTGGGTCGCCTTGCTCCGTACGGAGGAACCTCCATTCGGCAACGTTGGAAGGTTGTTCATATCCAAATTCAAATTCCAAAATCCATGCTGGGTGGTCTTCACCACTCCACCCTGATCGATGTTAAACTCGATCTCCCCATCCAACTGAATTGCCAGGCCGCTGGCTTTTAGGGACGGCAAAGAGGCTTGTGTCCCAATGCCGGTTCCCGCCGGAACGGTCCGAAGGCCCGGCTGCGCCGCTTCCCCGTTGGCCGGGGCGGAATGACGTTCAGCCTCAGCGGCCAGGCGGTCAGCATCCGCCGCCCGCCGGTTGACTTCCGCGGCTTGCTCAGTCAGGCGGGCAATATCCCGGTCGAGTGGTTCTTCTTGCTTTTTCGCCCGGTTGGACTTGGCACTGGGAAACGTGGCGTTTCCATTATTCCGGGACGACGGAGCGTTCGGAGGCAAACTACCCATGACCGGCTTGACCATCCCTGCGTCAGGCTGCGCCGCTCCTTGGGTGGATTGGCTTTTCTCCCCGCCAAAGCCCAGACCGGACAAATCAGTCAATTTCTTATACCGGATCACCGCCACACGGCCTTGAGGAGTCGCTCGCACTTGGGAGAGCTGGTATACCGCCTCTCCGGCCGTCTGGCCGGATCCCGGTTGGATCAATATCCCCTTTTCATTCCACATGGAGCCCACCCGCACCGGTCCGGCGGGAAACGTGGGAAATTCAAAGCCGCCCGAATCTCCCACCGATTCGGGCAGAATAATGCCCAATTTTTCGAATGAAAAATCGCCTCCTTCCCGGATGACGCCCAATGGACTGATATCCAATGTCGCCTGATCCGCCCCGGACATCACCTGCTTGAGCTCCGCGCCGGTAAGAATCTTGTTAAACGATGTATTGCCCATCTTGCCCTGGGTTTGGATCTGCCGCACGGCGACATCCACCCGCGCGTTTCCAAGCCCGTCCACCGCAAAGACTTGAAAATCGCGCGTCATCCGCATGCGCAACTGGGTGGCAGCCTTCTGCCCGGTTAGAAGCGAATCGCCCTGCATCTCCACCACAGTCACCGCCCGGCCTATCTGCCCGGGAACCAACTGATTCCGTAAAAAAAACTCCTGCCCGGATACGGGACCGGAGAGGCCGATAACCCACAGCATCATCCACACCATCCGGGAAAAGGTAGAAGAAATCATGAGTGATTCTCCCAGAAAACAAGGCATTCGGGATCTTTTAAAATTCTATCATAGGGGAGGTAGAATGACCAAAGGAATTCCGGCAAGGATATTTTTCAGAGCAGTTGTAGAGTGAAACAAATTTGTAGGGTGGGCTTAAAGCGCCGCGTAACTCACCAATAGAGTCTAAACCACTCTATCCTGGATCACCTGACACAAATACAACAACTTCCCTTCTCTCTCCCCAACTCCCCCTGGAAGAAGGCCGGTTGAGGATTAATCTTTCCGAACCTCAACTACCGAACTTTTCTGTCCGCGCCCCTTTCAAGGGGCCGCCATACACCAGCCCAGGGTTTCAACCCTGGGCAATTATTCACCCCTGTGCACAATCCACCCCTGGGCGAATCAACTTCAGACGATACTCACCCCTGCGCAACCTGACACAAAACCAACCACCCCCCTCCCTCCTCTCCCCCCCAGCGCCCCTTTCAAGGGGCCGCCATACACCAGCCCAGGGTTTCAACCCTGGGCGTTTCTCTGGGCACAATCCACCCCTGGGCTCTTCACCCCTGGGCTCTTAATTTAAGAGGTTTCACCGGAACAGCGATCGCAAACGAAACTTGGTGCGTTTCTCCGCGCTGATTTCATCGACCCGCTTGTCGATTTGGCTCTGCACCCGGGTTTCTTCAGAACCTTGCGGGACCGAGATAGAAGCCGAACCGCCGGATGAGGATTTCGGCGCGGACGCGCAACCGAAAATCACCGCCAGGAGAAACATCGAGAGGACAATGGGCCAGCTTTTCTTGATCATATCGGTTGTCCTGTCAACGGATTTTTGAGAAACAATCCGATTTTTCAGATGCCATCACCCGCCGCGAATTGTATTCAACCACCGGCAGACAGTCTGTCTCCCTGTGATTCCAGCCGGGAGAGAAAAAGATCAATTGAGCGGCTGTTATTCTCACCCATTCGAGTCCGCGCTTCCCGGCCGGTCCGTACTCATTGTAACGGAACCGATGTGGCGTGTTAATGCCCGGGCGGGCGGGTCGGAAGGATTTGAACCACAAACTTGCAGGCGGTGGATTGAACAGGTATACTTTTTGTGCGGTTCTTGACCGGGTAAAAACTACGTTTTTGTCCCATTCCCCACACTTCACCATAGGAGACCATTATGTCGCATACCATTGAGATTCAGGGCAGCAATTTCGAAACCGAAGTGCTCCAGTCGGATGTCCCCGTACTGGTGGATTTCAGCGCTTCCTGGTGCGGTCCGTGCCAAAAAATCGCGCCCTGGGTGCATGAGCTGGCCGGAGAATTCGCGGGACGCGCCAAGGTCGTCACGGTCGATGTGGACTCCAACCAGGATCTGGCCACGCGTTATGGCGTCATGAGCGTTCCTACGTTGATGATCATCAAGGGCGGGGAAGTCGTCAACAAATGGATCGGCATCACATCGAAACAGGTTATGTCCGACGCCCTCGAAACAGCGATCGCTTCCTGATCCCTCTTTACATCCTTTTGATCATCCCGCGCCGTTGACCCGCCGGTTCAACGGCTTTTTCGTTCGGCACCGGAACCCCGGTCCGGCTGTTTACACGTTCCCGAATCCGTGTTACATCCTTTCTTGAGGATCGTGCCGGTATCCGGCCGCCAGTCTCCATTCCTTTGGTGCGGGAGATCCGTGTCATGGCAACCAGCCCGCCGGCCGGTGGAACCGCGTCCCGCCGGTTGAGAACCCGCCTATACGAAGCTGGGCGCGAATGCGCCGGCTGGTTGACCGCCAATCCCATCCCGCGGCGTGAATTCATTCGCTACGCGCGCGGGTACCGGTTTTGGATCCTCATGGCCCTTGTGCTGAGCGGCGCGTCGGCGGTCTTGTGCCTCGTGTGGGCATCCTATTCCCGGATGTTTTTGACTTACGAACCTTATCCCATCGGCCGCGTTCTTTATTTTTCCATCATTTCCGCCGAATTCCTGCTCATCGTGATCTTCCTGCCCGGCATCGTCGCCCAAGGCCTCATTTCCGAACGGGACCAAAACACCCTCCCCCTGCTGCTGGTCACTCCGCTTTCGCCGGGGCATATCTTGGGCGGCAAGCTGATCTCGACCCTGGGTGTCATGGTGTTGCTGATCATTTCCACGTTTCCCCTTATCTCGATCTGCCTGGCCCGGGGGGGCGTGTCGCCTCTGGAAGTCGCCTTGGGCAGCCTGGGATTGGTGTTGACCTGCTTCGTGGTGGCCTCGTTCGCGATCTTCCATGCCCTGCAAGCCCAAACCACCTTCGGCGCGATCCTCCTGACCCAATTGACCTTTTTCCTGTTTTTCTCCGTGGGCGGTTCGATTCTCGCGTTTTGGCTGGGGATCATCTACGCCATCCTCGCCTTTCTCATCCAAGTCTACAACCTGTATCAACCCGCCTCGCTCAACCCCCCCATTTCCATCCTATGGTCCAACAGCCTGATCATCCTGGGCTTGCTGATTTTCTCCGTCGTGCCGCTCTTCGTGCTGCGGGCGGCCCGCTCGCGGTTGCGTTTTGCCGAACCGCCGCACCGGCAGGCATGGGAAATGCACCGCATGCCGCGCTTCCAAGTGGGACAAGCCGTTCCCACTCCGCGCCATCCCCAGCCGGCGCGTTCGTGGTGGGAATTCGAGGACGGCCAAAATCCCATATTCGTGCGCGAACGATTGAGCTACGCCGCCTCCCAAATGTTGTTACACCTCGCCTCCTGGTATCTGGTGATTTTGCTGGCCCATGGGCTCTTTTTGCTCAGCCCTGTTCAGGAAGGGCGCTGGGTGGCCATTGGCACGCTGATCTTCATGGCCCAGATCGTCCCCGCTTACGCCGGGCCGCTCTTCGCGCGCGAAAAGGAACGGGAAACCTGGGACCTGCTCCTGACCACCATCGCCCATCCCCGGCTCCTGCTGAACGGCAAACTGGCCGGCGCGCTGTACCAATGCCTGTGGCGGGCCGGCGTCTTGTTCACGGTCCCCTTTCTTTTATCCTCCATGCTATTCGGTTTCATCCAATGGGTGGGACTCGCTTCCCCTTCTCCGTTTTTCCTGTTTCATCTTCTGAACTATGTCCTCATCCTGTTCCTGCATTTGCTATTCCTGCTTATGGCTGGCGCGTATTTCTCAATCCGCTTGAAAAAAGTAAGCCCGGCCACCTCCGCCGGATACCTGCTGGCCGGCACGGTTTTGGTGCTCCCTTATTTACTCTCGTTTATTTGGAAACAGGTCGATCCGGCGGCCGATGGGACAACCATCCTAATGTTCAGCCCCGTCTATCTCCTCTATACCATCCCCACGCTGGAAACTCCGCAAGCGGAGATCCGGATCTGGCTGTTCGAGGCCGGACGCCATGTCTTCTTTTATTTGGCGGGAACAATTCTGTTTTACGCCCTAAGCCGGCGGGAGCTAAAGCGGCTGCCATAGAGGAAGCCCCCCAGGGACGGGGGAAGAGTCGGCACCCTCACATATCGAAATACAATCCCACACCGATGTATTCGTCTTCTTCCCGGAAAAACGGCCATTCCAGCCGTTTCCCATGATAATATTCCCCCAACAACCGGGTGACGCGGTTGCGGAACGGCCAATCGTGGATTTCCACCCCGAACACATACCGGTGGTTGAGGTCCCAATCGAATTCTTCCTGCAAATGAAAATGAACCCCCAGCACGGGATGAATGGCGTATTGGTCCCAGGGAGCCAGTTCTATCCCATACACCATTTCCCACGGATCCCGCTCCGGCATGACGTCGAACAAGTAAGCGAATCCCCCATAGATCCGCCACCAATCGGGTTTATACGAGAAAACCGCGTCAAACAAGTTGTTGTCCACTTGATAGTCGGTCAGGCGGTTTTGCGTGACGATCTCCGGATGCCGCGCCATGTACTCGTCTCCCAGGTGGGCGCTGCGGTGCAGAAGACGCAGGCGCGTGGAAAAATCTTCATACCGGTACACCACCGGCAATCCCAATTGGAAGTCAATGTTTTGCAAGTCGGTTTGGGATTGATCCAGGTCGAAATAGCCGAACGCCGCGCCTTCGATGTTGATTTGCAGATGATGCCCCGGGCCGAAGACATCCTTCCAGCGGTACAAACCGAACACTTCGCCCAGCCCCACCGTCCCAAAATTGCCGCCGGATGCCTCGCTATGCCGGAAACTCAAGAAAAACCGGGATTCCCACGGGTCCGCCAGCAAGGGCGTAAAGAGGTCATCCTTCGGAAAAAAACCATGAAACGCCCGGTTGAATTCCTCCTGCGCTTGCCCTTCAGGCACGGCGCCCCCGGTTGCCAGGGGAATATATTCCACACGCGCCACCCCGTGAATCCGCGACACCGCATCGAGCAATTCCTGCCGCTCCTCGCCGGGAAGATCCCCGCGCAGGATCACTACGCCCCTCTCCACTTCCACCTGGATGGAAGGGACTTTCAGCACCTGCTCCAGCACGGCGGTCACGTACCCCCGGATGAAATGATCATCCGGGGTGGGAGGCACCACCTCCGGATCCGCCCGGGGATTCACGCTCGCTCCGCAAAGAATCCAAACCAGTACAATCCAAGCCAGTACAATGAGTTGTTTCATTCGTTTCTTGGTTAATTACCGGGCTGACAAGTTGATTTCATGCTGGATGTGCCCGCCTTTCGTAGAATGACATGTCACCACGACCGGTTCCTTCCCGCGCACGATGAATTGAATCCATTCCGAACTCAACCCTGGGATGCTGGGTAATTCCACCCGGTACGGCCGCACTCGCACCGGCTCCACCCGCTTGAAATAGCGGTCCGCCACCCGGCCGGAACTGATTACCCGTTCCTCGGGCATCGACACCACATCGGGCGGATTGATATGATTCTTCACGTCCTGCTCGATCCGGGTGGGAATCATACCATCATTGCGCACCTCCACCCAAACCTTGAACAAATCCTCCCCCGCCGGTTCCACCCGGATCTCCCCAAACGCGGCCTGGGGCATCACGGAGGCGTGATACAACGTGAACGCCATGTTCCGGTGACACTCTTCCTCCAACAAGAACGAAGGAGGCACCCGGCCCCATTCCTTGTGAAATCCCCCGATCTCGATCTTGCCATAAGTTGGATGATCATACTCCTTCCACGCGGTCAGCCCCTCGTTCATCAACAGGGTCTTGATAAACTCGACTTCCGCCTCGTCATCCGTCCGCCCGCTGCGGTACAGATTTTGGGATGTCCACAGTTCATTGGTGAACGCCAAGATCCCCCGCGCCCCGTAAAACCAATCCACTTCTCCTCCCCAGAGCGTATAGAGATCCCGCCAGATCACCATCGACCGGTAAAAAGGCAGCATGAGCTCGCCCTTGGCGGCGATGGCGCTGAGCACGTGGTCGTCACGGGGCTGCATGTCACCGCCCTCCCGCTGCGGCCCGCGCAGGATCATCCCTCCATTGTTGTGGTACGACTGCATGCCCGCGATGTTGGGATGATCGATCACGAACTGGGCTACCGCCCGGGTCTCGGGCAAGGAAAACGGATAGTCCCGCGCGCCCCATTGCACATACGGCGGCTGCCAGTCGAACCCCCAGTTGCGGTTGGGATCGTAGCCGCCCGGGCCGTCTTCATTGACCCGCCCGTCACCGTCGTTATCGAGGCCCTCCCAACCCAGAATCGTGTACTCGCCCCGCTCATCCTCTTCCGCGGGAATCATCAAGTATTCCGGATATTTGGGATGCGGCTTCATCCGGCCGTTGGGATCGCGGATCCGCATCTGGGTGATGGAGCCATCCCCGTCCAGATCCTCATAATCGTCCTCGTCCACCAGCCCATCCCGGTCGTTGTCGAGCGGCACCTGCCCGGAACGGGAGGAATGAGCCGTGTTGGCCTTGCGCAACCAAAAATCACGCCCGTCCGGATTGATGGTGGGGATTAAGTAAAAAACAAATTGATCCACCAGGCGCGTGACGGTTTCGTTCTTTCCGTACATTTCGCAAAGATACCAGGCCGTGTAGGCCACCACCTCGCCCGCCTGCACTTCGTTGCCATGGATATTGCCGTCGATGTACATCCCCGGTTTGCGCGCGGGATCACCTGTTTTGATATGCGTCACTTCCAGGCACCAGATCGGCCGGCCTTGATACGATTCCCCGATGGAATACAACCGGGTCAGACTGGGAAACGCGTTATGCAAACGCTTGAGTATCTCCGCCAGGCCTTCGCTGTCATAAAACCGGTTCCAGGCCACTTCCACCCGCCGCTCGGCCGGCGCGCCCAACGCCTTGAACAGGTTCTGCCTCTCTTGAGCCACGGCCTCCTGGGAAACAAACAACTCATAGATCAAACCGGAAACAAGACCTACGCAAATCACCCATATCACACACTTCATTTTCCGGTTCATGGTCATTCTCCTTTCCCAGTTAGCGTCACCGATTTCCGGGCATTACCCGCCAAGGCGGATATCACTTCGATCGTCACCTCCTGCCCTTCCTTCCCTTGGACCACATAGTGCAATTCCTCCACCCCCCCGCTTCCCGCCACGGGACCAATCCGCGCCTTCTTCTCTCCAGCAAGGATCGCTTCCGGCGGCAGGCTGATCTCCACCCGGGTAGGAAGAATCTCGCCGGTCCGCTCGCCATGCGCCGGCATCGTGGGCAAATACCCCGTGTTGATAATCCGCGCCGTAATCTCATACACTCCCATTCCCAGAGATTTGACCTGGATCTCGTCGATCCCGATCCGCGGCAACTTCCCGGCCAGCCAGAGGAGATACTGGATGTTCTTTTCTTTCAGCTCGGCAAAAAATGGCTTGGGCGGCAACACCTTGGCGTAAGGCGCGAATCCGCCGGCTTCCGCCTCCTGGCCGGGATAACTGGGATGTTCAATCGATTTCCACGGCACGAAATAATCCGGCGCGTTCCGGTCCAGCCACTCCAGATACTCCTTTTCTTCCTTGCCCCGTTTTTCTTCTTTGGTATCTTCTTTTTTGGGATCTACTTTCTTGGAATCTCCGGATTCAGACACCTTCTCCGGCTCCACCGCCTTCTCTTGGGTCTCTTTTTCTCGTTTCGCGGGCTGCGTTTCGTCCTTCCCGGCGTCCACGTCGTTTGTGGCGTCTTTCTTCAAGGCCAGGGCGATGCCTGGACTCCAGGGTGGCGTGCTCAACGACAGCCGCCCCCGGTGAAAGTACATCCAATCGGCGAAACTCCCCTTCGCCGCTTCAGTTTCCACCGCTTTGGCGATCCCCAGCCTTTCGCGGTATTGCTCGCCTAAAAATTCGTAATACGCGGCATCCTCGTTGCGGATCTTGGTCTGGGGATTGCGGCCGGATGACCGTTCCCCGGATTCCGGTTTCTTGAGCAAGTTCCCTTGCCCGCAAAACGTGAACACCAAACCGATATGGGGATGCGCGATAATGAACTCCGCCAGACTCCGCGTCTCCGGCTCACTCATAGGATGCAAACCCGCATCCGCGCCAAACTGGGGGTATTCGAAGGGAAAATTGGCATTCAAATTCACTCCGCCGGCCGGATCCTCATTGATCTTCTCATCTTCGTCGTTGTCCAGCCCTTCCCTAAAATAGAGCCACCGCCCCGCCTCCGCCTTGGCGGAATCGGCCTCGATGAGTATCCGGCCGTCTTCGGGATGCGCCGTGAAAGTCCCTTTCGGATCCCGCACCCGGAGCCAGGTGATTCTCCCATCCCCATCCAAGTCGTCCGGACCATCCTCATCCACCAATCCGTCATGGTCTTGATCGAATGGATTCAGATTGGCGGTTTGCTCCATTCTCGGACTAGCAAAAAACCGCTCCGCCGCGTCGGGATTCAGGCAAGGAACAACATAGATCGTCACCGAATCCAGCAACGCGTTGACCTCCGCCTCCCCTTTCGTCTGGCATAGAGATTCAATGAAACCCAGGGCGTATTCATTCCCGGCCAAAGTAGGCCCCTCCACGCCGGATACGATCAACATCGCGGGCCGTTGCCGGCGCTCCTCCCCGGTCCCCCGCCCGATTTCGCAAACCCATACCTCCCGCCCCTCCCGCGTCCGGGCAAGGGACGAAAGCCGCAGAATGTCCGCGTGCTCCACGCTCCACGACCGTAGCGCTTGAGAGACTTCATGATACGTACGCAGATCCGGCCAACTGGCGGTTTCCGCCCCCGCCGCCATTCCAGCCCATACCCAACCGCCCAGCCCCAAGGCCAGGCTCACTTGACAGAACCTTTTCACTGGATCCCTCCCTTACCAATCTGGGGAATTGGTTATTCAATCGCCAAAAAACTGCCTTACGCCTTTTCCAGGCGGCCTTTACCCCGGCCCTCGCCCAGAGGGAGAGGGAATGGTTCCCGGCTGCCCTCAATCCTCGTATCATGAATTGTGCAGTGAGAATGTATTGTAAACAGAAATAATTTATAAAACGCGTATCCCCGCTGCTCCCAAATAGTGATGGCTCCCGTCGTCAGTCTATACATCAAAAACCTATTCAATAATAATCCCTTTTGATTCGTTGAACCATTGGCATGGGAGAAAGACTCGATGAATAAATCGACTACAAATGCTGGACTCCCCGCCCGCGAAAATTGGAGTACAAAAATCGGCGTGATCCTCGCCGTGGCGGGCAGCGCCGTGGGCTTGGGGAATTTCCTGCGCTTTCCCGGCGTGGTGGCCCAAAACGGCGGCGGAGCCTTTATGATCCCCTATTTCCTCTCCTTCCTCCTCCTGGGGATTCCGGTCTGCTGGGCCGAATGGATCATGGGCCGCCGGGCGGGCCGCCTCTCCGGACTGTCATCCTCCCCCGGCCTGTTTGGTATCCTGACGCACGGCAGCCCTTTCCGGTACATGGGAGCCCTGGGACTTTTCGTCCCGGTGGTGATCTACATGTATTATGTGTACGTGGAATCCTGGTGCCTGGCCTATGCCTGGTACTCCATCACCGGGGCCTTGAATCTCCAAGACACCCACTTGGATAATCCGTACCAAATCTTCTTCAGTGAATTCACCGGCCAGGAAATCCGGCCGGACGGCCCCCATTTCTTCCCCTCCATCCTATCCACCTACATCTTCTTTTTGATCACCTTCATCACCAATTTTTATTTCATCTACCGGGGCCTTTCGAAAGGAATCGAATTCTTTTGCCGCTGGGCGATGCCCATGCTGGTCCTGATGGCCTTCATCGTCGTGATCCGCGTCATCACCCTGGGCACGCCCAATCCCGCCCTGCCCGAGCAAAACGTGATCAACGGCCTGGGCTACATGTGGAATCCGGATTGGGAAAAATTATGGAACGCCGAGGTCTGGGTGAATGCCTGCGGACAAATTTTCTTCTCCCTCTCGGTGGGCTTTGGCATCATCATCACCTACGCCAGC
>Ga0116166_1000400_pt1 | contig 42318 bp, 44 predicted proteins | sample AD_JPNMR2_MetaG_FD_89884 | JGI IMG/M metagenome (GOLD analysis project Ga0116166, IMG submission 89884) | Active sludge microbial communities of municipal wastewater-treating anaerobic digesters from Japan - AD_JPNMR2_MetaG | ecosystem: Engineered > Bioreactor > Anaerobic > Digestate | place...
GAGTCCCGCGTATGAATTGACGCGGTATCAGTACACGGGTCAGTATTCGTATGATGCGGAGTTTGGGCTGAAATATTACGGGGCGAGATTCTATGACAGCGCGGTGGGGAGGTTTGTTCAGGCCGACTCCTTGGTTCCGTCTGGCACACAAGGATGGGATAGATATGCATATGCCAATAACAGTCCAATTCTTTATAACGATCCCAGTGGACATGTTGGTTGTAAAGCAGGTCAAAGATGCCCTCTGCCTCCTCCACAAGATGCGCGCGATCTTACGCAATGGACAGTGGCGGCAGCAGTTGATATTGCCGAATCCGTGGAAATGAGCATAATTGCTCAACAAAATAGCGACGGCGGACCAGGTGGAAAGATAGCAGCTTGGCTATTTTTTGCCAGCATGGTTGGTGATGGGCAAAAGTATGATGTGAAAGACAAAATCGAACTCAAGCTTGGTCAAACTATAAAACTTGATGATCAATGGTATGAGTTTTCCACACCGGGAAACATTTTGTATGGCTTTTATGGCCTTGCGGCTGGATTCACCAAACAAGAACTTCACGCGGGAGCAGGAGTTGCACAATGGTTGGATCACATTAATGAAGGCGCTAAAATAGGAGATTGGTCAACACTTCTTGATACTTCGGATGATTATTACGCTATTGAATTCGGTTTCTTCCTGTATGAGGAATATTATGCCAATGATGGAGAATTAACAGAGAGCGAATTTCTAGAAGCATTGAGTTTATTTGAGGATGCAGATAAATTGGCCCTCACTGCACCACCAGTAGATCCATATATTCCCGCAGAAGAGGAATATGAGACTGACTATTTCTATCAATAGTATTTTTCTAACTACGCGTATAAAGGGTCAAACAATTATGAATAGAATATTTTCTTTTGTATTTTTTATCTTAACTGCTTTTTTGCTGTCATCATGTAATAGCCAAAATCGACCCATCAGAGATTGCCAGATAGGCGAATTGCTATTAAGTGATATGGATTTTCCATCAGGCACTTTCGTTGATCCGATATCATCCCCTGTGTCAGAATATCCAGAGGAGTCTGCTGGACGGACTGCTGTTTTTTCGGATGATTTGATTTACCATGTTGTTGGCCGATACCTCTCTAGCGATGGTGCTCAAAGGAAATTCGCTGATAGTTTTGATCTTGCTTTTGATGATAATAAATATGAAGGTCCATGGGCGGCACCATCGGGCTTTTCCTACACTAGTTCAATCGCTAACCAATTTTATGTGGCGTGTGGAAACACAGGAACGAAGCATCAATGTAGAATGATTGGCCAATACGAAGAATATTATGTCTTTTTCTTTTCATATGTATCTGATAGCGGAATGAATATAACAATCTATCAAGACTTACTTGATAAGATTGACGACAAAATGGCGCAATGCTTGCGTTAACAGCAAGTGCATAATAAGGCTTTTTAGCGACTTTAAATTCCAAACCGATGCGCGCGGGTGCGTCACGAACATCGCCTACGATGAACTCAACCGTCCGACGGGCAAGACCTATTCGGGTTGTCCCGCGACGGGCGCGGTGACGTACGCCTACGATGCGGGGACGAACGGCAAGGGCCGCCGCACTTCGATGGGCGTCACAGGCGCGGACTTTACGCAATGGACATACGATGCGCGCGGCCGCGTCACCAGCGAAAACAAACAGATCACGGGCGGCGGACAGTTTGTCACCGCGTTTACGTACAACGACGCAGACCTGCCCGTCACGATGACATATCCCGATAGCGAAGTCGTGACCTTTGAGTACAACAACAACATGCTCCCCGTTAGCGTTTCTGGCACGGATACTTATGCCCAAACCATCGCCTACGATTCCGCCAATCGTATGATCCAGATGATTCGCGGCGCGAACAAGATCAACACGGTATTTACCTACAACAACTGGAACGTGGACAACGGACGCCTGCAAAACATCACGTCCACGCAGGTATCCACGGGCGATCCGCTCCAGAATTTGACTTACGATTATGATTCGGTGAGCAACATCGAAACCATCGTGGATTCCCTCTCTGGGACTCAGACTCAAACCTTCACCTATGATGCCCTCGACCGCCTGACGAATTCCTCCGTCACAGGCGGGACGGACGGCCTGTACACCGAAGGCTACACTTACGAAGACCCCAACAATCCCAATACAGGCAACCTCTTCAGCAAGAATGGAGTGACCTACACCTACTCCACCACCCACAAACACGCGGTGACCTCCCTCTCGAACGGCAACACCTACGGCTATGACCAAAACGGCAATATGACTTCGCGTCATGTCTTCGAAGGGACGCAATTCAAAGACTACACCCTCAACTACGATGCCGAGAATCGTCTCGTCTCCGTGACAGGCGCGGCGACCGCGAGTTTCGTCTATGACGGCGATGGCAAGCAGATCAAAGCCACTGTCAACGGGATCACCGCCGTCTATGTTGGCAATCACTATGAGGTGAAGAACTCGATTGTCACGAAATATTACTTTGCTGGTTCGACAAGAATCGCGGTGCGGAAAGATGGCACGCTAAACTTCCTGCTCTCTGACCACATCGGAAGTTCGTCCGTCACCACAAACGCGAACGGCGCAAAGACCGCCTCCGCGTTATATAAGGCGTTTGGCGAAACAAGGTATACTCTCGGCAGTCTCAACACGGACTACAAATTCACGGGTCAACGCGAAGAAGCCAGCCTCGGCATTTACTTCTTCAACGCGCGCTGGTTCGACGGCTCGCTGGGACGTTTTCTCTCGCCCGACACCATCGTCCCCACCTCCACGCAAGGGACGCAGGCTTGGGACCGGTACGCGTTTGTCAACAATAATCCCGTCCGCTATAACGACCCGACGGGGCATGAGATTCTTCCATTCAATACCTTTTTTATTTCTGCCACATTCAGTCTTAATGCTATTATTCCTGGTTGGCAAGGGGGATTCGGGATGGCAATTGATCTACGCCCGTTTCAAACATTTAAAGAAAACACGATCAACGATGGCTCATTGAACGTAAATAAACTATTCGAAGAACTAGGTAGATTGGCTAACGATCTTTCGATGGGTTTTTATTCAGTTACCGGCTGGGAGGCTAGTGTTGGACTTGGGGTAGACGTTAGTGCTGCCGGTGGTGTTAGCACAAAGACTATGGAAGAATGGGAGGGGACAAGTACAATAGTCCAAGAACTAAATGCGAATGGAGAAATATGCTCAGGTGTATGTTTGGGTGCTTCGGCAACAGATATCATAGCAACAGAAAACATTATCGATACATTTGCGTTGTCTATTGGAGCGGGTGAGGGGATTAACATTGGATTGGATGTAGTAACTCATACTGAATGGATCAGAGTTTATTGTCATGGCGAAGATCATGCTAACTATGACGAATGTGCACAGTAAAATGTAATTGATACGCATTTCTTTGACAAGGAGACCTTATGTACAAGCGACAACAAGGATTTTTGCCTTTCGTCTTCCGATTTGGCGGTTTGGCTTTCATCTCGCTTTCGATCATTAGGTTTGTTGAATGGTTTCCCCGAGCTTTGCTTCTCCAAAAAGTCCGAAATACCGATCCAGTTTTGGCTTTGTTAACTGATGTTCCAATATTTCTCATTATTGGTTTGTTGCTTCTGAACGTTTTTCCAGATATAAGACTGACATTAGATGGTTTGAAATTCCGCACGGGGCCGATCCCACTTTACAACCTAATCAGGTGGGGCGAGATGGAAAGCGTTGTGCAAATGAAGCATGAAATCATTCGCATTGCTATCAAACGATCTGGTTTTTTTATCTTCAATGGACTTTTCTTTCAGGGATTTATAGGACTGTTTTTGCACTATGAATATCCACTTTTGTTGCTCTCACCAGGGCTAGAAAGGCGCGATGAAATTGTACAGGAGATTCTTACACATAGTATTGTAAAAAAGATAAAACTTGTCGGGGATGTTTATACCTAGCAGATAATACCGTCTTGATATATAACTTGGGTACAAACGGCAATATGACCTCGCGCCACGTCTTCGAAGGGACGCAATTCAACGACTACACCCTCAACTACGACGCCGACCGCGAAGCGCCCCTGTGGGGGAATCGCCTCGTCTCTGTGACAGGCGCGGCGACCGCGAGTTTCGTCTATGATGGCGATGGCAGGCAAGTCAAAGCCATTGTGAACGGGATCACCGCCGTCTACGTTGGCAATCACTACGAAGTGAAGAACTCGGTTGTCTCGAAGTACTGCTTTGCTGGTTCCACGCGTCTCGCCGTCTGCACGGATGGGACACTCTTCTATCTGCTCTCTGACCTCTGACGTTTCCTGTCTCCCGACGCCAGGTAGATTCCCGCCAGGATCAGTATCCCGCCGAGCAGGGTCAGCGCGGAGGGGGATTCGTCGAGGATGAGAAAGGCCAAAATTGCCGAACCTATGGGCTCTCCCAGCGTGGCGACCGAGACCAGTGAGGCGGGCATGTAACGCAATGCCCAGTTATATGTGGAGTGTCCGATCAGTTGGGGGATGAGGGCGAGGCCGAGCATCCAAAGATAGGTCAACTTCGGGTAGCCAAAAAGGGACTGTTTCGCCGCGGCGACGCAGCCGAGAAGCGCGAGAGCCGCGACGCCGTAGACGATGAAGATGTACGGGACGAGGCTGAGGCGCGCCCGCAGGCTGCGTCCGATCATCAGGTAGCCGGCCACCGTCCACGCGCCGAGGAGGGCGAGGAAATTGCCGAAGAAAGCCGAACCCGCCAGAAGGTCGGAGAGAGGCGGGCAGGAGAGGCGGGAATCCGTCAGCGAGCAGGAGTCGCCCAGTCCGACGATGATCCCGCCCAGCAGGGCGAGCGTCATGCCGATCCAGACCCAGCGCGTGGGAATCTCTTTCAGGAAGACCGGGGAGAGTAGCGCCACCCAAAGCGGGCCTGTGCTGACGAGGACGACCGACGAGACGACGGTGGTGTATTCGAGCGAGGTGATCCACGCGGCGAAGTGGATGGAGAGGAAGAGCCCGGCCAGCGCGGCGAGAGTCCACTCGCGGCGCGTGATGGAGCGGATCTCGTCGCCGTGTTGCAGGAGGGCGAATGGCGCCAGCGCGAGACTGGCGACGGTCAACCGTATTGCCGCGATGACCAGCGAGGGCGCGTCCTTTTGCGCCAGCCGGATGAAGATGGACGCGGTGGAGACGGCCAGGATGGCGATGAAGATGGCGAGCGCGACGCGGGTTTTTGGCATGGGGGGGTGGTCGGAGGATTTGATGGGCGAATGGTCAAATGGGGGAAGGGGCGAGGGGCGATAGGCTGTATTGTAATGCAGGGCGGCGGAAGCGCGCAGACCTCCGAGTTTTTTCTCGGAGGTCTCTACTGAAGACTGATCACTGAAGACCGATCACTGAAAACTGGTCACTGATCGCTCCTCACTCGCTCGGCACGACTGCCCACATGATGAAGTAGACAAGCAGGCCCGGCACGCCGCCGGGGATGAGCGCGATGAGAAATGCCAGGCGGAACCAGAATGAACTGATGCCGAAGAATTCAGCAAGTCCGCCGCACACGCCGGCGATCATGCGGTTGCCTTTCGAGCGGCGCAGGGGTTGTTTCACTGTTGTCATGGATACCTCCGAAATTTGTTTTCATAGTTTATACGCAGGCGCCGGAGAAAAGACGCGACGAATTTTCTGGGTTATTCGTGCCGGTCCAAATTCGCGGCCTTCGCGATGAGAATCCTCCAATTTTGAAAAAACCATAGGGAGAAAGGAGTTTTTCCTCCAATTTCCCAGAGGGACAAATTATTAAATATTTGTATAAAAATCATCTAAATTCTTGACATTATAAGAGAGCGGAGTACAATGCAACTCATAGTCACCCAAGGAGAGAAAAATGGCATTCGAACTTCCCAAACTTCCCTACGCGGTCGACGCGCTCGAGCCCTACATTGACGCGCAGACCATGACCATCCATCACGATAAACATCACCAGGCGTACATCACCAATCTCAACGGCGCTATCGAGAAACACCCCGAACTGGCGGGAAAATCCCTCGAATCCCTGCTGGCGGACTTGAATGCCGTCCCTGAGGATATCCGCGCCACGGTCCGCAATCACGGCGGCGGGACGTGGAACCACTCCATGTTCTGGGAGATCATGGCCCCCAAAGCGGGCGGCGCGCCGAAGGGCGAACTGGCCACGGCGGTGGACGCGGCTTTCGGTTCGTTCGACGCGTTCAAGGCTGAGTTTGAAAAAGCCGCCAACGGACGCTTCGGGTCGGGCTGGGCCTGGCTGGTGAAGAAGGGGAGCAGCCTGGCGATCGTCTCCACCGCCAACCAGGATAATCCCATGTCCGACGGTCTGACTCCCGTCATGGGCGTTGACGTGTGGGAGCACGCGTATTATCTCAAGTACCAGAACCGCCGCGCCGAGTACGTCACGAACTGGTGGAACGTCGTCAACTGGGACGAGGTGGCGCGTCGCTTCAAGGGATAATCTCTCCCGAATTTTTATCTTGTCACTTGCCTAAAGCCAGATATAATAAGCATATCTGGCTTTTTCATTTCCCTACAAGGAGTGTCCAATGACTTACGTTATTACCAGCCTGTGCCTGCGCGATAGTTCCTGCGTGGAAGTCTGCCCCGTGGAATGTATCGTGCCTGGTATCCCGCAGGGAGAATATCCCCTGTACTACATCGACCCCGACACTTGCATTGACTGCGGCGCGTGCGTTCCGGCCTGCCCCTTCAACGCCATCTTCCCCGAATCCGATGTCCCCGCGGCCTACACCGCCAAGGGCGGCGAGTACGTCTCCCGCATCGGTCTCACCGGCCACTACGAGGGGACCAACGACCACGGCGTCCCGGTTGTCCTCGATTGCACCAAGCAGCTCGCGGCCGGCGAGGTGGAAGACTTCACGCCCGACATCGCCGCGAACGCCGAATACTTCAAGTCCGGTCCCGGTTACAAGGCCAACGACACGGACGAAGCCAAAGCCACGCTCGGGTAATCTCCCGCGATGGAATTTCCAAAATCACCTCCTGTATTTGCAGGAGGCGATTTTTTTTGATTGGGCGGCTTGCGCGAGCTATTCGACGTTGGAGAACGTTCTTACAAACCGCATTTTCATTCTTTTTGGACGCAGATTTCGCGGATCGCACGGATTTTTTCTTTGGCTTTTTCCGTGAAGTCCGCGTGGGTTCGCGCGCAAATTATTTCGGGATTTTGAAATTCCCGTACTCCGCTTCCAGTTCCGCCAGCAGCGCCTCGGCCACAACTTCGGGCGTGCCCTCGCGCTCGGTCCACTCGCCGCGGCGATACTGCGCGCTGTAATCGCTGGTCGAGGTCAGCCCCAGCGCCATCGCGTACGCGTCGATCAATTTTTGGAAATTCTGCGAGAGCTGCTTTTTCACCGTCCGCCCGTCGCCTTCCACCGCAAACGACGTGGGGATTTCCTTCCAGTAAGTCACGCGATATCTGGCCATTAAAATCTCCTATTCGCTCTTTGTCCCAGGGGTGACGTATTTCGTCTGCACGAACGGCTTCAATTGCTCGGCGAGATGATCCTGCAACAGGCGTCCCGATTCGTGCATCAACGTATCGTGATTGTAATCGTTCAACTTGACCATGCTCGCCAGGCAGGGATAATGATGATGGAACAACCCGGCCTTTTCGACGACTTCATCCACGCTTAGACCGACCAGCTTCTCGGCGACGTGACGCGCGCACCCGCACACCGCGTCGCGCCGGACCTCCGCGCGGGACACCGTCCGAGTCGCCTCGTCCACGCTGAGACGGATGTCGGGCTGGCCGAAGTAGCGCGCGAACTCCGAGATGACCTCGCTATCGTACGTCTCGCGCTCGCGGCGCGTCACTTTGTAATCGCGCTCGGTCAGCGAGCAGAGAGGCTTGGGCGTCGCGCAGGCCACATTTTGCCGCGCCAGCCATCCCGTGAGTTGACGCGCCAGCCCGCGTGGCAGCCAGGCTTCGTTGTCCACTGCCACGACCACGCCGCGCGCGCCTGTCATCGCCGCGATCTCGGGAAGCAGTTCCGCCACCGACTTGGTCTCCGCGAACGACAGGATCAGGTCGGCGGGCGCGAAACTTTTCGGCAGGAAATCTTCGGGGTAGTCAATGACCAGCGGAAAGGCCGCGGGCGCCTTCCACGACTCGATGGTCCACCCTTCGGGCGCGTGCCTGTGGATATTGTCCACGTGACGGACGCCGTATTCGCCGGAGACGATCGCCAGGATTCTCATCTCCCAAACGTCCCGACAATCCGCAGAATATCGAATCCCTCCGCGAAGGGACGCTCCGCCAGCGCGCCGTGACGCACCATGATCGAGCGCGTCAACTCGGCGTTGAAATAATATTTGTCGCGGTAGGTCTCGTATTGCGAGAGCGCTTCGATTTTTTTGTTCACGTCCTCCTCGGTCACCTCGACGATGAAGTGGGGGAAGAAGCCGTACGACGAGCGGACAACGTCGAAGCCCAGCGCTGTGATGCCGCGGTAGGCGCGCAGGGCTTCGTCCGTCATGGCGAGATGGTCCTGGTGCACGTCTTTGTTCGAGTGGACGAAGATCAAGTCGGGCTTGAAGTCCCTGCGGAGTTTGAGGAAGTATTCCAGAATCTCCTGCCGCGCGTCGGGGAAGACGCGGGTGGCGAACGGCCCGAGGACGATGCTTTCTTTCGGGACGCCGAGGATCGCCATCGAGCGGTAATGTTCGTCCACCACGTTGTGCAGTTCGGGATTTTTCTGGTTGTCCGAGAGCGTGACGCACAGCACATCCGTCTGCTTGACGATGTGATGGAGCAGCGCGCCGCAGCCGAGTTCGATATCGTCTGGGTGCGCGCCGAGGAACAGGACGCGTTTACCGAAGAAGTTCATGGTTGGTAATGGGTGATAGGTAACTGGTAATTTTTTTAGCGCCGCAGGATTTGTCTTGCTCTCGCGGCCAAAGGGTCAATTACCATTTACCAATTACTATTTACTTCGTCGCCAGAATCCCGCCGACGACTTTCGTCATCACCAGTTTGCCGTCGCGGTTGAACCAACGCGTCGCCACGTCGGTGATCTTGCCGATCAGCGCTTCGTATTCGTCGTGACCGTTGAACATGGACGTCCACAACTTGCGGTCTTCGCTCAACGAAGCGCGGACGTATTCGATGAACGGCGCGACTTCGGGGAAGGTGAGATGGTTTTCGAATTTGTGCAGTTCGGTCCTGGCGAAGATTCGGTCAATGGCGTTGAAGATGTCGCCTTTGAAGCGGCTGGAGCCGGGCATCGGCGGGATGGCCGCGTTCGTCGCTTCTTTGATGATGTCGTAGAACATCTGCTTGTTTTCGGGAAGCGGACCCGACACGAAGAGCCTTCCGCCGGGACGAAGGACACGGTAGGCCTCGCCAAACGTAAAGTCCAGGTCGGAGGCGTAGTAGATGGCGAAGGCGGAGGTGCAGAGGTCGAAGGAGTCGTCCGCGAAGGCGAAGGGCTGGTTGAAGTCCAGGAATTGGAAATCCACTTTCGAGCCGCGTTCCGCGTTTTTGGCGCGGGCTTTGTCGAGCAGTTCCTCCGAGAAATCGCCGCCGGTGATTTTCGCCGCGCCTTTAGTATAATCGTCGAACAGGAAGCACAGTTTCCCCGCGCCGCAGCCGACGTCAAGGATGTCCATCCCGGGCTGGGGCTGGAGCAGTTCGTTCGTCCACACGTCAATGTTGGCGGAGCCGTATTTTTCGTGGATGTCGATGCGGGTGAGCAGGTCTTTGCTGGTTTCCTGATAGTTGATTTTCATGGCGTCTCCAATTGGAATTCTTTTCGTTTTACGAGCATGACGACGAGCGGGATGACGAACGCGGCCAGCGCGACGAGATCGGCGAGACCGAACTCATCGAAGATCGTCAGCGGGATGCAGATTGCCAGGAGCGCGGCGCCGGTCCAGTACGCGGGCTTTTTGGCGATGTTCATCCCAAGCAGGATGAAAACGAAAACGCCGAGGAACATCACCGCCGCGGTGACGTAAAAGAGAAGCCGTCCGTCGCTTTGACTGACGTAGCCGATCCCGGCCGCCAGCCACAACGCGGCGAGGATATAGAAGAAAATGCGAGTGATCTGAACTGCGCGAGATTTCATCTCAACCTCTTTTCTTGTCTCGCGGAAATTATACCAAAATTGCGTTAAAATTCAGCGGCTGAATTTTGAAGCGCCGCAAAATTCATTTTGCGTGGTTGCGTTGGAAAATTCTCTGCCAGGCGAACCCCAACGCGAATACCGCGAATAAGCGAATGGCGCGAAGTTTTTTCCGCTCCGAAATTCGCGTTATTCGTGTCATTCGCGATAAAAAGATGATTTTCTGTTGTGTGCGGTAGTGACGAAAAACAGTTTTTCGGTACAGGAGTCAACATGCCTTTAAAAATCCAACCCGTCAAAGGCACGCGCGAGTTCTATCCCGAACAGATGGCGCTGCGCAACTTCATCAACGACAAGGTGCGCGCCGCCTCCGAATCGTTCGGCTACGTGGAATGGGACGCGCCCTTCATCGAACCCATCGCGCTGTACGCGGCCAAGTCGGGCGAGGAACTCGTCAAGAAGCAGTCCTTCGTCTTCACCGACCGCGGCGGCGACGAAGTGACCCTCCGCCCCGAACTCACGCCGAGTCTCGCGCGCATGATCGCGGCCAAACAGGGCGAGTTGACCTTCCCCGTGCGCTGGTGGTCCTTCGGTCCGTTCTGGCGTTACGAACAGCCGCAAAAGGGACGCGCGCGCGAATTCTTCCAGTGGAACATTGACCTGCTCGGCGCCGACTCCCCCGAAGCCGACGCGGAACTCATCGCGGTCGCGGCGTCTTTCCTCCGCTCGGTCGGACTGACCCCCGAGCGGGCCGCCATCTACGTCAACGACCGCCGCCTCGTCAATTCCCAACTCGACGCGCTCGGCATCCCCGCCGAAAAGCGCGTCGACGCGCTCAACCTGATCGACCGCCGCTCCAAAATGGATGCCGACAAATGGGACGCGTACGCGCTCGAAATCGGCCTCGCCCAGCCGCAACTGGACGGACTCAAATCCGTCCTCGCCGATCTCGATCTGTGGAAAACCAGCCCCGAACTGACGCGTCTCTTCGCCGCGCTCGAAGCGCTGGGCGTGAAGGAATACGTCAAGTTCGACCCGAACATCACGCGCGGACTGTTGTATTACACGGGCGTGGTCTTCGAAGCCTTCGACGTCTCCGGCTCCGTCCGCCGCGCCATCCTCGGCGGCGGCCGCTACGACAACCTGCTCGCGGACGTGGGCGGGCAGCCCCTCCCCGCGACGGGATTCGCCATGGGCGACGTGGTGATCGGGATCGTCCTGCAAGAGAACGGTCTCGTCCCCGAATTTCATCCCAGCCCCGCCTCCGTGCTGGCGACGGTCTTCGACGACAGCCTGCGCCTCCAATCCATCGCGCTGGCCGTGGAGCTGCGCCGCGCGGGGTTGAACGTGAGCGTCTATCCCGAGCCCGCCAAACTCCCCAAGCAATTCAAATACGCGGACAAAATGAAGATGAAGGTCGCGGTCACCATCGGCCCCGACGAGGCCGCGCAAAACCAGGTCGCGGTGAAAGATCTGACATCGGGCGAGCAGGTCGTCGTCGCCCGCGCCGACGTCGTGGACGCCGTCCGCAGGCTGCTGTAAATCCCCTGATATAATCGCCTGCCATGACCGACATCCTTTCCCGCTGGCGCGCGGGCCTCGAAAAAACCGGCAAAGCCGCCTTTGGGCGGGTCGCGTCGTTTCTCGGCGCGACGGAGATCTCTCAGAATTCCTGGGACGAACTGGAGACGCTGCTCATCCAGGCCGACATGGGGATCGAGACCACCGCCGCCGTGATCGATTCCCTGCAACGCCTCACGCGTGACCGCGGCCTGACCCGCGCCGAGGAACTTAAATCCTCGCTTCGAGCCGAACTCCGCTCCCGCCTCGACGACCCGCCCGCGCTCGACTTCTCCGCGCGCCCGGCCGTCATTCTGCTGGTCGGCGTCAACGGCTCAGGCAAGACCACCAGCGCCGCCAAGTTGGGCGCGCGCTTCCAGGCTGAGGGGAAGTCCATCCTCTTCGGCGCGGCGGATACGTTCCGCGCCGCGGCGGTGGACCAGCTCCAGGTCTGGGCGGAGCGGCTGAACGTCCCGGTGGTGGCGGGCGCGCCGGAGTCCGACCCGGGCGCGGCGGCGTTTAACGCCGTCCAGTCGGGAGTCGCGCGCGGCGCGGACGTCGTCCTGATAGACACCGCGGGCCGTTTGCAGACGCGCTTCAATTTGATGGAGGAACTTCGCAAAGTCCATCGCGTGGTCGGCAAGGCGCTGACGGGCGCGCCGCATCACGTCTGGCTGGTGTTGGACGCGACCACGGGACAGAACGCCCTGGAGCAGGCGCGCAAATTCAAAGAAGCCGTGAACGTGACGGGTATCATCCTCGCCAAGTTGGATTCGTCGGCGCGTGGGGGGATGGCGTTCGCCATCCAACGCGAACTCGGCATCCCGATTTTATTCGCGGGTCTCGGCGAGAAGCCCGAAGACCTGACGCCGTTCGATCCCGATTCGTTCGTGGATGGAATTTTGTCGTCGTAACATAAATTGGAGGAACCATGCAGGATTTAATTGACCGTTTGACCGCCGCCCAGGACGCCGTCTCCCAACTTTTGGAGCGTCTTTGACTTCGTCGGAAAAGAATCCCAACTAGCCGAACTGGAAAAACAGATCGCCGCGCCCGATTTCTGGAACAACTCGAACGCGGCCCAGCGCGTCAGCAGGTCTGCCGCGAAATTGCGCGATGAAGTGGACGGCTGGCGCGCGTTCACGCGCCGCCTGAACGACGCGCTGGAGTTGGCGCGTCTCGACGACGACAGCCTGCGCGCCGACCTGGAATCCGAGGTCGAATCCATCGAGCGCGAGGTGGAGGCGCGTTCCTTCGCCGCAATGCTCTCCGGTCCCTACGACGAGGACGACGCCATTCTCGCCATCCACGCGGGCGCGGGCGGGACGGATTCGCAGGACTGGGCCGCCATGCTCGAGCGCATGTTCCTGCGCTGGGCGGAAGACCGCGGCTATAAGACCGAAATCCTCGACCGAAGCGAGGGCGAGGAAGCGGGCGTCAAATCCGTGACCATCGCGGTGGACGGCAAATACGCCTTCGGATACCTGCGTTCCGAGAAGGGAGTTCACCGCCTCGTGCGGCTTTCGCCGTTCGATGCCGCGCACCGCCGGCACACGTCGTTCGCGCTTGTCGAGGTCCTGCCCCAGGTGGCGATGGACGACCCCGAAGTCGAGATTGACCCGAACGACTTGAAGGTGGACGTCTTCCGCTCGTCGGGCGCGGGCGGGCAGAACGTTCAGAAAAACGCGACAGCGATCCGTCTCACGCATCTTCCAACAGGAATCGTCGTCACGTGCCAGAACGAACGCTCGCAGGCGCAGAACCGCGAGTTCGCCATGCGGATTTTGCGCGCCCGCCTGTTGGAGATCAAGAAGGCCGAGAGGGACGAGGAAGTGGCCGTCCTGCGCGGCGAGTTTACCAAGGCCGAGTGGGGGAGTCAGATCCGCTCGTACGTGCTGCATCCGTACCAGATGGTCAAGGACCATCGCACCGAATTCGAGCGCGGCAACGCGCAGGCCGTGTTGGACGGCGACCTGGACGACTTCATGGAAGCCTACCTGCGCGAAAACGCCGGGACGCCGTAATGTTCCGAAAAATCCTCCGCTCCATTTTCTCGCGTGAAAACATGCTGGCGCTGGCGCTGGCGTTGATCGTCATCGCGTTGGCGATCTTCACCGCCGACACCACGCCGCAGTGGATCTACCAGGGCTTTTGATGACCGTCGTTCAGATCCTGATCCTCGCGGGATTCGCCATTCTGCTCGGACTCCTCCGCCGCGGACGGTCGCTGGCGCTGATGGGCGCGAGCGCGCTCGCCATCTACTGGCTCCAGCCGCAGGGATCGCCGTTCTCGTTCTGGTTCCCCACGCTCACCCTCGCGTTGACCGCGCTCGCCTGGGCGGTCGCCGCGCCGTCCGAAGCGCGCGGCCTGCGCCAGAACTGGCCTGCGCTGGCGGTCCTGTTCGGCGTGAGCCTCGCGGTCGCCCTGCCCTCCCGACTGCCGCTCGAGGCGCGCCTCTTTCCGCCGCCCGGTTCCCTTCGGATTCTCGTAGCGGCGCTGGGCGTCGTCTTCGCCCTCGTGATATTGCTCTCGTCCCTGCGCGGCGGACATCGTCCGCTGCTGACTTTCGGCGCGCTGATTCTGATCGTCATCTTCGTTTTCCTGAAATCCCCCGCGCTGCCGCGCGGCGCGCTGACCTTTCTGGACAACCTGCGCGGCCGCGCTCCCGACCCGAAGACGCTCGTCAACTTCGCCTGGCTGGGATATTCCTATCTCGCCTTCCGTATCCTGCACACCCTCCGCGACCGGCAGGACGGACTCCTGCCTGCCGTCGGGCTGGCGGAATACGTCAACTACGTTATTTTCTTCCCGTCCTTCACGGCCGGTCCCATTGACCGCCTCGAGCGCTTCATAAAAGACCTGCGCGTCCCCCTGCCTCTCGCGAACGACGATATGCTTTTCGCGGGGCAGCGTCTCGCGCTGGGACTGTTCAAAAAATTCTTCGTCGCCGACCTGCTCGCGCTCGTCTCCGTCAACGACGCGCTCATCGCCCAGACGCGTTCGGGCGGCTGGCTCTGGCTCGAACTCTTCGCCTACACATTGCGCGTCTACTTCGACTTCAGCGGCTACACCGACATCGCCATCGGCACGGCGCGCCTGCTCGGCGTCCGCCTGCCCGAAAACTTCGACGCCCCCTTCCTCAAACCCAACCTGGCGCAATTCTGGAACGCGTGGCACATGACGCTCACGCAATGGTTCCGCGCCTACTTCTTCAACCCGTTCAACCGCGCCCTCCGCTCCGCCAAACGTCCGCTCCCTGCCTGGCTGATGATTCTGCTGACCCAGGTCACGACCATGCTCCTCATCGGACTCTGGCACGGCGTGACGTGGAACTATGCCCTGTGGGGACTCTGGCATGGGATCGGACTCTTCCTCCAAAACCGCTGGAGCGAATTCGTCCGCCGCCGCTTCCCTGACCTCGGAGCGGGTCCCGTTTCGAGACGCGTTTTCCACGCTGGAGGCGCGGCCCTCACCTTCGTCTATTTCTCGCTTGGGATGGCGTTCTTCGCCCTGTCCACGCCGCGGCTGTCTCTCGCCGCGTTCATGAAACTCTTTGGGATCTCCTGAAATGCGATCTGTAAACGCCCTGCGCGTACTCGTCAAAGCCGCCGTCATTTTCGTCCTGCTCAACGTTCTCTTTGCGTGGTGGAATCCGCCCGTCGGCAAAGTGACTCTCTACAACTGGCTCTGGCCCGGACGCGTCCGCCTTCCATATTCCGAGTCGCCCCATTACTATCCATTGGACTACAACGTCCCGATCATCCAGGACCTCGACGCGCTGTTCGGCTCGCACGTCCTCTCCGCCGCGCCCAAAGCCGCGGACGAATACCGCGTCTACCTCCTCGGCGACTCGTCCACCTGGGGCGTCCACGTCTCGCCCGAAGACATGCTCGCCGCGCAGATCAACTCGCTTGGGTTGACCTCCTGCGACGGCCGCCGCGTGGTCGCCTACGACCTCGGCTATCCCTGGCCCTCCCTGTTGCGCGACCTCCTCATGCTCGACCGCGCCATGCCCTACAAACCCGACATGGTTCTTTGGTTGACCACCCTGCACGCTTTCGAGATGAAACGCGCCGACCGCGAGTTCCTCGTCCCGCACGCGGATCGGATGCTGGAGATCGCGGCGGAGTATTCGATGGAATTGCCGCGCGCCTACACGGTCCCGCCGCCGCCAACTTTTTGGGAGCGGACCATCGTCGGCCAGCGGGCGCGTCTCAAAAAACTTATCATGAACCAGGCGTACGGGATGATGTGGGCCGCCACGGGCTTCGACAACTCCTTTGCCGTGTCCGTTGACCATCCTCCCCTGTCTCAGGATGTCGCCGCGGACGAAACCTACTTCGACTATCGCTCCCCCGACGACGCGCCCGCCCTCGCCCGCTCCCTGCTTTATGACGCGATCCGCGTTGGCCGCGAAATGGCAGGGGACGCGCCGACCCTCGTCGTCAACGAACCCATCTACATCGTCTCTGGGCAAAACAGCGACGTCCGTTACAACCGCATCTACACCCGCTGGGCGTACGACGCCTATCGCCAGGCGGTTTCCGATTGGATGAAAACGCGCGGCTATCCCTACTTTGATTTTTGGGACGCCCTGCCCGCCTCCGAGTTCGCCAACGACATGACGCATCGCGACCCGAAGGGAGAAGCCGACCTGGCGAACCTCCTCGCGCCCATCATCGAACAATTTTCGTGTCCATAAAATTGTGGGATAATGCGTCCACTTATCACTTTCAGGAGTATCCAATGTCTGCCGAAATGCAAAAGACCATCGCCGATTTCATTGCACAGAAAATTCTTAAACAGCCCAAACGCGTCATCAATCCGACCGACGCGCTGATCTCCAGCGGTCTCATCGACTCTTTCAGCCTTGTAGACCTGGCCCTCTTTGTGGAGGACACTTTCGGCGTCCGCATCGCGGACTCGGAACTGAACGCCTCCACGTTTGATTCCGTCGAGCAGTTGGCGAATTTGATCGCGTCGAGGCAGAAGTAATGACGACGTTCACCGCGGTCTTGCGCGATTTCTACGAGCGCGAACCCGATCGGGTGTCGGTCACGCTCCAGCATCCCAACCAGCCCGACTTCCACATCACGTATCGCGAATTGATCGAGCGCTCGAACGATTACGCCGCCGCGTACGCGCGGGCGGGAGTTAAGCCGGGCGACGTGGTCATCCTCATCCTTCAGCACGGAAAAGACCTGGTCTACTCGTTCTGGGGCGCGGTATTGCTGGGCGCCATCCCCTCGATGATGCCCTTTCTCACCGAGAAACTTTCCCCTGAACGTTACCGCGCCGACCTCGCCGCGCTTTTCTCGCACAGCCATCCCAAAGGCGTCGTCACCTATCCCGAGTTCGAAGCGGATGTCAAAACGCTGGTGGCGGAGAGCGGATATTCCGCCTGCGAAGTGTTCATCACGGACCGAATCCCGCAGCAGGAAAAACTCGATCTTTCGTCCCTGCCGGGGATGAATGCCGCAGAGACTAACATCGTCCTCCTCCAGCATTCGTCCGGCTCCACCGGCCTCCAAAAGGGAGTGGCGCTTTCGCATCGGGCGATCTTCAACCACCTCGACGCGTATGGCGAGTCCATCCGCCTCACGCGGGATGACGTGATCGTCTCCTGGCTTCCGCTCTATCACGACATGGGACTGATCGCCTGCTTCCTCCTGCCCATCCTGCGCGGCGTCCATGTGGTGCAGATGTCGCCCTTCGACTGGGTGCGCGCGCCCTGGCGGCTGCTGCGGACGATCAGCGATTACCGCGGCACGCTGACCTGGCTGCCCAACTTCGCCTACAACTTCTGCGCCCAAAAGATTCGCGACCGCGACCTCGAAGGCGTGGACCTGTCCTCGTGGCGCGCCAGCATCAACACCTCCGAGCCGGTGCGCTTCAAAAGCCACGAGATGTTCTACGAGCGGTTTAAGTCCTACGGTCTGAAATTTGAAACGCTCCAAACCTCCTATGGGATGGCGGAAAACGTCTTCGCGGCCACCCAGAACGACCTGAGCAAACTGCCCTACGTCGAGGAAATCGACCGCGAGTCGTTCGTCGCGGATAAGGTGGCGCGTCCCGCCTTCGACGGCCGTCCGGCGATCCAGATGATGTCGTGCGGACAGCCCATCCCCAACACTGCCATCCGCGTGGTGGACAGCAAGGGCCATGACGTGCCGGAGCGTCACGTCGGCGAGATCGTCCTCAAATCCAACTGCATGTTGACCGGCTACTACAACCGCGCCGACATCACCAAAAAAGCGTTTCTGCCCGGCGGCTGGTACATGTCTGGCGATTACGGTTACATGGTCAACGGCGAGGTGTTCGTCGCGGGGCGCAAAAAGGATATGATCATCGTGGGCGGCAAGAACGTGTATCCGCAGGATTTGGAAGCGCTGGCGTGCGAGGTCCCCGGCGTCCATCCCGGGCGGACGGTGGCCTTCGGTCTCTTCGACGAATCGCAGGGGACGGAGGAGGTCGTCTTCATCGCCGAGGTGGACAGCGAAGACGAGGCCGAGCACGAGCGCGTCGCCGACGAGATTCGCAAGCACGTCACCAGGAATTCGGCCATTGCCGCGCGTTACGTCCGCGTAGTGGGACCGAAATGGGTGCTGAAAACGTCCAGCGGAAAAGTGGCGCGCTCCGCCAACAAGGAAAAATTCATCAGGGAATTGGAATCTGAAAACCAGGCGTAAAAAAACTGCCCTCGAAAAACGAGGGCAGTTTTCATAAAGACGATTGGCGTTATCCGCCGGTGGGGAGTTGCTTTTCCAGCGTGCGGTTGAGAATGTCGGCTTGTTCGTTGGAGGCGGATTTGACTGGCTTGATCTTCAGGCTCTTGTCCCGGGAATTCGAGCGTTCCATGGCCATCTGCCAGGCGATCTGCATGGCGGTCAGTTCCGGCTCCTTCGGAGTCTCGTCCATCTCGACAACATCTTCCTGCTTCTTGCTGCGCTTGCCTCCGCGGGCCTTCTTCGGTTCGCGGGCGGGTTTTTCCTCTTCGATCATTTCGGGGATGAGAGCCTTCATCGAAAGGCGGATCTGTTTCTTCTTGCGGTTCACCTCGAGGACTTTCGCCTCAACCTCGTCGCCTTCTTTGACGATCTCGCCGGGCGTCTTGACGTATCCGCGCGTCAGCTCGCTGACGTGCACCATGCCCGGGCGTTCCGCTCCAAAGTCCACGAACGCGCCGTAGGTTTCCAGGCGGACCACTTTGCCTTTCACGGTCATCTCCGGCTGGATCTCGCTCCACTCCATGCCGAGGGGTTCGATCATCGTCAGTTCGATGCGGTCCTTGCGGACGCGGCGCACCCAGGTCTCCACGTCCTGACCGGGCTTGAGTACGTCTTCCACTTTGTTGACCGGGTCTTTCTGAATCTGCGAAATGTGGAGGACGCCGGGTAATTCCTGTCCCACATCCACTAATGCGCCCGCCAGTGTGATCTTCACGACCTTGCCGGAAAGTTTTGTTTTTGGTTCCAGCGCCAAAGTTTTCGTTTCAATGTTCTCGCTCATGTCGCGCTCCTGTTTCATAAATTAGCCGAAGGCGGATTATACCTATGGTGTCCATAAGCGTCAATGCGAAAAACGGCGCAAAATTAAAATTGATTCGCCCGCCCGCTTTATTTTTTCAACCGTGATAAAATAGAACGTACGTTCCCAATATCAACAGAGATAAACATGGACTTCAAACTTACCGCTCCCTTTGTCCCGATGGGCGACCAGCCCGAGGCGATCGCCCAGCTTGTGGACGGCGTGAAGAAGGGCATGAAACACCAGGTCCTGCTCGGCGCGACAGGCACGGGCAAGACGTTTACCATCGCGTCCGTCATCCAGGAATTGCAAAAGCCCGCGCTCATCATGGCGCACAACAAGACTCTCGCCGCGCAACTCTACGCGGAGTTCAAGGAGTTCTTTCCCGAGAACGCGGTCGAATATTTTGTTTCGTACTACGACTACTACCAGCCCGAAGCGTACGTCCCGCGTCACGATCTCTACATCGAGAAGGAGACCGAGATCAACGAGGAGATCGAACGCCTGCGGCTGGCGGCGACGACCAGTCTCATCTCGCGGCGGGACGTGATCATCGTCGCGTCGGTGTCGTGCATCTACGGGTTGGGTTCGCCCGAGGAGTTCGGCAAAGGGACGGTGACGCTGCAGGTCGGTCAGATTTACCGCCGCAACGCGCTGCTGCGTCAGCTGATCGAGAGTCAGTACCAGCGTAACGACATCGAATTGCGCAGCGGTACGTTCAGGGTCAGGGGCGACACGCTGGAGATCGTCCCCGCCTACGAAGACCGACGCGGTTTCCGAATCACGTTCTTCGGCGACGAGGTGGAGCGCATCATGCAGTTCAGCCCGTTGACCGGCGAGATCTTCGACGAGCCGCAGGAAGTCTCCATCTACCCCGCCAAGCAATATCTCACCGACAGCGACCGCATGAAGGAAGCCATCGGCAACATCGAAAAAGAGTTGGAGGAGCGCCTGGCGCTTTTTAAGGAGCAGGGCAAACTGCTCGAAGCCCAGCGGCTGGAACAACGCACGCGCTACGACCTGGAAATGCTCAAAGAAGTCGGCTATTGCTCGGGCATCGAAAACTACTCGCGTCACCTCGACGGGCGCGCGCCCGGTACGCATCCGTGGACGATGATTGACTTTTTGCCGAGCGATTACCTGCTCATCATTGACGAGAGTCACATGAGCGTGCCGCAGATCCGCGGCATGTACAACGGCGACCGTTCGCGCAAAGAGACCCTCGTCGAATACGGTTTTCGTTTGCCGAGCGCGCTCGACAATCGCCCGCTCAAGTTTCACGAATTCGAGCAAGTGATGGGCGCTACCATTTACACCTCCGCCACGCCGGGACCGTACGAGATGCAGCGCTCCGAGCAGGTGGCCGAGCAGATCATCCGCCCGACGGGACTCGTTGATCCCGAAGTGGAAGTCCGCCCGACAAAGGGGCAGGTGGACGACCTCGTCAAAGAAATTCGCGCCCGCGTCGAAGTCGGCGAGCGCGTCCTCGTCACCACGCTCACGAAGCGCATGGCCGAAGACCTCGCCAACTATCTGATGGAACTCGGCGTTAAAGTCCATTACCTGCATTCGGAAGTGGAGACGCTCGAACGCATCGGCATCCTGCGCGACTTGCGGCTGGGCGTGTTCGACGTGGTCGTCGGCATCAACCTCCTGCGCGAGGGACTCGACCTGCCCGAAGTGTCCCTCGTCGCGATCCTCGACGCGGACAAGGAGGGATTCCTGCGCTCGGACACGGCTCTCATCCAGACGATTGGCCGCGCCGCGCGTCACGTCAACGGACGCGTCATCATGTACGCCGACCGCGTCACCGACTCGATGGCGCGCGCCCTCGACGAGACGAATCGCCGCCGCGCCAAGCAGATCAAGTTCAACCAGGAACATGGGATCGTCCCGGTCAGCATTCACAAAGAGATCCACGACCTGACCGAGCAAATGTCCCCGCGCGCTGTGGCGGAGATGAAGGGCGAGTATGTGACGAAAGCCCGCAGCGGCGTCCCGCGCGACGAGATGCGGAAACTTCTCTCCGAGCTGGAGAAGCAGATGAAGGAGGCCGCGAAGAATCTCGAATTCGAGCGCGCCGCCGCCCTGCGCGACGAACTCTACGAGTTGAAAGCCATCTTCGCGGACGAGGAGAATCTCAAACCGTGGGAGCGGTTGAAGTTGCTGGGGGGGGAGTGACCAGTAATCGCGTTTCAGTGGTCAGCGAAACAAAAACAGCGGAAGCCAACGGCTCCGCTGTTTTTGTTGGACGCGAAAGATGTGAACTTGAAACTGGTTTCCAGCCGTTTTAGTCTGGTCGGAATGAGCCAGCCATGAGTACCTGGCCCATGTGCCGGATTTCCGCCGTACTCCCACTGTGAATGGCCGCGACCGCTTCCGCCTGAACGTCCGCGCGCAGGCGGCCAGCGCCCCGGCGGACCTCCACCTGGCAGATGGTCTTTCCGTCTGCCGTCGCATAAACCGCGGCGCCATCGGGGACCTCGACGCCGAAGAATTCGACCTCCACCCGGGCCTCTCCGTTGTCGTACTTTTTCACTTCGATCTCGCCGCGTTTGGCCTTTCGCTGGAAGGAGAAAAACAGAAATGTGACGGTTTGATCGCGGTACAAGTCCGCTTCGTACTCCTCGACTTTACGCCGCCAGGCATTCGTCTGATTCATCTCTCAATTCTCCCATTTGAGCTGGAACTCGACTTCCTCCGCGCCGTCGGAGCGCTCATGCTCGACGCTGATGCTGGCGCCCGGGGGGACGCTGATCCGCTTCCCCGCCACCTGGATGGAGAACCGCTTCCCCTGTTCCAGGGCGTCAGCCAGCCGCCGCAATTTGGCGGCAAACTGTTTGACGGAGTAAACCTTCTCCACGTCGCGATTGTTTTTCTTTGCCATTTCGACCTCCGATTAGGTTTGTTTTCGCATGTGGGTTGCTCTCCATGCTTTTTCTTACTCCCCTTCTTCCTTCGGCTTTCCGACGATCTTATCCACCTGCGCCATCACGTCCTCGGTCAATTTCGGCAGGACTTCGAGCGCTTTCATGTTCTCGCTCACCTGCTCGGGACGGCTCGCGCCCGTGATGACCGTGCTGACGTTGGGATTCTTCGCGCACCAGGCGATGGCGAACTGCGCCAGCGTGCAGTCCAACTCTTTGGCGATCTTTGCCAGTTTCTTTACTTTAGCGAGGTTTTCCGGGTCGGTCAGTTTGTCCTTGAGCCAGCCATAGCCTTTCAACGCGCCGCGGCTGTCGGCGGGGATGCCGTTTTGGTATTTGCCCGTCAACAGTCCCGAAGCCAGCGGACTCCAGGTCGTCGTCCCGAGGCCGATGTCTTCATATAGACGCGCGTACTCTTTTTCCACGCGCTCGCGGTGGAAGAGATTATATTCGGGCTGTTCCATGGTCGGCCTGTGCCAGCCGTATTTGTCGCAGACGTCCCACGCGGCGCGGATCTCGTCCGCGCTCCACTCGGAGACGCCCCAGTACATGGCGCGTCCCGACGCGACGATATCCTGCATCGCCCGCGCCGTCTCTTCGACGGGGGTGTTTTTGTCGGGGCGGTGACAAAAGACGAGGTCCACGTAGTCCAGCCCAAGTCGGCGGAGGGAACCGTCAATCGCCTCGAGCAGGCGTTTGCGGTTCAGCGTGTTCCGTTCGTTGGGGCCGTCGTGCAGTCCCCAGAAAAATTTCGTCGAGACGAGGTAACTGCCGCGCCGCCAGCCGAGTTTCTTCAGCGCCGCGCCCATCACTTCCTCGGACTTCCCGCCCGCGTAAACTTCCGCGTTGTCGAAGAAGTTGACGCCCGCCTCGTACGCGATCCGCATCATCTCCGCCGCAGAATCGATCTGCACCTGGTTGTGAAACGTGACCCACGACCCGAAAGACAGCGCGCTGACTTTGACGCCAGCCCTTCCCAAACGGCGATATTCCATTTTCATCTTCGATTCCTTTGTGAACCTGATTTTTTACGATTATACCCGACGGGTCGCTTTGATTTCATTGCGGAAAGTCGGGCGGGACGCGTCAATCCCGCCGTCCCGTTGAATCTCGCGGGGGATTCTACGGCGCTTTCCGTGACCGCGCCATGTCGAAACCGGAAAGGGTTATCGGGTAAAATCAAGGCGAGGAAATGCGCCATGCAAAAATTTGTCGGTTATCGCTGTTCATTGTGTGGACAAGAATACCTGCCCGGCCAGGTGACTTACGCCTGCCCGAGGGACGGGGGCAACCTGAACGTGGAACTGGACTACAAAGCCATCCAGAAAAAATACCAGCCCGAAGACGTGACCAGCCGCGAAGACTTCTCCCTGTGGCGCTACGAGCCGCTCCTGCCGGTCGGCGCGCCGAAAGGCGACGCGACCCCGCTTCACCTCGCGGGCTGGACTCCCGTGTTCAAACTGCCCGTCCTTGCCGAAGAATTGGGACTGAAACATCTCTGGCTCAAAGACGAGTCCCGCAATCCCTCCGCCTCGTTCAAGGACCGCGCCTCCGCCATCGTAGTGGCGCGGGCGCGCGAGATCGAAGCCGAAGTGATCGTGACCGCCTCCACCGGCAACGCGGGCGCGGCGCTCGCCTGCATGTCCGCCGCGGTCGGACAGAAAGCCGTCATCCTCGCGCCCAAATCCGCGCCGCCCGCGAAGGTGGCGCAGCTGCTCGTCTTCGGGGCGAAAGTGATTCTCGTGGACGGTTCCTACGACGACGCCTTCGACCTCGCCGTCAAAGCCGCGAACGAGTTCGGCTGGTACTGTCGGAACACGGGCTACAATCCGTTTACCGCAGAGGGGAAGAAGACCGCCGCCTTCGAAATCTGGGAGTGGTGGCTGGAGGCGCATCGCGACTGGCACAAGAAGGACCATCCGCTCGACAACCATTCGCCGCTGACCATCTTCGTATCCGTGGGCGACGGGAACATCATCTCCGGCATCCACAAGGGCTTCAAAGACCTGCACAAACTCGGCTGGATTCCCAACCTGCCGCGCATCGTCGGCGTGCAGGCGGAAGGCTCCGCCGCCATCGCCAACGCCTTCCGCGATGGGACGGAGACCATCGTCCCCGTCTCCGCTTCGACCATCGCCGACAGCATCTCGGTGGACCTGCCGCGGGACGGCGTGCGCGCCGTCCGCGCGGCGCGCGAGACGGGCGGCGCGTACGTCGTCGTCTCGGACGACGAAATTATCCGCGCCATCGCGAAACTCGGACGGGTGGGCGTCTTTGCCGAACCGGCCGGGGCGGCGGCCTACGCCGGGGTGGAGCGCGCGGCCGCGTCGGGTCTGACGCGCAGCGACGATCCCGTGCTGATCCTGAACACCGGCAGCGGCCTCAAAGACGTCCGCGCCGCCATGCGCGCCGTCGCCGAGGCCCCCGTCATCGCGCCCACGCTGGAGGCGTTGAGGCAGATCGCATGAAAAACCGCTGGCCTCCCGCGACGCGCTACTTTGTGACCGCGCTGATCCTGATCGTCCTCGTCTTTGTCGGGTGGCAGGCGCGCGAACTCTTCAAGCCCCTCATCACGGCGGGACTGATCGCGTACATTCTCTACCCGCTGGTGGAATTGTCCCGCCGCCGTTTCAAGTTAAGTCAGGCCGCGGCCTCGCGCCTCGTCTTTTTCTTCGGCCTGGCGTTGCTCGTCGCCCTCCCGGTCTCTCTCCTGCCCATGCTGACCCGCGAAGTGAACGAAGTGATCGGCGACCTCTTCAGGATCATTGACGACGTGGAAGCGCTGCTGGCCAAACCGATCGCGGTCGCCGGTCTGCAATTCCACTTCAACGACTTGATCCCGGCCCTGCGCGATTCGCTTTCGGCGGTGGTCCAGTTTCTGCCGGAGAACGCCTTCAAAGTGATCGAAACCACCTCGCGGGGAATGCTCTGGTCGCTGGTGATCGTGGTCAGCGTCTACTATTTTATGACCGATTGGGACCGCCTGCGCGATTGGCTCATCGGCCTCGCTCCGTCCGATTACCAGCACGACATCTGGCGCCTGTACCGCAAGATCAAAACCGTGTGGATGAATTATCTGCGCGGGCAGTTGACCTTAATGATCATCGTGGCCGTCGTCTTTAGCGTAATTTGGAGCGCCATCGGCCTGCCCGGCGCGCTCCTGCTGGGAATCCTGGCGGGCCTCTTCAGCCTCATTCCCGACGTGGGTCCCTTTGCCGCCACCGCGCTGGCCCTCGCCGTCGCGCTGCTCGAAGGCTCCAACTTTGCGTGGATGCCGCAAAACCACCTCGTCTTTGCGCTGATCGTCGCGGGCCTTTATGTGGTCCTCATCAACGTAAAAAACATCTGGCTGCGCCCGCTCATCTACGGACGCAGCGTCCACATGCACGAGGGCGTCATATTCGTCGCCATCATCGCGGCCGTCATCTTTACGGGGATCATCGGCGCCTTCATCATCGTCCCTGTGCTGGCCTCGCTGGGCGTGATCGGACGGTACCTCCACGCGCGGCTGATGGGATTGCCCGCCTTCGAAGACGAAGAACCCGTCGCCTCTCCCGCCGACCCGCCGCCGGGCGCGGCCTCCCCGGCCGAATCCTCCCCCTCGGCGGACTCCGCCCCGGACGTCCGCGCGGAAACGTTGACCCCATCCGACTGAAACTCAAACTGCCTGGAATGACCATCCCATGAAAATCACCTACTCGATCGTCGCCCCTATCTACAATGAAATCGAAAACCTTCCCGAGCTTCACCGCCGCGTCGCAGAGACGATGGACGCGCTGGGCGAACCCTGGGAACTGCTCCTCGTGGACGACGGCTCCACCGACGGCTCGACCGACAGGATCCGCGCGCTGGCCGCGTCCGACGAACGCGTCCGCCCCGTCATCTTTGCGCGCAACTTCGGCCATCAGGTCGCCATCACCGCCGGCTGGGACTATGCCCGCGGCGAGGCGATCGTCATCATCGACGCCGACTTGCAGGACCCGCCCGAGATCATTCCTGAACTGGCGAAGAAATGGCGCGAGGGCTACGAGGTGGTGTACGCTGTTCGCGCCGAGCGCGAGGGCGAATCCTGGTTTAAGAAGGCCACCGCCGCCATGTTCTATCGTCTCATCCGCTGGATCACCGACGTCAACATCCCGGTCGACACGGGAGATTTTCGCCTGATGGACCGCAAAGTGGTGGACGTGCTCAAGCAGATGAAGGAACGTCACCGCTTCCCGCGCGGGATGTCGGCCTGGGTGGGCTTCAGGCAGATCGGCGTGGAATACAAGCGCGCCGCCCGGCTCGCGGGCGTGACGAAATATCCGTTCCGCAAAATGTTGAAACTCGCGTTGAACGCCATCACCAGTTTTTCCTATTTCCCCTTGCAGGTAGCCACGTTCTTTGGATTCATTTCCGCGGGCGTCGCCATTCTCGCGATCCCCGTTGTGGCTATCCTGCGGATGACGGGTTCGCATTTCTTCGAGGGGCAGACCACCACGCTCATTTCGGTCCTCTTTCTTGGCGGGGTGCAATTGATCTCGCTCGGCATCCTGGGGGAATATCTCGGCAGGTTGTACGATGAAGCCAAGAGCAGGCCGCTCTATATCGTCCGCGAAGCGCCGAAAGATCGTTGAATCCAGAATCGTTTTTATTTTGAATGCCCGTTCTCGGGCATTCGTGTCTTAAAGCAGGCGCAAATTGTCGGTTGACGCGCCAACCTTAAAATTTAAGATTGGACTTGCTTTGGACGTTTTTAGCGCATTGGTTCAATGTAATAATTTAAGGTAATTGATAAGTGCAAAAACTTGTCAACGCGGCGAAATATGGAATAATATCGTCAATAAATTTTCTTTGCTGCGAGGCTTCATGCGTGTCTGCGTCTTGTCTGATGAAAACTTTGGGAATTACGACCCTCGGGAACTTCTACAAAATCACGAATGGAAAATGTACAACGTCAAACGCCCCGCGTTCGACTTCATCCGCGATATTGCCCAACGGGAAGAATACGACGTTTATTTAAACCTGTGCGACGGCGCGGCCGACGAGGACCGTCCGGGCATCGACGTGCCGCAGGCGCTCGAAGCGTTGAACCTGCCCTTCACCGGCGCGGACAGCGTTTTCTACGCGCCCACGCGCGAACAGACCCAGGTCGCCGCGCAGCGCAGGGGCATCGGTTTTCCGCGCGGTTTGGAGGCGCGTCAGGGCGAGCCGGTGGAAGAGATGGTCGAACGCGCCGGGTTGAAATTCCCCCTGATCGTCAAACATTACGAAAGTTATGCCAGCGTGGGCATGACGAAGGAATCGCGCGTCGAGACCATGCAGCAACTGCGGACGCGCTTCGATCTCATGTGCGGGCAATACGGCGGCGCGCGCATTGAGGAATTTGTGGACGGGCGCGAGTTCACCATCCTGATCGCGGACAACCCCGACAACCTGGACGAACCGTATGCGTACGATCCGCTCGAGATCATTTTTCCTGAAGGCGAGACCTTCAAACACTGGGCTATGAAATTCAATCTCGATGTGGACATGGACCTGTGGCCGGTTGAAGATCCCGCCCTGGCGAAGCGCCTGAAGGCGCTGGTGAAGAAGATCTATCTCGCGCTGGGAGGCGTGGGCTACGGCCGCGCGGATATTCGCATGAACGCCGAGGGCGAACTCTTTTTGCTGGAACTCAACCCCAACCCCAGCGTCTTGAACGTCGGCGACGATAAGGCTTCCGCCGATTACATGATGGAAGACGACCCTGGCGGCGTGGAAGGTTTTCTCGACCGCATTTTCCGCTCTGCCATACTGCGCCGCGAAAAGCGGGCGCTTCCGCCGCAACTTTCCCGCCGCCGCAAACTCCAGCCTGTGGAAGTCCGCCGCTAGCGCGGGGCCGGTTCAAACAAAAAAGGGACGTTGGCGAAACGTCCCTTTTTGATTCTCGTCACTTCCTCCTGCGCGGCGCGAGACGGTTCTTGCCGTAACTCTTCGGCGTGGGTGCGGGACGCTCGCGGCGCGAATCCGACCGCGGCGCGCCGCGTCCGCCGCGAGGTCCGGGCGCGGGGCGGGGCGGCGCGGGGACGGCGTAGTCGAATCCCTCCAGCGTCTCGCGCTTGAGCGGCTGTCCCATGATGCGCTCCAGTTTGCGGATCAAGTCCTCGTCTTCGCTGGTGACGAAGGTAAAGGCGTCGCCGGTTTTCTGGGCGCGCCCGGTGCGGCCGATGCGGTGGATGTAGGCGTCGGCGGTGTCGGGCATGTCGTAGTTGATGACGTGCGAGATGTTTTCCACGTCGAGGCCGCGCGCCGCGATGTCGGTGGCGACCATGATGTCGTGTATGCCTTCCTTGAAGCCTCGGAGCGCGGCCTGGCGTTGTCCCTGTGTGCGGTCGCTGTGCAGGCTGGTTGCCTTGTAACCTGCCCGCCTGATCTGTTGCTGCAATTTTTCCGCGCGGCGGCGCGTGCGCGTGAAGACCAGCACGGAGTTGGCGTCTATGCGTTTGAGCAGTTCGATCAGCAGCGGGGATTTTAAATGCGGCGGCACGGGATAGAGCGCGTGGCTGACGGTGTACGCGGGGCGGCTGAGGCCCATCGCGATGCGTTGCGGATGTTTGAGCGACTGCGCCGCCAGCTGCTCCACTTCGAGCGGGAAGGTGGCGGAGAAAAGCATCGTCTGGCGCTGCGCCGGCACGGCCGCGATGATGCGCCGGACGTCGGGCAGGAAGCCCATGTCGAACATACGGTCGCCTTCGTCGAGGACGAGGATTTCGATCCGGTTCATCTTCGCGTGTCCCTGCGCGATCAAGTCGAGCAGGCGGCCCGGACAGGCGACGAGGATCTCCACGCCGCTTCGCAGCGCCTGGATCTGGGGAGCGGCCCCGACTCCGCCGTAGATGGTCGCGCTCCTCAGCCGCGTCCCGGTCGCGAGGACGCGGATCACGTCGTGGATCTGGTCGGCCAGTTCGCGCGTCGGCGTGACGATGAGGGCGCGCGCCGCGTTGCGCGGTCCTTCGAGCAGTTTGTTGAGGATGGGGAGGACGAACGCGGCGGTCTTGCCGGTCCCGGTCTGCGCGGTGCCGATGATGTCGCGTCCGCGCAGGGCGGCCGGGATGGCCGCTTCCTGGATCGGCGTGGCGGTTTCGTAGCCCGCCTTTTTGATCCCGGCCAGCAGGCGGGAATCGAGATTGAATTGCGTGAAGTTCACATTGTTCCTGTTCTTCAGAAGTCGAACATTGCCTGCACTTGAGATTTCCCTCAAACGAAAACAGCGGAAGACTGCTGATATGACGACGGTAATTGTGACGGGATTATACCGCAACCGCCCGATGCGCGCACCCGTCCCAGATCTCCTGCGGGAAGACAATGACGTTCGCTCCCGGCAGGCGTTCCATTTCCATGCCTGTGTTCAAGTTGATGCCGACGCGCTGATAGGCCTTGTACGCCAGTTGACTGCAATAGAAAGCCTCTTCGGTTTCGGGATTTAGGAAATTGAGGTTGTACGACTTGCCCAGTTGGGACAGGCAATACTGCGCCACGGTCTGCCGCGCGAGACGCTCGTCCTCCTCGGAGAATTCCAACCCGTCGAGGGGATAGGCCGCGCCGTAGAACGTGTCCACCAGCAGGCCGCGTTCGGGCATGACGTGTTCGGGACGCCAGACGCCGTTGTGGACTTCGAACGTCACGACGCCCTTCGCGCCCGATTCGATGCAGCGTCCGTCGGGACCGAGGTAGACGGCGATGTGGTCCACGTCGCCGGGGACGAGCCGCCCGATCAGCCGCCAGAATTCGCCGGGCAGGATATCGGGTTTGCCGTTCATCGTGCAGATGATGTCGCCCGTCTGCATGGGGACGCCGTTAATCTCGTAGGTGTGGATCATCTTTGCTCCGCATTGATTATACGGATCGAACCGCGCTTTGTTTCGGCGGACTACTCCGGCTCCATCGAAAAATGGAGCGGATAGCCCTCCAGTCCCGCCGCGAAGTGGGCCTTGTTGATGCGTTTTTCGGCCTCGGCCTTCGGCAGGATCTGCACGACCGACATACCGTGACGGTGCGCGTAGAGCATGATCTCCGCCGCTTCGGGATATCCGAGGAGGAAAACGGAGACGAGGACGCGCGTCACGAAGTCCATCGGCGTCACGTCGTCGTTGTGGACGAGGACGCGGAAGAGGGGCTCGAGTTCGGTTTGCTGGTCGGCGGGGGTTTCGAGGCCGGGAAAAGCCAGGGCGCTCATGGCGGGCAAAACGCTACTGGAGGTTGGTCAGGCGGCGCATCTCGGACGCCGTGAGGATGATGTCGGCGGCGCGGAAGTTTTCCTGGATGTGCTTCAGGTTGAACGACATCGGGATGGTCGCGACGCGCGGCTGGGAGACGAGCCACGCCAGCGCGATCTGATGGATGGACGCCTCGTGTTTGGCGGCAATGTTCGCGAGCGTACGGCTGGACTGCAGCTTCCCCTGGTCGAGGGGCGAATAGGCAACGAGGAAAATATCGTTTTGCTGGCAATACTCCAACATGCCGTTTTTCACGTAGGAGCGGTCCGTGAGACTGTAGGGGACCTGGTTGGCGACGATGGGCGTCTCGGCGAATTTCTGCGCCTGTTTGAGCTGCCGCAGGTTGAAGTTGCTCACCCCCAGGTGTTTGACGCGGCCGTCGCGTACCAGTTCGTTCAGGGCGCGGAAAGTCGCGTTCATGCTCATGCGGGCGGTCGGCCAGTGGATGAGATAAAGGTCAATGTAGTTCGTGCCGAGGTTGCGGAGGCTGTTTTCGCAGGCTTCGATCAGCGCCTTATAACTCAGGTTCTTCGGATGGACTTTGGAAGTAAGGATCACTTCCTCGCGGCGGGTGTACGTCTCCCGCAGCGCGCGCCCGATCAACTCCTCCGAGCGGCCTTTGGCGTACGCCTCCGCCGTGTCGAAGTGACGGTAGCCCACCGCCAGCGCGGAGTGGAGCGCGGCCAGCGAACGGTCGTCCCACTCGGGGCGGGGATGATTCTCGCCGCCGATCTTCCAGGTGCCGAATCCGATCTTGGGGAGCGTGAAATTGTGGACAGTTTCGTAAAGCATGGCTGATTAATGCGTCTCGGAAACGACCCGGCCGGGCTCTTCCAGCCACTGGCGCAAATGCGCGGCGTGTTCCTCCTCGTGGTCTACGAAGATTTCCACAAGGTAGGCCACCGTCCCGAATTCGCCCCAGGGAAAGGTGAGCGGCTGGACGATCTTCTCGTCGGGCAGGCCGCGGATGGCCTGGATGGTCAGTTCGTGCGAACGGTCCCATTCGCGGCGGATGTGTTCGTAGTCGAGCGTCTCGCGCGTGGAGACGGTCTGGGCGTTGAAGGCGTCAACGCCGCGTGTGGCGGGCGTCTTCATCGGGCCGCCCGCGGCGTGGGCGCGCAGGGCGTCCAGCACGGCATCGTCCCAGCCGGACATGTGGGCGAGGAATTCCTTCAGTTTCCAGCCGCGGTAGATCTCCTGGTCACGGTATTTTTCCGCCTCGGCGACGAGCGCTTTGAGCCGGTTCCGCTGTTTTTCCCAGCGGGCGGCCAGGAACTGCTTTTCATGGGTCAACATGGCCGAATTGTACCCCGAAAGTCACCGATATTGACGGAGCCATTCCGCCGCGGACGGATTTCCGCTTTGGGCGATCAGGCGGCGCGTCGCTTCGGTGTCGAACGGGACGCGGCGCAGGTCCACGCTCCAGACGCCTCGTTCCGCCCGCAGGATGGCGTACTCAGCCCAGGGAAGCAGGGTCGGCGCGGGACTGCCGGGGGTGTACGGCTTCTCGAAGGCGTTCCCGACGCTGCCCGGGTTGACGATAACCTGCCTCCCGCGCTTTCGCAGCATCTGAATGTGGGTATGTCCGCCCGCCAGAATTGCCGCCGACTGGCTCTCGAAGTATTTGTCAACGGTTTCTTCGGGCGTGGTGGCGAGGAGAATATCCGTGTTGGACAGCGGCGAGGCATGGTAACACAAAATTGTGGACGTGCTGTCGAAGTCCAGTTGACGCGTGGGACGGAAAGAGCGGAGGAAATCCACGTCTGTAGCCGACAACTGGCTGACGCTCCATTCCAGACTTGGGAGGAGCGGCTCGCCGATCTGCAACTCCGCGGCCCGCGCGGGTTCCAGCATGGCTTCGTCGTGGTTGCCGAGGATGCAGGGACAGTTCAGCGACTGGATCAACCCCAACGTCTCGCGCGGGCACGGACCGAGGGTGGCCGCGTCGCCGAGGAAGACGGTCGCGTCCACGCCCTCGGCGCGGACGTCGCTCAGCGCGGCTTCCAGCGCGGGCAGGTTGGCGTGGACGTCGGAGATCAGGGCGATTTTCATCGCGCAGATTGTACACGATAGCGCGGATTTCGGCCTCGTTCCTATGTACTATGAATCGGCGATTTGCCCAACAGACTTGATAAAATATGAGCATGACAACCTACTGTGACTATTGCAATTCCCATCCCGAAGATATTTACAATCGAACTTACCACGATACGCAATACGGCTTTCCCCTCACGGAGGATCATCTGCTCTTCGAGCGGTTGATCTTCGAAATCAATCAAGCGGGACTCTCGTGGATTCTTATTCTCAAAAAGGCGGAGGCTTTTCGCAAAGCCTATCGCGGGTTCGACATCGTAAAAGTCGCCAGATTCGGGGACAAAGACCGCGCCCGCCTCCTCTCCGACGCGGGCATCGTCCGAAACCGGCTCAAGGTCAACGCGGCCATTGTCAACGCGGGGAGGATACTCGAACTGCAAAAGGATTTCGGCTCGTTCAAAAACTGGCTCGACGCGCATCATCCGCGTCCCAAAGACGAGTGGGTGAAGTTGTTTAGGGATACATTTGTTTTCACGGGCGGCGAGATCGTGAACGAGTTCCTCCTGTCCACGGGCTATTTCGAAGGCGCGCACGACGCCGATTGTCCCGTCTATAAAATCGTGAGAAAGCAAAACCCGCCCTGGGCTATAATCGAATAGGCATCTTGCGAATGTGCGCTTGAGAGCGCATAATACACTCTGCGTAAGAGACGTTCTCTAACGTCGGATGGCTTATGCAAGATGTTTAAATAAACTTTGGACTATTTCTTATGCCACTGCAAACCATTTCCACAGCCGAACCGTTCTTCCTCCCGGGCGACGCGTCCAAGCTCGCCTGCCTCCTCATCCACGGATTCACTGGCACGCCCAAGGAGATGCGTTGGATGGGCGATTACCTCAACGCGCGCGGCCATGCCTGTCTCGGTGTGCGCCTCGCGGGACATGCCACGCGCCCCAAAGACATGGCGCGTTCGCGCTGGACGGACTGGACGGCCTCCGTCGAGGACGGTTATAACCTCCTGCGCGGCGTATCGGACAGGATCTTCCTCGTCGGGCTTTCGATGGGCGGCGTGTTGTCCCTGCTCATGTCCACGCGGCTGGACGCGGCGGGCGTCGTCGCCATGTCCACGCCAGCCGAGTTGCCCGCGCCGTATCCTGCCTGGACGATGAAAGCGCTCAGTTATTTCAAGACCTATATCCGCAAAAGCAGGGGCGCGCCCGACGAAGGCTGGTTCGACAAGGAGGCGTGGAAGGACCATATCTCGTATCCACTCAACCCCATCCGCTCGGCGGCCGAATTGCAGACGATGCTCGGACGGATGCGTTCCGCTTTGCCGAAGGTGAACGTCCCCGTGTTGTTGATCCACTCCAAAGACGATACGTACGTCCCCTCGGACAGTATGCCGAAAATTTACGCGCGCCTGGGCGCGTCGGACAAGGAAATGCTCTGGGTGACGGGAAGCGGCCACGTCGTCACGCGCGACGCGGCGCGGGGTCAGGTCTTCGAGGCCGCGGCCGCGTTCGTCCAGCGGGTCGCAAAATCCACAAAATAAAAACCGAGGATATTTTTGAATCGCAGTCTTTTTTCCGTCGCGCTGGCGCTTTTCGTTTGGGGCGTCGGCGAGGGGATGTTTTTTAATTTCGCGCCGATCTACATGCAGCAGCTCGGCAGCGACCCGCAGCAGATCGGGCTGATTTTGGGCGGGTTCGGCGCGGCGATGGCGGTGACGCACGTCCCCGCGGGTTTTCTCGCGGACCGTTTTGGGCGCAAGCCGCTGCTGATCGCGGCCTGGGCGCTGGGGCTGCTCGCCACCGTGGTCATGGCGCTTGCCCGCACGATCTGGCCTTTCGTGGCTGGATATCTGATCTACGGCCTGACGGCTTTCGTCTCCTCGCCGCTCAGCAGTTACATGACCGCGGCGCGCGGCAAATGGACCGTCGGGCAGACCCTCACGTTTACGACAACCATGTTCAGTTCGGGCATGGTGATCGGGCCGCTCCTCGGCGGCTGGATCGGCGACCGCTTCGGCCTGCGCGCGATCTACGCCGCGGCCGCGGGCATTTTCGTGGTCTCGAATGTGATTTTGCTGATCATCGAAAACCAGCCGATTGACCGCCAGGATCCCGTCAATCCGCCCGTAAGCCTGCTGTCGAATACGCGCTTCCTGCGTTTCCTCCTCGTGGTTGGACTGGGCGTCTTCGCCATGTATCTCGCCCAGCCGCTCGCGCCCAATTTCCTGCGGACCGAGCGCGGACTTTCCCTGAGCCAGGCGGGACTGATCTTTACCGCGGGCGCTTTCGGCAACGCCCTGTTGAGTTTCCTGCTCGGACAGATTTCCCCGCGCGCGGGGTATCCGATCTCGCAGGCTTTGGTGGGACTGTTCGCCTTCCTTCTGTGGCGCGGCGGCGGACTGCCCCTGTTCGCGCTCGGCTATTTTCTGCTGGGCGGATTCCGCGCCGCGCGTCCGCTGGCCCTGGCGCAGGCGCGCGAGCTCATCCACGAATCGCAAATGGGATTATCCTACGGTATGATGGAGACCGTCGCCGCGATCGTTTTCATCCTGACGCCGCCGCTGGCGGGATACTTGTACGAACGCGACCCGTACCTCGTGTATCCCATCGCCATCGGGTTGATCTCCCTTTCTGTCCTCGTCGCCGTCCTCTTCGCCCCGCGCCCTCAACCGTTGACCGCCGATCGCTGAACATAGGACTTTGCCATGCTGGAAATTGTCTCTTTCACCCTCGGCCCCGCGCAGACCAACGCCTATCTGGTCGCCGATCCCGATACGCGGGACGCGGCCGTCATTGACCCCGCCTGGGACGGGAAGCGGATCCTGTCCGCGGCGCAGGCGCGCGGCTGGCGCATCGCCCATCTCTGGTACACGCACGCCCACTTCGACCACATCGGCGGCGCGGCCGAAATCGCCGACGCGCTCAATCCCCTGCCGCTCGTCGCCCTCCATCCCAGCGACCACGTGCTGTGGCGCGCGGGCGGAGGCGGCGCCTACTTCGGCTTTAAGATTGACCCAGGTCCCGAACCCGCGATTGACTTCACGCACGGTCAAATCCTACGTTTGGGCGGCTCCCGTTTCGAGGTCCGCTACACCCCCGGACATACGCCCGGCCACTGCGTGTTGTACTGCGCCGACGCCAACGTTTGTTTCTGCGGAGACTTGATCTTCGCGGGTTCGGTCGGCCGCACCGACCTGCCCGGCGGCGATTGGGACACCCTCGAAAAAAGCATTCGCGAACAGATTTACACCCTCCCCGACGAGACGCGCCTGCTTTCGGGACATGGGGAGGAAACAACGGTGGGAAAAGAGAAACGCTACAACCCCTTTGTGAGCGCGTGAGCGCTGTCTCGTCATTGCGAGCGGAGCGAAGCAATGACGGGATTAGAGTTTCTTCATCGCGGAAGCAAAGTCTTCGGGATATTCTGCCTCGAAGGCGACAATCTCGCCAGCAGCGGGATGCGTAAACGTCAACGACCGCGCGTGGAGCGCGGGACGCGAGATGAGCGCGGGACGCGAGCCGCGTCCGCTGGGCGGGGACGCGCCGTAGAGAGAATCTCCCAGCAGCGGATATCCCAACTCCGCGGCGTGGACGCGCACCTGATGCGTCCGTCCCGTTTCGGGGACCGCCTCCAGCAGGCAAAAGCCGCCGAAGCGCTCGAGGACGCGGAAATGTGTCACGGACGGTTTGCCCGCGCGGTTGTCCACCACGGTGCGATGTTTGTGTCCCACGTTTGCGCGCAGGGGGTGACGCGCGGTGTGCTCGTCCCATTTGGGATTCCCCTCTACGAGCGCGTGATAGACCTTCTTCACTTCATGTTTCTCGAATTGGAGGCTGAGCGAGCGATGCGCCTCCGCCGTCCGCGCGAAGACGATGACCCCGCTGGTGAATTTGTCGAGGCGATGGACGATCCAGATTTTCCCGTATTCGGTTTCCAGCATCTTCACGAGATAAGGCGCGGCTCTGTCCCAGCCATCGGGCAGGACGGGCAGCCCCGCAGGTTTATCGAGGACGATGATCTGTTCGTCGAGATGCAAAATATGCATAAAGCCATCCGCCTGTCCACTGCTCACTGTCCACTGATCACTGACTCCCTCACCCCGTCCCAAACTGACGGTCGCCCGCATCGCCCAGCCCAGGGACGATGTAGGCGCGCTCGTTCAGGCGTTCGTCAATCGCGGCGATGTGGATGTCAATGTCGGGATGCGCCGTCTGCATGGCTTTGATCCCCTCGGGCGCGGCGATCAGTCCCACATATTTGATCTTTTTCACGCCCCATTGCTTCAGCACTTCGGCGGCGGCGGTGGCCGAACCGCCAGTCGCCAGCATCGGGTCCAGGATGATGCAGACCGAGACGGTCGGCTCGACGGGGAGTTTGTTGTAATACTGCACGGGCTTGAGCGTCTTCTCGTCGCGGTACAGCCCGATGTGCCAGACTTCCGCGCTGGGCATCAACTCCCAGAAGCCCTCGACCATGCCCAGTCCCGCGCGCAGGACGGGGACGAGGCCGATGGTCTCTTTCAGCTGCGCGCCCGTCATTTTGGCGAGCGGAGTCTCGAGTTCACGCGGGACCGTTTGGAGGTCCGCGGTGGCTTCGTACGCCAGCAGCGCGGCGATCTCGCGGACGAGTTCGCGGAATCTCTTCGAGTCGGTGTGTTTGTCGCGCAAGAGCGATAATTTGTGGGCCACCAGCGGGTGTTTGGACTCAAAGACGTTCGTCATTCGGCCTCCTGAAATGGGGACGTGATTTCCCTCGGAAACGCCCTCTTCACGGGGGAGAGCGCATAAGGTGAGTTAATTATAGTCCGCAAGGTGATATTTGACCCGTGACTTATCGCCCGTTTTTTGCTACATTGGTAGAAACAAGGAGCGCGCCATGAAACTTTCAGGTTTGCACATCCTTTTGACCTGGCAATGCACCTACGAGTGCGCCCATTGCTTTGTGTGGGGCAGCCCGCGGCAGAAAGGCGCGTTGACGCTGGAGCAGGTGGAGGAGATCCTCAAGCAGGCCAGGGACGCGGGCGTCCGTTCCATTTACTTCGAGGGCGGCGAGCCGTTCCTGTATTACGCCATCCTGGCAAAGGGCGCGCGCATCGCCTCGGAGATGGGCTTTTCGGTGGGCATCGTCAGCAACGCGTATTGGGCCAACTCGGTGGCCGACGCCATGGAAAACCTCCAGCCCTTCGCGGGGCGCATTGACGACCTGACCGTGAGCGGCGACGAATATCACTGCGGCGAATGTTTCGGCGATTGCCCGCAGAACGCGCTGGTCGCGGCCAAGTGGCTGGGCATCCCAACGGGACTGATTTCCATCGCGCAGCCCGAAGGTCACGCGCCCGAAACGCACGGCCAGCTTCGGGACGAGGGACAGGTCATGTACCGCGGCCGCGCCGTCCAACTTGTCGGGCGCGCCGCGCTGCATCCGTGGGAGACGTTCACCGAATGTCCGCACGAAGACCTGCGCGACCCTGGCCGCGTCCACGTGGACCCGCTCGGCAACCTCCACCTCTGCCAGGGCCTCGTCATCGGCAACCTGTTCGAAAAACCGCTGCGCCAGATCTGCGCCCAATACGACGGCGACTCGCATCCGATCTGCGGGCCGCTCCTCTCAGGCGGGCCAGCCGCGCTCGTCACGGAATACGGCCTCGACCACGCGCCGCGCTACGCCGACGCCTGTCACCTGTGCTACGAAATGCGGATGGCGCTGCGCGCCCGCTTCCCCGCGCTGCTCGCGCCCGATCAAATGTACGGGGTGGAACCGTAACGCGAAAAGGCATCCGAAGCCGCCATGACTTCGGATGCCTGCTTTTACCCGACAAACTTGACGGTGACCGCTTCGTGTCCCCGCGCGTGGACTGCGACTTCGCCGCCTCTCCCGACCTTGAGGCGGGCGACTGTTTCCTCGGCCATGTTCACCCTTTCGGCTTTCGCGAACTTCCGCCACGGCGCGAGCGTGACCTGGATCTCCTCGCCGCCGAGGTTGCAGCCGCGGACGATCCAGCCGCTGCCGTCCTCCGCCTCTTTCACCGCGCTGAGGAGGAACGCGGCGTTGTCCACGCGGACGAACGACCCGTTGGCGGGAAGCGTCCCCGCGTGGAGGCCCGTCGAGACCGCGCGGAGGGGGGAGTCGAAGTTCCAGGCTTGCTGGTAAGACCAATTGCCGCTTTCTCCTACAATGATCGAATAATCGAACTCCCACTCTCCGAGCATCTGCGCGTTGGGCGTCTCGAGGAACGGCCCAGCGTGGTTCTTGCGCGTGGAGAAGTCGTCGCGCGAGAGCCAGCCGACGCAGCGGAGGAGGGTGAGGGCGATCTCGACGCCGTCGCCAGATTTTCTTTCCAATACTTCGACCTCGGGCAGGCCGCGATTCGCGAGGGTCAACGCGTCGCGGCCATCCGAAACTGACGTGAACGAGCGCTGGTGGGTTTCGGGACGCGGCTGCTCCGCCCAACTGTCGTCGAATTCGGGGACGCCGATGGGACGTTTGACGATCTCGAAGTGACCGTCGTGGCTCGCGGCGTCCGTGTGGAACGGCGCGGGGAAGCAGACGCGCAGGCGATGGTCTTTGGCGCGGTTGTCGACGCGGGTGTGGATGTCCACGCGCGGCACGCCCGTCGTCAGCGTGACCGTCGTCGTGACGAGGAGTTCCACAGTCTCTTTTGAGCGCGACTTTCGATCCGCGCTCAGGCTGGCGGGGACGGTCAGCGCCAGCGCGGCGGTCATGGTCTGCTGGACGGGGCCGCGCGCGAGCGTCACGCCGCGCAGGGTCGCGGAGTCCGCTGCGAGGTCGGAGGGAGGCGGGGAGAAGTTGTATTCGTCGCCGCAGTCGCCCGAGTCCACGAAGCGGTTGAGGCCGCGGTAAACCCGTCCCGTTGTTTTGTCGGTGACGGCGAGGGCGGCATCGCGGGTCAGTTCGACGGAGAGAAATTCGTTCTCGATGACGTAGGGCGGCCTGGCTTTCGGCTGTGTGAGATTGGCGAGCAGGCTCTGCGCGAAGGGAAGTCTTGCCAGCGGCGCGAGTATTTTCATCAGCGGCGTGATGTGGATCTCTTCGGGCTGGCTCTCCTTTGCGCGGACGTAAAACGTCTTCCATCCCAGCGCGGGGACGTCCCGCGCGGCGAAAGTGACGCTGGCGGAATCGGGCGAGCGGGCGCGGATGTGGAATTCCTCGATGGACGCGTCTTCCTGAAATTCCTGGAATTTGCGGAGGCTTTCGTTCCACGCGTCCAGCCGCGGGTTGGCGTTTTCCGCGACGACGACCTCCACGCGCAGGACCGCGCCGTCGCGCTGGAAGCGGACATCCTGGACGGCGAGGTTCCCCGCGCGTCCCTCGTGGACCATGCCGAGCATCCCGCCCAACTCCTCGCGCTTCACGCGGACGTTGAGATGTTCAGCCGCCTTTCCGCTGGCGGATTGGCGCGGGACGACGTTCCCCGCTTCGTCCACAATTTCAAAATCAGAGATCCCAACTGGCAGGGAAATCTCAGCCGACGCAATGTCCGTGCGCGTCGCCGACAACGGATTAAACGCCACAATCGCCGACTGATAACTGATTACTGAAAACTGATCACTGGTTTTGACTGAACCCGCCAACGCCTCCAAACTCTGCCGCGTGATCTCCTCGCCGATCTGTTCGACCTGGTCGAAGCGCGGACGCATCTCTTCGTGGACCTGGTCTATCGAGCATCCGCAGATCGAGTCGTGTGGATGGTTTTGCAGGAGCAGCATCCATGCCTGGCGGAGCAAGGATGAAGGATGAAGGATGAAGGATGAATTGGGCGCGGGTTGGTAAATAATATTGGCAAACGTGGAGAAAGGCTCGGCGTATTTTTCGAGCAGATTTTCGCAGGCGTGATTGCGTTGCTTGATCCACATGCGCGTGGACAAAACGCCTGGCAGGAGATGGGAACGTTTCGAGGAGCGGAGTTCCCCGACGACGATGGGAATTTCGGATTTACCCTTGGCGATTTGTGATTGGACGGCCTTTAGATAAGCGGGCAGCGTTGAGTGGACGACGCGATAATCTGCCAGTCCTTTGTTCGCGGCTTCGATGGCTTTGCTCGTCCCGCGCGGCGGCTCCATGTGGTCCGTGCCGAACATGACGAGCAGGTCTTGCGCGGCGGAATGAGGGGCGAGGGAATCGGCGGCCTGTTTGATCTGCTCGGTGAATTGCGCGGGATCGCCAGCGTTGAGACTCGCGCCGTTGCTGTACGAGTCGCGCAGGTAGAGCATCAGGACGCGCGTCCCGTCGGGGGATTGCCACCAGAACTCGGTCGGCTGGTCGTCGAGTCCGCGCCAGAGACAGGCGTTGTCAATGCCGAAGCCGCGCAGGATTTGCGGCATCTGTCCGATGTGACCGAACGAGTCGGGCATGTAGCCGATCGGCATCTTCGGCCCGAAGCGGCGCGCGTTCCTGTCGCCCGCCAGCAGGTTGCGGATGTGCGCTTCGGGGCTGACGAGGAACATGTCGGGGAGGATGTGCCAGGGGCCGATCAGCGCTCGTCCAGAGCGGATGAGACGAGTCAGAGTGGACTCGGCCTCGGGGCGCATGAGCAGGTAGTCGTCGAGGACGATCGTCTGCCCGTCGAGCATGAAGTGCTTGTAGCCGCGGTCGGCCGCGAGGATGTCGAGGAGACCGTCCACGAGATGGACGAGTCGCAGGCGGAACTGCTGAAAGGTACGATACCATTCGCGGTCCCAGTGGGTGTGAGAGACGAGGTGGATGGTTTTCACGGGGCGGGTTCCAGGTGTCAGGTGTCAGGTATCAGGCGTCAGGATATTCATCCTTCATAATTCAGAATTAGAGTTTCACCTTCTCCTCCGTCAACTCCCGCGCTTCAGCTATCGCCGCCTCGCGGATCGAGATAGGGAAGCGGTTGTTCAGCGGGCTGAGACGCGCGCCGAGCGCGGTCGGTTCGTAGAAGCCCCAGCGCGCCAGCCAGCGCGCGCCGCCCGTCAACGCGACCGAGTCCTTGAGTTCCGCGAGAGTCGCCGCGTCCCAGCCGCCGAAGAGACCGTAGAGGAAGGCGTAGAGCGGGAAGGACGGCAGGATGCCGATGAAGAAGATCAACACGCTGGTGAGCTGCTCGCCCTTCCAGAGGAGGCCGTTGACGAGGGAGAGAATCCCGAAGTGCGCCGCGCCCGCCAAAATCGGCGCGAGAAGCGACTGCCAGACGTAGAAGCGCTGCGGGAAGCAGAGTCTGTGGTTGATGAAGTACGCCGCCACGCCTTTCATCGTCAACCCGACGAAGTAGGCGATGATCAGCGCGGTCACCTGGAAGCGCGCCAGCAAAATCCACGCCAAAACTACGCGGATGACCTGCTCGGAGAAAACGAGGATGGATTTGAGCCAGGGTTTGTTCGCGCCGAGTTGGACGTTATCGCCCACCCACGAGGGGAATTGGAACGCGCCCCAGATCGTGAGCGGGATGACGTAGAGCGCGGCGCGCTGGAACTCCACGCCCGTGGAGCCGAGGATGAATTTCGGCGCCACCGCCAGCAGCACCGCGCCGATGAAGGCGCTGGTCAGGGCGTTGTATTTGTAGGCCATCGCGCTGTAATACTGACTGAGAATCTTTTTGCCGCTCGAGATCGCTTCGGAGATGGCGGGCATGACCCCGTCGTTCAATGTCTGCGTCACGTTGAAGGCGAAGATGAAATTCTGCGCCATGCCCCAGTTCCCCCAGATCTCGGTGTAGTTGATCAGCCGCGTCTGCGTGATGGCGATCTCCGCCGCCTGTCCGAACGACCACGCCGCCGAGCCGAGCATTTCGAACACGCCGAAGCGGAAACTGGTCTTGACTACGTCCCAATCGAAGTGCGCCAGGAACAGGACTTTCGCGTTGTACCCCACGCGGCGGTACAGGTAGAGTCCCCACGCGAAGGTCGTCAGTTCGGCCGCGTAGGCCGCGAGACCGA
>Ga0116166_1000417_pt1 | contig 41273 bp, 31 predicted proteins | sample AD_JPNMR2_MetaG_FD_89884 | JGI IMG/M metagenome (GOLD analysis project Ga0116166, IMG submission 89884) | Active sludge microbial communities of municipal wastewater-treating anaerobic digesters from Japan - AD_JPNMR2_MetaG | ecosystem: Engineered > Bioreactor > Anaerobic > Digestate | place...
CGGATCAGGGCGCCAAGCAAGCCGCGCCCGCCAATGCACCATCCGGAGCGCCAAAGGCGGGCGGCGAGACCGCGAAAGTGGAGTCCCCCTTTCCGGGCCAATCCACCGCGGAGTCGGCTTCCAGCGCCGCGGGCACAGGCTCCAGCGCCTCGCGCGTGATCGCGCGACGTGATCCAGATACCATTCCCGGCGTGCCTCGATTGCCGCTCCCGCCTCCCCGGCGGTCCCCGTTCCGGCTGGATGGGGAAGGGGGAGAGAATCGGGCGGCCCAGAAGGCAGCCCCCGAGGTGACCATCCGCAGGCGCGAAGCGGGCAAGCCCACTGGCGAGCCTCTCGGCGTGGAACCGCTGCCACCGCTGGCGGGCCCCGCGCCTGAGCTCGTGTCACATGAGGATCCGCGGGCGCCTAGAATCGGGAACTCCACGCCGGTGCGCGGCCCGATAGCGGGCGCAACTCCTCCTGCGCTGCAGCTCACCGGCATCATCGATGGCGACCCGCGCATGGCGGTCATTGAAGGCGAGACAGCGCATTATATCGTTCGCGAGGGGGATCGCGTCGCGGGCGGGTATCGGGTTGCCTCCATCTCGCCACAGAAGGTGATGCTACGTTCGGAAGATAACCGCACCGTGGTCCTCCGATTCGGGCGCAAGGGCGGGTGAATCGCCGTGCCATATGCGAGGACGCTGGCCGGCGCGCCCGGTTGCCGGCCAAGACTGGGAAAGGGCGAACCGTGGATATCAGCGTACTGAGGAGAGGCCTAGGCGGTCTGGGGCGCGCCGCGCGCCGCGCGGGCAAGGTGTGCGCCGCCGGCGGTGACCAGGCAGCGCACGTGCCCCTCGTGCGCGACGGCCACACGTCACGATGCGCCAGCATGGCCTGCGCTGTTGCGTTCAGCCTGCTGGCTGGCGTGTGGAGCGTGGGGGCAGCCGCCGCGCCCGCTGCCGGCATGGCCCAGGTCTCGGTCAGCGTGCAGAAGCTGCCCGACAAGATATGCGTTCGCTTGAAGGCGGGCACCCCGCTCGGCCGGCATTTCCTCCGCTCTGTTGGCCGGGCTGGCGATGTGGCGCTGCGGATACCAGACTGCACCGCCAAGCCGGTCCGGATCCCGGTGTCCACGGGATCGATTCGCGCCGTCTCCGCTCGTCCGACGGGCAATGACCTGGTCGTGACGGTCGAGCGAGACGTGGCGGGGGGCTATCGCTCGGCCTATACGGCCAACCGGCGCGAGATCGTGCTGGAGGTCGATATGGCTTCCCCGGCCGCGGCCCGCGAGCTGGCCGTGCCGGGAGTGGCGCGCGCCACGGTTCCGAAGGAGGCGCCCCTGGCCCCTGCGCCACGCGTCCTCGCTTCACAACGCCCCATCGCCCCGGCTGCGGCTCCTGTGGCCGTGGTGGAACCGCGCATGCCACGCGCCCCCATCGTGCTGCCGGCATCGGATTCCGGTGTGCGCGTCGCCGAGGCGCCCCCGAGAGTTGCGATGCTGCCCGGCACATGGCGGGTGCTCGGAGCGCAGGCTCCCTCGCGGAGGTTGGTCACGCTCGACTTTGTCAATGCCGATATTCAGGATGTGCTCAAGGCGCTCGCCATCCAGAGCGGCGCCAACATTCTCATTGCCCCCAAGGTGGAAGGCAAGGTGACGGTGGGGCTGCGGAACGTGACGCCCGAGCAGGCCCTGGAGTACATCGTCCGTCTCAGCTCGCTCGCCTATGGGCGTGAAGACGATACCTACGTCGTCTGCACGCGCGACCAGATCAAGGATGTCTTCCCGCCGGGCACGCGGGGCGAGATCCTCTTTCCGCCGCCAGTCGCCGAGGCATCGCCCGGAGTTGCTGTGGGCCAGCCTGCCGGCCCCCCGAAGGTGAGCGTGGTTCGCCTGGAGAGGCTCGAGGCCGCGAAGGCCGTGCCGCTGGTCCAGAAGCTGGCCCCCGCGGTCCAGATTGAGACGCCGGATCCGAAGCTGGCCGTGCTCATCGGCGATGACGCCCAGGTGGCGGCCGCCGAGATGGCGATCCGTACGCTCGAATCCTCGCTTCCTCCGCTGCCCGCGCGCTCCGAGGGCGTGCCGCCTAAGCTGTCGGAAGAGTTCGAGATCGAGGTCTACTCGTTGAGGCATGTGAATGCCTACGATGCCGGACGCTTGTTGAAGGGGTTCATGACCTCTCGCATCCTGCCCGAGGTTGTGGTGGTGCCCGCGCCGGCGCCCGCCTATCCGGCTCCCGAGGATGATAAGGGCCGCGCGCCAATAGGGCAGCGGTTGGGCGATACCGATGACGCTTTGCTGAACCTGCTGGCCGGAAAGAACGTGGCATCTGGTTCGGAGGCCGCGGGGAAGACGCCTCCGGGCGCGCCTGAGGCTACCGAGAAGGCGGGTACCGTGCTGATCCCCGAGGGAAGCACGACCAACACGCTGCTCCTCATCGGCGCTCGTCCGGATATCGCCAAGGTAAAGGATTACCTGGACCGCATCGATGTGGCGCCCAAGCAGGTGATGATCGACGTCAAGGTGACCGATGTCTCGCTCTCGGATGCGGAGCAGCTCGGGATCACATGGAACTGGACTACGCTAGGCATTCAAGAGATTGCGCCGGAGGGATCAGAGACGATCCCGAGGATGCAGTTCGGGCGCTTTGGACACGCTCCCATGGTGTTCAACGCCACCCTGGAAGCGCTGTTGAAGACCAACAAGGCGCGTCTCCTGGCCAACCCGCGCGTGGCGGTGCTGGATGGGCGCACGGCATCCATTCACGTGGGCGATACCGTTCGCTATCTGGCACAACGGACCAGCGGCATCAACGGGACGACGGTGACGATTGGCGAGGAGAGCGTCGGCGTGGTGGTCAGCGTTTCGCCGCGCGTCGGGGGCGACGACGTGATCGTGCTCGATGTCAAGCCGAAGGTGAACGTGATCACTGGTTTCACCCCCACGGGGGATGGCGGGCAGGTGCCGAATACGTCCGAGCGATCGGTAGAGACGGTTGTGCGCCTTCGCGATGGCGAAACGCTGGCGATTGGCGGGTTGATCCGTGATGATGACACGGTGACGATGCAGAAGGTGCCCGGATTGGGCGATCTCCCGATCTTGGGCGAGCTGTTCAAGTATCGCAACCGTCAGCGGTCCAACTCGGAGGTGCTCATCTTCATCACTCCAACGATTGTGCCGGATATCTCTTGAGCGCAACTGACGGACGCGATGTTGGGCCAGAGCGGCGTCACCAGGCACTCTTGGTGGCGTCGTTCTGCCTTCTGCGCCTTCTGGAGAGACGGCTCCCGGGCAGAGGAGGTGCGGGGGAGTCTATCCGGGAGGCGTGCTACTGCCTGTTTGGGGGGCACACCCTTGGGGTAAGAGCGGTCTGGTGGAAAGGCAGGCAGTCTCTATGCAGAAGAGGATGCTTGGCGAGGTTTGCGTTGAGAAGGGATGGATCACACGAGAGCAGTTGCAGGAGGTGCTTGCCCAGCAGAAGGGCCTCAGCGGCCGTCAGGCAATCGGTGACATTCTAGTCAGCAAAGAGCTCATCACCGAGAAGCAGAAGGCGGAGGCGCTGAGCATCGTATGGAATCTCCCCTTCGTCGATCTGGCCACGATGACGCCCGATCAGGAGGTCCTCCAGGAGCTTCTCAACACCCTGAAGCCGGAAGTCTGCCGCCGCCTCAAAGCGCTGCCGTACGAGCGCGTGGGTAACCTGGTGCGCATCGCGATGGTGAACCCGCTCGATGTCTTTGCCCAGGACGAGATCCGGGCCTTGATGGGCAAGGAGATCACCATCGAGCCTGCCACGGTGGCCGAGGAAGATATCGTCAACCTCCTCAATCAGGTTACTCAGGGTCCAGACTCGGATATGGCCGAGATCCTGGATACGATGATGGCCGCCGCCGCGGACGAGGCCGATATCGAAGTCAGCCAGGATGAAGAGGAGACGATCGATGTCTCCGCCCTGCGCGAGATGAGCGATGAAGCCCCGGTCATCGCGTTGAGTAAGGCGATCATCCTCCGGGCGGTTCAGGAGAAGGCCAGCGATATTCATATCCAACCCTACAAGGAGCGCACGGTCGTCCGCCTGCGCATCGACGGCGTTCTGCGCGAGGTGATGACCGTGCCCAAGGAGCTCCACGCCGCGCTTGTCTCGCGCATCAAGATCATGTCGGAGCTCGATATCGCGAACCGGCTTGTGCCCCAGGATGGCCGTATCGGCCTCAACGTGTTGGGGCGGCCGTATGATTTTCGCGTCTCCACTTTGCCCGGAGTTCTGGGCGAGAAGATTGTCATGCGCATCTTGGATAAAGGCTCGACTCAGGTGGGACTGGAGAAGCTCGGCTTCTCAACGGAGACGCGCGAGCGCTTCGAGCAGATGATCACCTCGACCTATGGGATCATCCTGATCACCGGTCCGACGGGAAGTGGCAAGTCAACCACGCTCTACTCTGTTCTCTCTCGACTGAATGTGCCGGAGAAGAACATCGTGACGGTGGAGGACCCGGTTGAGTACCAGCTTCCCGGTCTGACGCAGGTGCAGGCCAACCCGGCGGCCAACCTCACGTTTGCCACGGCGCTCAAGGCGTTCTTGCGCCAGGATCCCAACATCATCATGGTGGGTGAGATCCGCGACCTGGAGGTGGCTAGGATCGCGATCGAAGCTGCGCTCACAGGTCACCTGGTGCTCTCGACGCTCCACACCAACGATGCGCCAACCGCCGTCACCCGCCTGGCGGAGATGGGGATCGATCCGTTTCTGATCTCGTCGAGCGTGATTGGAGTTCTGGCCCAACGCCTGGTGCGCCGGATTTGCGAGAAGTGCAAAGAAGCCTACGAGCCGGACCCGGTGGCGCTGAGGCGCGCGGGTTTCGAGGTCAATACGGATGAGCGGCTGGTTTTCTACCGGGGCCGTGGGTGCGACGCATGCGGGCATCGGGGCTACAAGGGCCGCATGGGCATCTACGAGCTGTTCCGAATGAGTGATACGTTGCGTGAGTTGGTGAACAAGGGCGAGCCGGCGTATACGATCCGCGCCCTGGCGCGCCAGGAGGGGATGAAGACGCTCCAGGAGGATGCCATCGACAAAATCAAGCTCGGGTTCACCACCCTCGAGGAAGCGATCCGGGTGATCTCAAGCGGGTAGCGACGCGCAGGACGAAGGAGGGGGAAGCCCCGCATGCCGGTCTTCAACTACACAGCGGTCAATCAGGCGGGCAAGCCGGTCAAGAAGTTCATCGAGGCCGAGACGCAGCAGCAGGCGGCCGAGCGGCTGCGCGCTGCGGGCCTGCGCGTGACGGAGATCAAGGAAGCCGGCAAGTTCTCCATGGCCGCGTTGAACGCCGCCCTGCAGAAGATGGGGGGCGTCCGGCCCCAGTCGCTTGTGGTCTTCAGCCGGCAGTTCGCGGTGATGATCAACGCCGGGATTCCCGTCATCCGGTGTCTGGACGTTCTGGAAAACCAGGCCGACGACCCGGTCTTCGCCCCGATCATCTCGCGAGTCAAGTCGGATGTCATGGCCGGCAAGACGCTCACCGAGGCGCTGTTGAGCCACCCTCAGGCCTTCTCTCCTCTCTTCTGCAGCATGGTGCGTGCGGCGGAAGTGGGCGGCATTCTCGATATCGTCCTCAATCGCCTGGCGGCGTTTCTGGAGAAGGAGGCGGAGATCCGCTCGAAGGTGAAGAGCGCGATGATGTATCCGACCGTCATCTTCCTCTTCGCCATCGCCGTGACCACGGGTCTCTTCCTCTTCGTGCTGCCCACCTTCAAGAAGATGTTCACCGAGATCAGCATCGATGGCAAGCCGCTGGAGTTGCCATTCCTCAGCAACCTGATCTTCATGGTGGGCGACCTCATCAAGGCCTACTTCTTCATTCCGGTGGGGCTCGTGATCGGCGGCGTGATCGCTTACCGATCCCTGCAGAAGACGGAGAAGGGCCAGCGCATTATCGATGGCGCGAAACTGCGCTTGCCCATCGTGGGCGACCTCATCCGAAAGATCGCCATCTCGCGCTTCTCGCGTACCTTTGGCACGCTGACGCAGAGCGGAGTGCCGATCATGCAGGCCCTGGAGATCGTCGCCGATACGGCCGGCAACACCATCGTGCGCGATGCCGTTCTGGCCGCCCGACTGAGCATTCGCGAAGGCCAGCGCCTCAGCCCGCCACTGGCTGCCAGCGGCGTCTTCCCGCCCATGGTGACCCAGATGATTGAGATCGGCGAGGAAGCTGGCAAGGTGAGCGAGATGCTCGACAAGATCGCCGACTTCTACGATACGGAGGTGGATGCAACGATCAAAGGCCTCACTTCGATGATCGAACCGCTGATGATCATGTTTGTCGGGTCCATCGTTGGCCTGATCGCCATCGCCGTGTTGATGCCCATTCCCAAGATGCAGGAGGCGCTGCGCAAGACAAAGTAGCGCCACCGAGTATGTGCCGAGAAACAGCTGCCTGCGGATCCCCGTTCCGCAGAGAAAGGAGACTGGCCCTATAGAAAGCGCAGGTAGCAACCGATAATCAGGATTAGAGGGCAAGTGCCGGCAGATCCGGGCCTAAGCCCTCCCCCTTCCGTTCGACACCAAACGAAGCATTGAAGTATCCCGAGAGGAGGTGAAACACTCCATGATGTACGTTCGAGAACGCAAGCGAGGCGGCTTCACGATCATCGAGTTGCTCATCGTCATCGCGATCATCGCCATCCTGGCGGCGGTGGCGATTCCTGCCCTTCTGCGCGCGCAGAAGTCGGGCAAGGAGAGCGCGGCCCTGCAGGTCCTCAAGAGCCTCCACAACGCGGAGCAGACCTTCAAGGTTCGCTCTACCGCGAATCCGAAGACGTTTGGCACCCTAGACGAGCTCAAGGCCGATGGCTCGAGCCCGGTGGGCGAAGATGAAGTTGAGCCTGCCAGCGGATACACGTTCGCGAGCGAGGGCGTGACGACCGATACCTACACCATCATTGCCACGCCCCCGAAGACGGACATGATTACCTACACGCTGAACGAAACCGGTGCGGTGACACCGTAGCCTGGTCCGATACGTCGGTCTGTCAGCGGGCGCCGGCCCTGTGGGGCGGCGCCCGCTGTGCGTTGCACCCCTCTCGCGACCGGGTTGTGTGGCGGCACATCGTGGCAGAATGGGTATAGCCTCTGGCGGGGGGAGCGATGCGAGCGTGCCCGCTTTTCGAGCTTCAGAAGGCCCAGGGCGCCGTCTTTCGGCCCCATGCTGGCTTCTCGGTACCCGCGCATTATGGTGACCCGGACACCGAATGCGCCGTCGCGCGCAAGTCATGCGTCGTCACCGACCTCTCTTACTGCGGGAAGCTGAGCATCCGTGGTGAGGACCGTGGCGCCGTGCTTGACCGCGCCCTCGTCGGCGACGTGACTTCACTGAGAGCAGGATGCGGGCTCCACACCCTGGCGTTGACGCCCACCGGGCGCATCCTGGCCGACATGGTCATCTACGCGCTCGACGACTGGCACCTGGTGGAGCTTGATCTGGAAAACGTGCCGCGGGTGGCCGGCCAGCTGTTGCAGCTGGATGACGACGCGGATGTGGAGGTGCAGGACCTGAGCGAGGCGTGGGGGCTCCTCTCGCTTCAGGGGCCGGAGAGCGCCGACGCCCTGGCCTACCTTGGGGTGGGCATTCCGCCTCCGAGCTGTATCCGCACCGCCGTGTTGGCGGGCCATCCGATCCTTGTGGCCGAGAGGAGACGGGCGTCCGCTCCTGGCTTCGATCTCTTTGCCGCCGCCGGAGCCCTCATCGATTGCTGGAACTCCATCCTGGAGCGCGGCGTCCTTCCTGCCGGGTTGGACGCGCTGAATGCGCTGCGCATTGAGGCGGGGATTCCCTGGGCGGGAACGGAGCTGGACGAGCAGGTGACGCCGACGGAGGCGGGCCTGGAGGCGGCGCTCAGCAGCATCAAGGAAGGCTATATCGGGCACGCCGCCGTCGTGCGCGCGCGCCGTCGGCCCCCTGCCCGGCGGCTGTATAGACTTGTGATAGAGACGGAACTCGCCCCTACGCCCGGCGCTCCTGTCTATGTTGCTTCGCGAGTGGTGGGCAAGGTGACAAGCGCCGCTCGCTGCTCGGCTGGTGGGGGGGCGGTGGCTCTCGCCTTTCTGAAACGGGATTGGAACAAAGATGGTGCGCCGGTGATGGTGGAAGTGGATGGCGGTAAATGCCCGGCACGGGTGATGCACCTGCCGGCAATGAAGGGGTGAGTGTGGGATGGTGATCCGAGATCGCAACGCCGCCGATGGCGCGCGAGGGCGGCGGGGATCCGGGAGTGGTGCGATACTGCGTGGGTTGATCTGGCCGGTGCTCGTCCTGTGCAGCCTCGGCTTCCTCGCGGCGGGTCGCCTTCAGCGTGGCCGCGGATGGCACGAGATCTCGCCGGGCATGGAATACCGGCGCCTGGAGGTCCAAGCCTCGGATTTGGGAGATACCGCCGATCTCCACGTGTTGCGCGTGGATCTGAAGCACTATCGCATCCGCCTCCTGCGGGCCAGCAAGGCGCCGGCGGCCAGCATCCGGGAGCTGGCTACGCAGAGCCGCGCTGCCGCCGCAATCAACGGGGGCTTTTTTGACGAGGAGCTGCGGCCTCTGGGGCTGCGCGTCACCGGTGGCAAGGAGCTGCGCCCACTCCGACGCGCCAACTGGGGGGTCTTCGTCATCCGCAATGGCAAGCCTGCCATCCTCCATGCGCGCGACTACCGGCCGGAGGGCGTCACCGAGGCCCTCCAATGCGGACCCCGCCTCGTGGTCAACGGGGAAGTGACCCGGCTGAAGAAGCAGTACGCGCGCCGGGCTTGCATTGGCATCGATCGGGCCGGGCGGGTGCTTCTCGCTGTCACCAATGGGAGCACCATGGACGCCACCTATCTGGCGCGTGTTCTCCGCGCTCCCGAGCCCAAGAGTGGTCTCGGCTGCGTCAACGCGCTCAATCTCGATGGTGGGGGATCGGCGCAGCTCTACGTTGACCACCACGGCTTCCGGCTGGATCTTCCGGGTGCCTGGGGAGTTCCGGATGGCCTGGGCGTCTTTCCCCGCTGAGTGGCCGCCTTAGCCAGTGGGCATCACCTGGCTCGCCCGGAAAGGGTGATCTCTCTAGCTACTGGACTAATACCTGCGCGTGGGACCATCGGTTCATATAAAGGTTTTATAAAGAGCCGATAATCGTAATTGGAGGGAGGAGCTACTGGCCCTGCTCCTCCCAACGGACGGATGGCCGCCCGCGCCATCCGTCCGATCTATCCCTCTGCTTGCCGCTGCCGTAAGCCGTGCGGGATCTCCTCCGCGGGCTGCATGGCATCGCAAGGCGCCGCTCCCGGCACCATCGGTTTTCGCTGGGCCGGTGGAGAGGAAGCACAGAGACGATGGACGCCTCGACCTGGTCTGATGGAAGCAGCCCGCGCCGCGTGATGATCGTTGATGATGAGGACCTCGTGCGTGCCAGCCTTGCCGATATGGTAGAGCTATCCGGCTACCAGGTGTGCGGCCAGGCCGCCAATGGCTATGAAGCCGCCCGGCTGATCGGCAGTGCCCATCCGGACATCGTGCTCATGGATATCATGATGCCCACCATGGATGGGGTGGAGGCGCTGCAGATCATCAACGCCACCCGGCCCACCTGCTCTCTCATCATCAGCGCCTACTGCTCACCCGATCTTCTTAAGCAGGTGACCCGGGCTGGTGCCCAGGGCTACCTGATGAAGCCTTTTCGCCCGAGCGACTTGGTACCCGCCATCGAGACCGCGCTCGCGCAGTTCGAGCGCTCGCGCCTTGCAACCGAGGTCGACCGCATCGAGTCGTTCTTCGAACGGGCATGGTCGCAGGCGAGTGCCGGGAGTTCGATTGGCCGCGCGCTGGAAGGGGCGCTCGTCGAAGCGTGCGGCCTGATCGAGGAGACCGGCTACGTGTTGGTCGTACGACAGGGTGCACGGATGCGCGCGCTCTCGGTGCGCGGCGTGAAGGGCATCTCCCCCGGGCAGACCCTCGGCCCCGCCGACGGCCGCCTCGGGGTGGCGTTACAGCGCCAGGGGATCTGCCGCAGTCATCTCATCGGGGCGCCTAGCGACCAGGCTGCGGTCCTCTCCTTGCAGGTTGCCCTTGACGATGGCGTTCTCGGTTGCCTCTGCCTGCTTGCTCCAGAGGGCTACTCTTTCACCCGCCGGGAGGAGTGCCTCCTACGTGCCATGGTGAGGGGCCTCTCCACTTTCCTCTTTCGGGTTCGCGAAAGCCGGCCCCATGCCTGGAACATGTGGCTCGACCGACGCCTCGGGCGTGTGCCTGCGGCGCGTAGAAGGCGCTGATCATGATGTCCCCCGCATCTCCAATTCGACTCCTGGCTGCGCACGCGGTGCCCTCCTTTCTGGATGCCCTTTCGCGAGCAGCCGCTGCACGCTGTGATATTGAGCTCGTCGGCACCTGCCGTGACTGGGCGCGCGCGGTGGAGATGGTGCGCGACCTTCGCCCGGATGTGCTGACACTGGACGCGGCGCTGCCTGGCATGGGTGGACCGGCCGCGGTGGGCGAACTGATCTCTGCCGAGCGGCAACGCGTGGTGGTGGCCGCCACCGATGGCTGCGGGTTTGCCTCGGATGTGGTCGCCTGCCTGGAAGCCGGGGTCGTCGATTTCGCGTTTCGCCGTCCGGAGCATTCGTGGACCAGCCCCGTCTTCCTCGCGGCGCTCTTCCATCGCGTGCGCACGGCGGCGTCGGTCGCCACCGAGTCGCTCTCTCCCTGCACGGTTCCCGACCTCATGCCCCTGCTGAAGGCGCATCCGGGCGCGGTGTGGGGGATGCTGGGCGATATTGGCGCACCCGGCACACTGCTCCAGGTTCTCCCCAGGCTCGAGCCCGGCTTTCCTGGCTGCCTCTGCATCGCCTTGAGCCTTCCCGGAGCGATCACACGCGCGCTCGCCCACTATCTGGACGCGCGCTGTGATTACCCCGTGCGCGAGGTCCGGCCGGGAGATGCGCCACAGCCGGGAACGGCGGTGGTGTTGCCCGGCAACTACCGGGTCTTGCTGAAGCCGGCCTACGATGGCAGCCCGAGCTTCATACTGGAGCCCAGGAGACCGGGCGATGCTGTGCCGGTGCTCGACGCCGCGCTCCTCTCCTTCATCCGCCACGTGCCGACGCATCTGGTGGCCCTCTCCGGATGCGAGACTGAGGGAATGGCGGGCGTGCAGGCGGTCGCCGAGTCCGGTGGTTGCGTCTATACGGCGCCGCGAGAGAGCATGCTCTTCACCCAGTTCGCGGATGGCCTGCGATCCCGGATCGCGGGCACACGCGAAATCGCGCCGCTCGTGGTGTGCCCGGTGATGCCTGCGACGAGAGAGATTGTTCCGATCGCGCTAGCCCGGTCTTGACCCGCCGCGTGGCCTCTGTTACAATGCCGGCATGGAAGCCCCGGCGGTCAGCATTCTCATGCCGGCCTACAACGCCTCCCCTTATCTGGAGGAGGCGCTTGTCTCCGTGCAGGCGCAGGAGAGGGAAGATTGGGAGCTGGTGGCGGTGGATGACGGCTCCACCGATGAGACGCCAGCCCTTCTGAGGAAGGCTGCCGCTTCCGACCCACGCATCCGGCCCCTCTTTCTGCCGCACCGGGGTCTCGTGCCGGCGCTCAATGCTGGGCTGGCCGCCTGCCGGGCGCCGCTCGTCGCGCGCATGGACTCCGATGACCGCATGCACCCTGCGCGCCTGAGTCGCCAGGTGGCGTTTCTCGCCGCGCATCCCGAGGTGGATCTGGTGGGGTGCCTGATAGAGTGCTTCCCCCGCGCGCAGATCCAGGAGGGTCTGGCACGCTATGAGGAGTGGCTCAACTCCCTCGTCTCCCACGAGGAGATCCTCCGCGACCTCTTCGTGGAGTCGCCTTTCGCCCACCCATCTGTCCTTTTCCGAAAAGAGCGCGTGACCCAACTGGGTGGCTACCGTGACTGCGGCTGGGCCGAGGATTACGACTTGTGGCTTCGCCTTCACCAGGCGGGGGCCCGGTTTGCCAAGGTGCCAGAGGTCCTCCACTTCTGGCGCGATCGTCCGGAACGGTTGACCCGAACGGCGGAGGAGTACTCACTGCGCAACTTCCGCCGGCTAAAGATCCACTACCTCTGCCAGGGCATTCTGCGCGAGCCGGGGCCGGTGCTCATCTGGGGCGCTGGACGGGGCGGCAAGGCATGGTGCGCCTGCCTGGAGGAGGCCGGGATCGAGATAGCCGGCTTCGTGGATATCGACCCCAAGAAGATTGGACGCACCCGTCGGGGCCGCCCGGTGATCGCTCCGGAGGATTTGCCGCCTGCCGGCAGCTTACCTGTGCTGGTGACCGTGGGCGTGAAAGGCGCACGCGAGCTCATCCGTGCCGCGCTCCACGCGCGCGGCTATCAAGAGCTCCGCGATTTCGTCTGCGTCGCCTGACCGTCATCGCGGGGGTGCAAAACACCTGCGCCTATAGGAGCCCGAGGCGCCTGCACATTCCCACCCGCGTCCGCCCCCTTCATCCGTGGTATCGTTGCCAGCGGAGGAGGGATGCAGGAAGGCCGCGTCCCCCGGGAGCCGGCTCCCGGGGGACGTTTTGATCGCCTAGCTTGGCTTGGGCAGGTCGGACCGTCCCTCTTCGTCCTCCGCCTCGATCTCATCGGCCCATTCCAGGATGAGGCGCCCGGGTAGATGCGCTGGGTCTGTCGGGCGTTCAGGCGCCTTCTCCTCGGACGGTTCTGGGAGCTCCCCCGTCAGCAGGAATGTCCCGCTCGTGCTCACGACCGGAGGCGCTGGCTGGGGATGGCTGACCAGGGCGCGAGAGGGCGTGAGCGGGGTCGCAGAGGGCTCGGCGGCCAGCAGATGCGCTGGCTGCTGCCCCACGACCGCGTGCTCCGCGTGCGCTTCGGCGGTTGCCACCCCCTCGTTTGGTGCTGAGGCGAGTGTGATGGCCGGTGTGCGTTTCGGTTGCGCCGTTGCTGGGGGAGAGGGCATCGCCGCTGCCTGCGCGGTGAGGCTCCCCTCAACCGCGAGAGTGACGGAATGCACTGGCTCGAGTGTGACGGCGGGCGGCGAGGCCGCCCCTACCTTCTCTGCGATTGCCACATTCTCCGTGCTCGCCTCCGCCGCGGGCGTGCTGGCACCCAACGCGGTGGGTGTTGCGTGTGCCACGGGCTGCGACCGCGGCACCTTGAGCGGCGGGTTCTCGGGCGCCGGTTGTGGCGATGGCTGCGCAGGCGATGGCTGCGCGGCCGGTGGTTGCTCCGGGGGCGCGAGAGGCGCCGTTGGTGAGAGGGCGGGCGCCACCGGTGGGCTAGATACGGAGGTCGCGATCCCGCTGGAGGGCTCTCCACCCACCAGGATGCGAGCTGTCTCGTTCCCAGAGCGGATCACGACGCCCCCGTGCTCGACGGTGAGAAGACGCCAGCCCCCGATGGTCTCGCTGATGGAGACCACGGTGAGCTTGCCGCCGCTACGGAAGACGGCGCTGGGTCGAGCGCCCAGCAGCGTGCCGATCAGCTCCGGTTTCGGCGGCAGCGGGCGGGGGGTATGCGCCTGGCGTGGCCAGGTGGTTCCAGCCGGCCCTGCGGCCCCTCCCCCCGGGATGGGACGTATCGGCGGGAGTATCCCTGGCCCGCCTGGCCAGGAGACCGCCGGGAGCGTTGGCAGCTGGCTGCCCCCCGTGGATGCCGTCGCCAGGGGTGGAAGGCTGGGTGGACGGCTCGTTGCTGCAACCGCGGGGGGATCCGGAAGCTGCACGAACGGGTCCGCGTGAGGCGCGAGTGCCGTCTCACCGCTGGCCATGCGCCGCTCCTGCGCCGGGGTGAGTGGAGGTGGCCCTGCCAACTCCAATGGAACCGGCGCCGTGTCCTCCTTGGCCGTCGAGGCCGTGTCAGCGGGCGGAGCCGCCGGGCGCATGGCTCGCGTGATGTTCCATGCGGCGAACCCGACCGCCAGACAGCAGCCCGCGATCAGTGCTGCTATCGTGGCAGGACTGCTCTTTTGGGTGTTGCTCATGGCTCCAGCTCCAGTATGGGTCGGGGGAACTCGCTCACAGGCGGAGCAGCCTCGGGTTCCACCGGGTAGGCCGCTACGAAGATGAGGAGCTCCGTTGTCGCTGTCCGCGTGGATCGCGTCTTGAATAGCTCGCCTACCAACGGAATGTCGCTCAGGATGGGCAGTCTCCGCACCGTCCTGACGATCTCATCGCGGTCCAATCCCCCAATGACGAGCTGCTCACCGCGCGCCAGTCTCACGGTCGTATCCGCCTCGCGGCTCGCCGTTTGCGGCAGGCCGTCGATTATCTCCGAGACGGTGCTCACGACCGGGTGTACTTTCAGCGTGACCGATTGGTCCGGGTGGATGCGCGGCCGGATCAGCAGCGCCACGCCCACCGGGATCGTCTCGGTGCCTACCACCGTGCCGACGTCCGGGCTCACCACGTTGATCCCTCGGAAGCGGCGCAGATCGCCGATGAAGATGTTCGCATCCTCGTTGTTGACAACCGAGATGCTCGGGTTCGCAATCAGGCGTGCACGGCTTTCGGTGATCAGCGCCTGGAGGGTGGCCCGGAAGCTCGGGCTGCTGTACTGGAGATTGCCGAAGTTCAGGCCGCTGCCCCCCGGAACCGTGACCGTGGTGCCGAAGTTGGTGAGATTCCAGTCGATCCCCAGTTCCCGAACGTCCGCCTTGTTCACCTCCACGATGGCCGCCTCAATCCGCACCATCGGCGGCGCAACATCCGTCTCTTCCAGGATCTGCCGCGCGGTGGCGATGTCGGCGGGCGTTCCCATCAGGACCAGGCGTGTGGATCGGGCCAGCGGCTGGGCATACGGTCCGCTAGTTCCCGATCCGGTGCCGACCCCGGTGGAGCTGAAGGTGAAGCCGGAACCGTTGGTGCCGCCCATCATCCCGAGCGACAGCGGTTGGAAGGTAGCTGCCGGCGGCGCGGTCGCTTCCGGGGCGGATGCGACCACCAGATCAGGCAGCAGCTTCTTGAGCGCCTCCTCGGCGCGCTGCGGGTTGGTGTAGCGGAGTTCATAGATAAACGTTTCGCGCTGCGGTGTCGGTGTCGCTGCCACCTGCGCCGCTGGCGGTGGGGCGTCCAGCATCTTGATCGCCTGCGACGCGCTGGCCAGATCCGCTGGCGAGCCCGTCATCGTGAAGAGGCGATCCTGACGCGTCACCTTCAGATTGGGGAAGGCTTCGCACACCATGCGCTCCACCATCTCCGGGTCGGCGTGGCGAAGCAACGCGAACTCCGTCTTGGATGAGGGCGCCGCCGGAGCCGCGGCATCAATCCCCTCGAGGGCCGTCCGGGCGGCCTCCAGATCTTCCGGAAGCCCGGAGAGGATGAGCGCCTTCCCGGCAGTCTCCACGTTGAGGCGTGGCACTGCTCTCGCGAGGACCTCCTTCGCCTGGTCGGGCGTGATGTGGCGGAGCGTCACCACCTCCGTCTTCCCCAGCTCCGCGACTGCCTTCTGCACCTCGGCCGCCGGGCCAACGACGTACGTACCGCCAATTTGCGCGACCGAAAGGCCGGCGACCGCTGCGACCTGTCGGATCGCCTCATCGGCGGTGCGATCGCGCAGGTTGATCGAGACGTTCCCGGTTGTGCCCGGGGTGATCAAGGTGTCTACGCCGGTATGTGCCGAGATCGCGGCGAGCGCGTCGCGGGCCGGCACATCCGCGAAGTTGAGCGAGATGCGCGCGTTTGGATCAGGTGCCCTCCGCTGCGCCAGTGGCGGCTCCAGCTGGCGAGTGTGGGGTGCCTCCGTCGCGGTACCCGCTCCGGATTGAGGCACCGCTCCGGCGGCCGTGCCCCGAGCGGGGTTGTTGTTGCTCCCACCACGCGAGGTGATGGGCACCTGCGGCTTCGTCTGTTTTGAAGCGTTCTTGCCAGGGGCGCGCGCTTTCGGCTTCGATGACCGGGTGGGTGGCCGATAGTCTGGATCCACGTCGGCCACCTCGATTCGCTTCGCGGGCTTGGCCGCTGGCGTGGCTACCTCCGCACTGGCGGCGCCAGGGATGACGAGCTTCTTCCCTGGCGGCACGCGATCCGGATGCGCGATGCCGTTTGCCTCGGCCAGAGCCTTCACTGGCACGCCATACTCCTTGGCGATTTTCGAGAGGTGCTCCCCGGCGCGGACGACGTGTGTCCGCAGGGGGGCGGATGCGCGCGCGTCCGGGCTGGCGGCACCTGGCGGGGCGAGCCACGCGCAGGCGATCACAGCCCAGAGCGTGCATCCGGCAGTGCGAGTGCCGGCGCGCAGTGCCACCGCTCGCATCGTCTGGGTGTTCGGTATCACACCATCTCTCTTATTCACATGCCCCATCCTTTCACTCCTCCGCTGCCTGCCAGGCATGCCACTGATGCGTGTCTCTTAGCGGCTTGCCGCTACGTTTGTTGTCTCGGGCTCGACTGTCAGGTAGCGCTCGATCTCGACGATGGCGCGCACAGTGGATGGTGCTTGCCCAGGCTGGTTGGTCCGCCCCCGGGTGTCGATATCGAGGGATGTGACGACATAGATGCGCGAGGCATTCGCCAGCTCCGCCAGGAACTGGCGAATCTGCGGGTATCTTCCTTCGATCTCCACCCGCGTCCGCACAGCCCGAATGAGGCCGCCCGAGTGCGCAACCCGTACGGGCGCCGAATCCAGGCCAACGAACCGACAGTTGGCGCTTGTGGCCAGCGATACGAGATGTCCCAGAAAGCGTGCCGATTCCCCGGGCTCAGGATCTGCCGCGGGAAGCGCCCGGCTCACGGGGGGCAGCGGGGTGTTTTTCAGCTTGTGTAGCTCCTGCCGCTGCTTCTCCACCTTGGCACTCATCTCCACATAGCGCTGGTAGCCGGGATAGACGACCCCCAGCGAGATCAGCAGGGCGGCAATCGGCACGCCTACAGCCATCAGTTGCTGGAGGTCGGGACTGAGTGTAATTCCTCGCATGACCTCTACTCCTTACCGGTCGCGGGCGGGGGCGGTGGCGCCGGCTCTCGGAAGAGAGCCCCGATGCGGAAGGTGACATACCCATGAGTGTCTCGCTTGGTCGTCTCGATGACGGGAACGCGCACGCTCTTGCCCCTGCCCACGCTGAGCGCGAAGCGCTGGATGTTGCTCGTGCCCAGTGCCTTCCCCTCCAGAGACACCTTCCCGTCGGGTGAGATGCGGAGACTGGTGAGGCCAACTCCTGTGGTAGTAGCGGCCGCGACACGCCCGAGCACCGCGGCGGCAGGAATCTCTGACAACTGCCGCGCGCTCTCCGCCGCCTTCGAGAGTTCGGCAGCGCGGATGAGTGGCGCCCGCTGAGCGTGGATCTTGGCGATCTCGTTCGTCAACTGAACGTGCGTCTCGGCCAGGCGGGCCTCCGCGATCATCAGGCCGATCGCCGCGATGGCGGACGCCAGCAGCCAGAGGGTCGACCACGCCATCCCTGCTCGGAGGAGATGTGGCACCCGGCGCCCGGGCTACGCCACGCTGGTCTGGCGAGAGAGATCGACCGGGGGGATCCCCAGGTCGACGCCGGAGGCTGCCAGCGCCACGCCAACTGCAAGCGCATACGCTTCTGGATCCTCCTCCAGGCCGGGCACGGCGACGGCGCGGGGTAGATCGAGCCCTGCAAGAGGGTTCGCGACCACGATCGGAAGGCTCTGCGCCGGGCTCAAGACGCGCTCGAAGCCACGCGCGGCATCGGTCGGCCCTAAGACCACGATCTCCTGGGGATGCGCCTCCTCTGGGTGCTCTCGCTCGAAGAACGCGAGCGTGCGCGAGATCTCCGAAACGAGGAAGTCGCTCTTGTGGGCGGATTGTCCGCCGACGGGCGACTGCCCGGCACCGATGGAGAGGATATCGGGTACCTCATCCGAGAACTCGCTGCGAATTGGCCAGGTATTCGGAATGCCCTGGAAGGTTGGCTCCGCCGGAGGCGAGGCCTCGTTGGCCAGGGTCCCCTCGGCATCAGGCGCCTCCTCTGGGAGTGACTCGCCCTCAGAGAGGTTGAGCATGCCCCCGCGCTTTTCGCTCGGCACGTGGGCATCCCAGATACGCGGCTCGGGGATGATGTCGCGCGTGCCTCTCTCGAGCGTCGTCCCCAGGTCTTCCCAACCTGCGGGGATCCGGCGGAGCTGCCGGACGCGCGTGCCGTCATGGATGCACAGATCGGTGTGCCGCGCTGAGGGGCAGAGAATGGCAACCGGATCGCGCTTGCCGCGGGTTGCCAGGTAGAGGCGCATCAGGGCAATGGAACCTGGCTCGACCGAATTCAGTCTCAGCCCGGCCCCATGGAATGACCGATGCAGACCGTCGATGATGGTCTCGTTGATGTGATAGGCGTAGACATCGGCTTGCGGAACGCCTGGTTCCCCGGAGGCAATCCAAAGGAAGTCGAACGCCCCCCTCTCCTGGGGGATCACCTGCGCCTGCTCCAATTCGCCGCGCACCAGGGCGTTGCGCTCCCGCTCGGGAGCCTGGGGCATTCGCAGCGCGCGTAGCCCGTAGGACGGCGCCAGCACGGCGACCGATGCGGCGTGCTCTCCCAGGCCGATTCGCCGCCAGAGGTTGCGCAGGGCGTGTCCCAGGCGGAGCGGGTCGAGCACCTCCTGGCCGGAGAGCGTTTCCGGTGGCGTCTCCACCGCGCCCCGCACCTTGACCTCGATCTCGTTCTCGTGCGCGCTCGCTTGCACCGCCACGATGGCGCGGGGCGTCACCACGATGCCCACCGAGCTTCCCGTCATTTTCTTGGCCATCTGCCTCTACACACTCCCATCCCGTATGCCGTGCATCGACGCGCGGGCGGGGTCGAGCTTCTCTCAGAGACTCGCGCCGATGGCGTTACGCAGGTTGACATAGGCCTTGACCGTCGTGACGGCGGGCCCTCTTACCGCGGTGAGTGTGATCTCCACCTCTGTCGCCTGGTCCGGTGGCACCTCGGGCCGGGCGCCCGTGCCCGGATCTGTCTGGTAGTAGCGGAACTCCAGCGCCTGCACTCCCTCGATCAGCAGGATGCCGGGCGAGGGGACGTTCTGGCGCTGCGCGTAGACATTTCCGTCCTGGATGTAGAAGCGCACCTGGGCCCGGCTGGTTGTCCCTGGCTCCGGCACCTCCACGATCAGCTGGTGCATGCCGCTCGATTGACCCGCGAAGGTACCCCAATTGCTGGTGGGCACCACCTGGTAACCGTGGCGCGCCGTCCGCGTGATCCGCTGCAGCGCCCTTCGGATATCCGTTTGAGCCAGGCTGTAGGCCCGCGCTGTTCGCTGCTGCTTCTCGCCTCCCTGGTAAACAGCGGCGGTGCTTGCCACCAGGAACGAGAGCACCAGGGCCGCGACCAACATCTCGACCAGGCTCAGGCCGCGACACCGCTGACGGATCGCCGCCGGCACTTTGGGCCGGAACGGGCCTCCCGGCATCCATGAGCGGCCGTATCGCTTCATTTCACGATCCTCCGAAGGCGAGGAGCACCCGAGCCTCCTCATAGCGCGTGGTTTCGTTGTTGTCCCACACCTCGACGCGGATCTCGCGCAGGTCCTCCGTGTTCGGCGTCGCATCCCGATCCACCGCGGGGGTGATGAACGCCTTGACCTTGTAGCCCTGGGGCTGTGGGGTTCCACTCGCGGAGGGCGCGCCATAGCGATCATAATAGGTGACCAGCGGTGATCCGGCGGGCGTATCCTCCAGTCCCATGTAGCGCCGGGCCTTGAGCCGCTCGATCTCTTGAACTGCCACGTAGACCCCCATCTCCGTCACGCGTTTGTTTGCTGGCGCGCGTGACGAATAGGACCACGTAGCCAGGGCGCCGACCGTGGCAATCGCGAGGACGAGGGCCGCGATCAGCAACTCCAGGTAAGAGAAACCGCTCTCGCGCCTCACTCCAGTTCCCTCCAATCGACTGCGTTGTAAGCGAGTGGGTTGGATGGCCCCAGTTCGGGCTGTTGCTTCTCGACGATGCATCCGCCCACGGCATCCACCATCCAGGCGATGAGCGAGCCAAAGAGGTAGGTGGCACTCTGGAAGTGGATGTGGCCGTAGCCCTTGCCACTCGCGTCCTTGTTGTAGCACAGCATGTTGACCCGGAAGGGGGGAGGCGGGTTCGTGTTGCGCCCGCGCACGGTGATGGTCCCCGTGCTGGCGATAAAGACCCGGAAGCGCGAGGCCCAGAAGGGGTATTCCATCACCGTGTTGACATCGAAAGTGGTATCCGGGTCTTTGCCGCCCGTGGTCCCGATCCAGAAGCGCACGTTTTGGTTCTCGCTCTCGCCCGGGTTTGGATTGCCCACGTCGTTCACGACGACCGTTTCCAGCTCGCCATTAGCGAGAAGGGGGGGCCGTTCCGAGTCCTTGAAGGTGCGCAGGAAGAGGCGGCTCTGGTTCGTCATATCGATCTGCTCGAAGTAGTACTGCCCTGGGTAAGCACGGATCCCATAGAACTCCTCTTCATCAGTCATCCCAAGGTTTTCCAGGTCCTTCTTGTTGGGATTGAACTCGCCGTCCAGTCGCCAGTCGTTGTTCTTCATCACCGTGTAGGGCTTCGTTGGGTCGTTCAGCTCGCGGATGACGCCCGTGGTGGTATGCCTCACCAGGTAGCGCAATCCGGTGGCGTTGTGGTTGTGTGTCTTGAAGTAGGCTACGCCCATGTTGGAGCCCGACTCTTCGTTGGCGGCCTCATCAGCCGTGGGGAAGCCCAGCTTGCGCACGTAGTGCTTGTAAACGGGGTTCGCAATAGGATGCACATGGTCGGCGGTGCCCGGGTGCCCCGGGGGGATGTTCGGGCCCGAGTTGGCAATGGGCGCGATGTCCGGATTGTTGTAGGGCGGCGCGTAGCTCTTGTTGGCCCACACCAACGGGCCGTCCCAGATCCGGACGTTCGCGCCGGAGTAGAGCAGCTTGCCCTCCGCGCCGCACGCGCCGATAACATCAACGTTTCCGGAGAACTTCCAGGCGTAGTCCTGGTTGCCGGTGCCGGGGTTGATCCCCCAGATCGCTACCCAGTCAAAGATGCTATAGATATCCGAGTGGATGCGCACGCGGCGCACGATGCCGTTGCTCCACCCATAGGCAATGATATCGGCGCTCGTGCCGGGCGTGCCCAGATGGGCCGCAAAGTAGCCCTGCCGCGTCTGGCCAGGGGGGTAGTACACCAGGTGGGAAGGGGGGATGGTCTTGTTCTTCACCTGCTGCTTGAACTCCTGTGGCGACAGGACGCTCGGAAGAACGTATTGCTGGGGCACCAACGGGTTGCCCGGAGCCAGACCTTTCGCCAGCATATTCAGATAGGCGTTGGCCCCAGACTCTGCCATTTGCAGGGCGCGCTCGAAGTCGCGCTCCGTTTTTGAGACCTTCAAATCGTGGATCACCTGCCACTGAGTGGCGGCCACAAGGATGGTGAGCGCCAGCACCAACGCCAGCGTCACGATCAAAGCAGAGCCGTCCTCTGCACGCGCTCCTGCCTCTTCACTGAGGTGCGTACGTCTCATGACTGGTCTCTCCCTCTGCTTAGGGGCCTGATCGCCAGCTCCTGGCCGGCGTGCTTGAAGGAAGCATCCCCTAGGTGCTGCAACCGCATCATACCCCTACAGCGCGTTCTCTATTCCACCAAAAGCAGCTGAGAGGGGGCTCTTTTCTGGCGCGGGCGTGGATACCCCGGGTGAAAGGGACGGACGTGGCTGGGAAAGCGCAGGCATTTCGGGCTAAGTTGTACGATCCCTTCGGGGTCGACGGACAACATGCACCGCGCTGATGGAGGAACCCTTGGGCGAAACGTCCACCGCGCAGCGCTCTCGGAGGAGCCCGAGGGCGGCCGGTATTCGAGCTCCGGGTCTCCTGACCCTGGGCATAGTGGCGGATGGGGTGACACTCTCGGCGGTGGAATCGGCAGAGGGGCGCGGACGCGCCCCCTGTCGATTGCATCATTGCTCGGTGGCTGGGGCGGATAGCGTGCGGTAGTAGAAGCTGAAGCCGTCGGGGCTGGGTGAGATCGCCTCGTGGGCGTTATCCCCGCCCTTGGCCGTTGCGCAGTGCGGGCAGGAGATGGTCAGCGGTTCGCCCACTCCACCGCCCGCGATCGTGTAGGCCGCTCCGTCCCAAGGGCAATTGAGCGGCGAGGTGATTCCCTCCGGTGCGCCCACCAATCCGCCAGAGAGTGGATCCGTGGCGTTGTAGTCTACCATGGGCGTGGTGTTGAAACGACCGTGGCGGACCACGAACGCCGCCTCAGCTGCAGCGAGCGCCGTCAGGTTCGCCTTGCAGGTACGTGCCGCGGCCGACTTGCGCGTGTTGAGATAGAGCGGAATGGCCACGGCGGCCAATACCGCCAGAACCAGCACCACCGCGAGAAGCTCCACCAGGGAGAACCCCTGGGTCTTCCGGGTAGAGTGTTTCATGGAAGCATCCTCCTCCTCCGCGGGGCAAGCTCCACAATCTTATGGGAGATACTCTGGCTGGGCCGACAGGCCTCGGCGGATGTAATCCTTCAGAACTGGCAGAACACTGGCGTGTTTCCGGGCATTGGAACAGCGGATGATCACATGCCCGGCGCTATCACTCAGGACATCATAGGGGGTGCCATCCAGTGGGCAGGTGGGGCGGGCCGGTAGACCCTCCAGCCGGGCCAGAATGCCACCGAGGGCCTCCGCGGCACCAGTGTAAGCCAATTGGGGCGCGTAAACGAGCCGGCCGTCATGCAGGACGAACGCGGCGTTCGATCGGGCGAGCGCCTCGATTCGCTCCTTACAATCGCGGGCCTTGATCACCGGGCGCAGGTGAAGGTAGCGGGGCACCCCGACGCCGGCGAGCACGCTCATCATGATAATGACCACCAGCACGTCCGTGAGCGACCGCTGAGGGCCAGAGTGCTGTGGGGCCATGCTCGAGGGGTATCGTCCCTGTCTCACCGCGCATCTCTCCATCAAACGGCTCCTTCGGGTGCCTGGTGGCAAAGAAGCCTGCCGGGCCCCGAGGGACCCGGCAGGCTTGGGGGTTACGCCGTGCTAGGGCAGGTTGTCCGCTGCGGGGGCCGCCAGTGTGCGCTGATAGCCTCCGTTCCGGTCGGGCTTGGCACCACTGTCTCGTGCGCGTTATCGCCACCTGCCGCCGTGCTGGCGTGGGGGCAGGTGATGACCAGCGCCGACGTGCCACCGCCTGTGAAGGTGTAGGCCGCGTTATCCAGCGGGCAAGCCATGGCCGACGACAGACCCTCGGGCGCACCCACGAGGCCACCGGCGGTGGGGTTCGTCGGGTTGTAGGCCGACAGAACGTTCGCCGCCGTGGGATACTCGCCGTTGCGGAGGGCGAAGGCCGAAGCCGCCGCCGCGATGGCCGCCAGGTTGCCCTTGCATGCACGGGCAGCTGCCGATCGGCGTGTGTTGATGTAGAGCGGAACGGCCACAGCGGCCAGTACCGCCAAGATCAGCACGACTGCAAGCAGCTCAACGAGAGAGAAACCACCTTCTGGGTTGCGCATCATCCGCTTCATCGTTTACTCCTCCTCCTGCAATACCACTGCATCGGACTGCGGCCGGGCCCGGGCCGCTCGGGTCCGGTGGGTAGAGCACCGGAACTCTTCTGGCTCCTCGGCTGCGGGGTGGCTTCGGAGGCCACTCCTACTTCTCGGGTGGCGGCGGCTTCGCCGCTCCGGCTCGTGTCTTCAGACCGGGTGCGTCTCGCTCGCTTCCTCGTCGAGACGCCTCATGATAGGTCACTCCTTCGATAGGTCGGATGCCTCGTTGAGGCGGGCTCCACAAATCGCCCGCCATCTATTCCTGTGCAGATCTCGTGCCAATTACGCTCCCGAGAGGAACACATTGCCCATGTTGAAGATGGGGTAGTAGAGCGCCACCAGCACGAAGCCCACGACGCCGCCCAGGCAGAGAACCGTGACCGGCTCGACGAGCGCCATCATGCGCCGAATCGTGTACTCTACGTCCTCGTTGTAGGAGACGGTGATCTCTTGCAGCACATCTGGCAGGGTGCCCAGGTCCTCGGCGACGGCCACCATGCGGATCACCATGGCGGGGAACTGCCCGCTGGCCTCCAGCTCCTCGGAGAGGCGCCGGCCTACGCTCACATTCTTGGCGGCGGTACGCGCGGCTTCGGCGAGCACCTCGTTGCCGCACACCTGCGCTGCGGTTTGCAGCGCCGGAAGAAGCCCAACGCCACTGCGCAACAGGCCGGCCAGGCTTCCCGTCAGGTTGGCCGTGGCCGATTTCAGGAAGAGCTGCCCCAGCAAGGGAATGCGGATCTTCAAGCCATCGATCCGCAGGCGTCCTCTGGGAGTGCGGTAGTAGCGGCGCAGGGCATCGAGGCCTGCGATCAGAGCCAGAAGCATGATCCAGCCGTTGTGCACCACCAAATCGCTGATCGCGATGAGCAGCCGCGTGATCCCGGGGAGGGGCGCATTCAGCTCCTCGTAGATCTGGGCGAAGACCGGCACGATCCAGATCAGCATCGCCGCCACCGTGCCGACGGTGGCCAGGAAAGTGAACGCCGGATAGACGAGGGCACTGATCAGCTTCTGCCGAATCTCCATCAGCAACTCGAGCTGACGCGCGGCCTCGTTGAGAGTCTCCGGGAGCCGCCCGCCCTCCTCGCCGGCCTGGATTAAGGTGAGCAGCATTGGCGGGAAGTAGCGCGGGTATTGCGCCATCGCGCTCGAGATGCTCACGCCGTGCGCAACCGCTCGCGCGACCTCGGTCAACACTTCCGCAAGCTTGGGGTTGGGGGTCTGCTCCGCGAGCGTCTCCAGGCCGGTGTAGAGGGGCATCCCCGCGTGGATCATCGTGCGGAGCTGGCGGGTCATGATAATCAAGTCTTGCAGGCCGACGCCCCGTTGGAATGGGTTGCGGAACACCGAGCGCTTGACCTCGGATATTCCCAGAACAAAGAGGTCGTTCTCCCTCAAGTAGCGACGCAGCGAGAGCTCATCCTCGTAGGCGAGGACCTCGGTGACCAGCTGGCCCTGCGCGTCGCGGGCCCGATACTGGTAGACAGGCATCTGTCAGCCTCCTTTCGCCAGCACCACTCTGCCCATCTCCTCGGGGGTGGTGATGCCAGCCTTCACTGCCGCCGCCGCGCAGTCGCGCAGCGACATCATGCCGTTCCGCTCCGCAGCGGCCTGGATCTCCTCTTCCGAGGCGCCGCGCATGATGAGCAGCCGGATCTCCTCGTTGACCGTCAGCACTTCGTAGAGCCCAATGCGGCCCAGATAGCCGCGCCCGTGGCAGGTGCGGCAACCGGTGCCCCGACGGAATGTGATACCGCGCGCTTCATCGGGGTGGAGACCGACGGATTCGAGCACGTCTGGCGCCGGCTGGTATTCCACCGCGCAGTGGTTGCAGATTCGGGCCACCAGACGCTGAGAACAGACGCCGAGCAGCGATTGCGCGATCAGGAAGGGGTTCACGCCCAGGTTGGTCAGACGGGCTACGGTGCCAACGGCGCTATTGGTGTGAAGCGTGGAGAGGACCAGGTGGCCGGTAAGCGAGGCTTGCACCGCCATGTCCGCCGTCTCCTCATCGCGAATCTCGCCGACGAGGATGACATCCGGATCCTGGCGCACGAAGGCGCGCAGGCCGCTGGCGAAGGTGAGTCCGATGCGCGGGTTCACCTGCACCTGGTTGATCCCCTGGACATGGTACTCGACCGGGTCTTCCAGGGTCATGATGTTGCGCGTGGAGTCGTTGAGCAGGTTGAGCGAGGCATAGAGCGTGGTGCTCTTGCCACTCCCAGTTGGCCCTACGACGATGACCATGCCATGCGGCTGCCGGATCAGGCCCTCGAACCGGCGCTGCTGATCGCCCTGAAAGCCCAGCTTGCCGAGCGGAACCATGACGGAGGACTTGTCCAAGATGCGCAGGACGATCTTCTCCCCGAAGACGGTCGGCACGGACGAGGCACGGATATCATAAATGCGGCCGTGCTCGTTGTAGGTCATGCGTCCGTCTTGCGGCCGGCGGTTCTCCGTGATATCCATCAGGCAGAGGACCTTCAGCCGGGCAGTGAGCGGCGCGCGCTGGGACCGGGGAATATCGGTCTGGTCCAGGAGTGTTCCATCCACGCGGAAACGGACGCGGAGGCCTCCCTCATGTGGCTCGAAGTGGATATCGCTTGCGCGCAGCGCGAGTGCGCTCTCGATGATCGAATCGACCAGGCGGACGATGGGCGCTTCGCTTGCGGCCACCAGCTCCGCGTGCGAGAGGCCGGATTGCTCGTTATCCTCACTCTCGAGCTGCTGCAGCGCCTCGGAGGCGCGGGTGTGGGCATCAAATTGGTCGTTGATCGCCCGCTGCAGCTCCGCGGCCATCGTCAGGTAGGGCACGACGCGCAGGTTCGTATGCTGGTGGATGGTGTCGATCGCCGCCACGTTGAGCGGATCGATCATGGCCACCTCAATGGTATCGCCGACACAGCGGAGCGGCAGCACTTGCATGGCGCGGATGACGCTCTCCGGCACCAGATGCACCGCCGAGGGATCCGGGCGTACCTCCATCAGGTCGACATACTCGACGCCGAAGTTCTTGGCCATCAGCCGGCCAACTGTAGGCGCGCTGACGAACCCCAGGTCCACGAGGATTTGACCCAGGAGACCGTGGGTGCGTCCCTGCACCTCGAGGGCCTGACGCAGTTGTTGCTCAGTGATGTGGCCCTCTTGCACCAGGCGTTCTCCCAGGCGACGATCGGGTGCTGGCCGGAAGAGCCGCTCAATGACCGTTGTGTTTGCTCTCATCATCTATGCCATCTATCCTTCGCGTGGAGTCCACCCCGACGGGGCGGGATAGACCCACTGGCCAGAATCCGGTGGCCCATGCCGCCGGACCCCTCACGGGCAAGCCCTGCCTACGCTGCCGGGGTATCCGACCGCGTACGCCGCGCGCCGATACGTTGCGTGTGTCGAAAAGAGTATCGCGGTGCCAGCTCGCGACGGGTGGGCGGGCCCGCCGATTGCCGGAACTCTCGCTCGGGCAAGTGGGGGTGTGCAAAAGGAATGCCATTTCCCGCACGGGGTTGGATCTACAGGGGCTTGCTAAGGACCCCGTCCTGGGAAGGAGTGGCCTGCCAGGAGCCCGAAGAGGGGGGCCAAAGAAACGCTTGCCGCTGATCGTGGGATGGTACCGCTTGATGGTGGCACACCCGGGCAATCAACCTGGAGAGCCGGCGCTCTCCAGGGGATGCGCGCACGGTTGCGGCGAACTGCCTCGGAATGCTCGCTTCAGCTGGTGTGGTTCAAACGCGAGAAGCGGGCACTCCACACTGGCGCCGAGAGTGGCGGCATTCTCGACGCAAGCCGTAAGGAGCTGCGTATGAGGGTGAAACAGGTGATCTTGGGGATGGCTATCCTGCTCGCGACGCATGGCACCCAGGCGCTCGCGGCGCCCGATGCCCTCACCGAGGGGCCGGGCAACGACACGGAGGCGGCATGGTCGCCCGATGGCCGGCAGGTGGTCTTCCAATCCGACCGGAACGGCGACCTGGATCTCTACGTGATGGATCTGGCGAGCCGCCAGGTGCGCCCCCTGGTTACCGGGCCTGGGCACGCCTGCTTCCCGGCGTGGTCGCCCGATGGCCAGTGGATCGTCTATGCCTTTGCCCACTTCACGAAGACGGCGGTGCAAGGCATTGAGGACGGCTACAACCTCTTCGTAGTGCCTGCTGCGGGAGGGGAGCCCCGCCGGCTGACGCGCGGGCCGTTTCGCGACTACACGCCTACGTTCAGTCGGGATGGGCGGTCGATCTACTTCTCCTCGACCCGGGGCGCGGAGCAGAGCAGCGTTGGCCTCTACCGCGTGCCATTCGAGGGCGGCGAGCCAGAGCGGGTCCTGCATCATGACGGCCCCGATGTCGCTCTCGTGCAGCCAGACCTCTCTCCCGATGGCCGATTGATTGCCGTCGGCCACATCGCCGGCTTCCGGGGCAACTGGTCGGTGCGCTTGCTGCGGACGGCGACGCCGGATGCAGAGTTTGCGCTCACGGGGCCGGATGCACCGCTCTACAGCCCGCGCTGGTCGCCCGATGGGCGTCTGATCGCCTGCACCGGCTACCGGGTGGGCGATCCCGGCTGGGGAATCTACCTGGTGGAACTGCGCACGGGAAGCGTCGTTCGTCTCGACACGGGTCCGGGCAACTCGCGAAGCCCCGCGTGGTCTCCGGATGGCAAGACTCTTCTCTTTGAGAACAACCGGACCGGCAGCTACAAGCTGTATCGGATGGAGGTGCCCCGCGTGAGCTTCCCGCCGGCGACGGCAGAGGCGATCCGCACGGATCCCCCTGTATTTCAACTCGCCCTCAAAGAGAGCACGGGCACCGAGGTGAAGGATGCGAGCGCCCTGGGCAATCACGGTCGGGTGCTCGGAACCGTGGGCCGCGAGGAGGGTGCCCTGGTCTTCACCGGCCAGGGCTCGATCACCGTGCCGCAGCCGAAGGGCTTCGATTTCGGCACGGGCACTTTCGCGGTGCGCGTGGTCTTGACCGTCGAGAAGCACACGGACGCGCTGCGGATCGTGGCGGTGGGTGACTACCCCACGCATCACCTGGGCTGGCAGATCTACCTGGGCCCGGACAACCGTGCCTGGTTCAACGCGCGCGATCCGGGTGGTCTTTTTGTGGGCGCGGCCTCGGATCGCCCCGTGCCGGTTGGGCGGAAGGTGACCCTGGTGGGGATTCGACACGCGTCCGGTCGGGTAGAGCTGCATCTAGACGGGCGTGTCCAGGCGAGCGCAGGTGCGGGCGCGGTGATGTCCTACCCCGTGCCGACCCAGGTGCGGATCGGGTCGCAGTACGACGGGGCGAGCCCCTTTGCCGGCCGGCTGCACGAGATGGCGGTCTACCGGCGCCCGCTGACCGGCAGGGAGGGGGGTGCGCCGACGCTGGCGGAGTTCCTCGGGGAGGCGAAGTGATGGAAGCAAGAGCAAGCGCGAGCATTGGGAGAGTGGCCCGAGCGGCTGCCTGCGCCGTGGGGATTCTCCTCTCGGGGGTGGCGGCGGATGGAGCCGAGCGCTTCGAGGTGGCCGCCTGGGTGGACCACTTCGACTTCGCGGGTGTGCTGCAGGAAGATCGCTACCTCTTTGATTCGGAGACCGCCGAGGGGTGCGCGCGCATCCTGGACCATGTGCAGGAGGTGGGGGCGACCACCGTCCTGTGGCGCAACTGCGGCGGGGGCACGATGCGCTACCAGAGCCGGGTGGATTCGCACCATAACGATGGAATCCTCGACAAGCGGCGGGTGCTTGGCAATCGCCCGGTGTGGGACTGGGTGCGCTATGGCGACGCCGATCCGGACCTCATGCGCACCGCGCTCCGGCTGTGCAAGGAGCGCGGCCTGCGCCCCGGCGTCCACTGGCCCTTTGAGGAGACGCACTGGCAGATCTGGACCATCGGGCGGTTCAACCTGGAGAACCCGCAGTTGTGGGGCCGGACCGCGGATGGCCGGCCCTGGTGGGGGCGGTGCAGCCTGGCACACGAGGAGGTGATTCGGCATAAGCTCGCGCTCGTCGATGAGCTGGTAGAGCGGGGGATGGAAGTTCTCTTCATCGACTTCTTCCGCACCGGCGGGTGGAGCCCGGCCTATGAGTATGTCGAGCCGGTGGTGAAGGCCTACCGCGAGCAATACGGCACCGAGCCGCCGGTGGACCATCGCGACCCGCGCTGGAAACGGCATGTCTCTCGCTACGTTACCGAGTTCCTGCGCCAGGTGCGCGGGCGCTTGAATGCCTCGGGCCGGAAGATCGAGCTGGCCGTCGGCATTCCGGGCATCGCCCCGCTGGCTACCTCCGACACCCTTGCCTTTGGCGCGGACTGGCGTGCCTGGGTAGAGGAAGGCCTGATCGATACTCTGGTCATCAACACTCTGCACTGGGATGCGAAAGACCCGATGGGGAGCACCCGGGCGTTGGGTCGGGAAGTGATGCAGGCGGTCAACGGGCGCTGCCGCGTGCTGTGGCCCGTGCGGGCGTACGACTACTCCGGCTACGGCATCCCCTCCTACCGGAAGGCGCTTCCGCAGATGACGGATGCGCAGATCGCGGCGCAGCTCACCGAGATGGCGTGGGAAGAGGGCGCGGCGGGGATCAGCCTGGAGTGCGTGGACTACAACAACTACGCGCCGGAAACGCGCAAGGCAATGCGCGCGTTGCTGGAGGGTCAGTGTCGCCTGGCGCGTGAAAAGCAGTAATACGAAGGCGCGGCGGCGCACCCTCCTTCTCGATCCGCCGCGCCTTCTGCCCGCGAACCCGCCTGGATGCGAGATCGCAGCCAGCGCAGGATCTGCGCCTTGGACGCCGCGCCACACCTGGTGGCGTCGATACCACGGATGGACGGACGCGGATGGGGAGGCGCGGGCACCGCCGGCTCGGTTATGCGAGCTCTTCAGGGATTGGGCAGGGCCGCCGAGGCTACAGTGGCCCGGAAATGGGCTTGACAGCCGCCCTGCCGTGTGGTAAGCTGTGCCAGCATAGCCTATCCGGGTGCTGCCCCTGAACGAGCGGTAGGGTGGGGACCAATGCTGTGAGGGCCGGTGATCGGCCGGCCTCCTGGAGGGCGCCAGTCATGAAACGATACGGGTTCACTCTGATCGAGCTGCTCGTCGTAATCGCAATCATCGCGATCCTCGCTGCGATCCTCTTCCCGGTCTTTGCCCGGGCGCGCGAGAACGCGAGGAAGGCGACCTGCCAGTCTAACCTGAAGCAAATCGGCGCAGCCACGCGGATGTACCTTCAGGACTACGATGAAACGTACATGGTCGCGCTGATGATCTGCCCGGGCACTCCCGGGCGTATCGTGGGAGGGCGCTACTACATTCCAGAATTGGTGGCACCCTAAATTGGTGGCACCCTACTGCAAGAACGACAAGGTATGGCTCTGCCCCAGCGACTCGGCGCGGGGATGGCCATCGGCGCCCGGGCAGGATGCTGTTCAACCGTACCTGCGAGTCTCTTACGGCTTCAATCTCCAGCCCGGGCCCCAAACCCCCAGCACCAGTACCGTGCTGTTTGGCATCGCCGGGCGTAGCGAGGCACTCGTCGCTAACCCGGCCGAGACGCCCATGTGGACGGATAGCATGAGCGCTGCGTCCTCAAGCCTTCATGTGGTCGCCCCCAATGCGTTTACCGCATGGACCAGCGATACCGCCGGCTTCGGCAACGACGTCTACCTGGCGGGCGATGTGCGCCACAACGAGGGCGTCAACATCTGCTTCCACGACGGTCACGTGAAATGGGTGAAGGTCAACAGCAAGAACCAGGAGTATGTGAACCGGATGGAGACCTGGACTGTCGAGGCGGACTGACCCGGATTGGGATCCGGGCGGAAGAACCACCTGCCGGTCTGAGCGGGCCGCGCCCTGCCGGCATGGCACGCCAGCAGATGCGGCGCGGCCTGGAGCGAGGCGATGGCGAGCTATCTGTACATCTCAGGCCTGTCGGCGGGCACTGTCGGTGCCCTGGGAGCGCCGGGACAGGGGGCCCCTCCCGCTGTGGTTGAGGAAGAGGGGCTCATCAAGACGCGCCTCCTCCCGCCGGGCCCAGGCAACCCCCGGAACTCCGAGGGCGCCTTCATCCAGCTCAACGACGGGCGGGTGCTCTTCGTCTACACCCATTTCACCGGTGGGGGATGGGATCACGCGGCCGCGCACCTGGCCGGACGCTTCTCGTCGGATGGCGGGCGCACCTGGTGCCTCGACGATGTGCTGATCCTCCCCAACGAGGGCGAGATGAACGTGATGTCCGTTTCGCTCCTGCGCCTCCAGAGCGGCGCTATCGCCCTCTTCTACCTGCGAAAGAACTCGGAACGCGACTGCCACCTCTATATGCGCCTCTCCACGGATGAAGCGCGCTCCTGGGGCGAGCCGGTCCTTTGTACCCCCGGCCCTGGCTACTACGTCGTCAACAACGACCGCGTGATCCAGCTTCGGAGCGGCCGGCTGGTCGTTCCGGCGTCGCTGCATATGCGCGAGGGGGTATCCGGGTTCGCCCCAGGGGTGGCGATGTGCTATCTATCGGATGACGGAGGCGAGACGTGGCGCCGGAGCGAGACGATCTTGCATGCCCCGGAGGGGAGCCAGTCCGGGCTGCAGGAGCCGGGCATCGTTGAACTGCGAGACGGGCGGGTGATGATGCTGTGCCGCACCGACCAGGGGTGCCAGATGCGTTCCTGGTCGAGTGACGGCGGGGAGAGCTGGACGCCCCCCGAGCGCACGGAGCTCCTCTCGCCCGTATCGCCCGCCACCGTGAAGCGCATCCCTAAGACGGGCGACCTCCTGCTGGTGTGGAACGACCACCGCGACATCGACCCGGCGCTGCAGGGCAAGCGCACCCCATTGCGCGCGGCAATCTCGCGCGATGAAGGGGTGTCGTGGGAAAACGCGAAAACCCTCGAGGAAGACCCCGAGGGCTGGTTCTGCTACACGGCGATGGAGTTTGTGGGCGACCAGGTGCTTCTGGCCTACTGCGCGACGACCACCGGGCTACCGCACTTAAGCCGGACGCAAATCACCCGGTTTCCCGTGGAGTGGTTGTACACGCCATAGGGGCGCGTCGCTCGCGAAGAAGGCATCGGTGTCCGCATCTGGCCGTCGGCGACATGGTGCCGGCGTGGGCAGGGCCACGCGGACTATCTGCGCGTGGCCGCAGCCATCGCGTACGGCTCTTTTACGGCTTCTCCGGTCGGGATTCGGCCGGCGGTTGATGCCGCAGGGCGCGCGAGAGGCGCTCGAGGGTGTGGCGCAGGAATCCACCCTCGGGGGCGGCTTGCACGGCGCCGAGCGGTGGCTTGTCTGCCATCTCGGGGTCTGGTGCCGGCGGCGGGGGTGGCTCCTCCGAAGTCTGGATCAGGATCTCTCCGGGTTGCACCCATCCCAGCCGGCGCGCCTCCACCTCGATCCCCTTGGGAGTCTTCAGCACGGCGATACGCCGCCGCAGTGCTTCGTTTTGCGCTTCCACCACCGCGACTTCAGCGGAGAGTCGGCGAATCGCCGCCACCTGTTCGCGGTCTAGCAGGTAAGGGCGCAACGCGGCGCAGGTGAGCCAGACCAGTGCCGCCGCGGCGGCGAGGCACTGGAACAGGCGCTTGGTCAGCCGCCACAACCGTCTCATCCGAGGGTTCCCGGCGCGGCGCGCTCTTCGCCGGATTAGCAGTGGCTCGTGCTGTTTACCTGGAGGCTTTTTCACCTGCTTGCCCCATTCGCTAGAGAAAGCGGGCCCGCGCCGCGGACCGCGCGCGTTCCCCTGCCGGGCAGGCCGAGCGGCATGAACCGCTCTCGCTGCCGCGGCCCGTTACCTACAACCTTGAGCTGCGCCTACACCCTTTCCACTTTGATCAGGTTGGTGTGCCCTGGGGTGCCGATCGGTACCCCGGCGGAGATGAGGATCAGGTCTCCACGCTTCACCAGGCCCGTCGCCAGCGAGACGGTCACCGCTTCCCGCAGCATTTCATCGGTGGTGCCCACCGGACTGGAGAGCACGGGCTGGACTCCCCACGTGAGCGCGAGGCGTTGCACCGTCTCGGGGAGGTGTGAAACGGCGATGATGGGGCAGATGGGCCGGTATTTCGCCACCATGCGCGCGGTGTAGCCGGAAGCGGTCGCCGGCACGACGGCGGCCACCTTCAGGTCCTGCGCCATGGTACGGATCGCCTCACCAATGGCGTCGGTCACATTCTGTGCCACGGTGTCCTCACGGGTGTGGAGGGCACGCTGGTAGCGCTCCGATTCCTCGGTGCGCACGGCGATCCGATGCATCATCTGCACCGTCTCGACAGGAAAGCGCCCGGTGGCAGTCTCTCGGGAGAGCATCACGCAATCGGTGCCGTCGAAGATGGCGTTGGCGACATCGGTGACCTCCGCGCGCGTGGGGCGCGGGCGGTCATGCATCGAGTCGAGCATCTCCGTCGCGGTGATGACGGGCTTGGCCAGGGCGTTGCACCGGGCAATGATCCGCTTCTGGATGATCGGCACTTCGTCGATGGAGACTTCGATCCCCAAGTCGCCACGGGCGACCATAGCGCCATCGGCGGCATTCAGGATCGCGTCGAGATTCTTCACCGCCTCGTGCTTCTCGATCTTGGCCAGGATGGGGATCTGCACGCCTCGCGCCGCCATTCGCTCACGCAGCCGCGCCAGGTCCTCTGCCCTGCGGATGAACGAGGCCGCCACCCAGTCCACGCCGTGGTCGATCCCAAAATCGAGGTCCTCCAGATCCTTGGGCGTGATGGGATCAATGTTGATAGAGACATCCGGCACGTTGAGCCCCTTGTGGCTGCTCAACCGACCGCCCGAGCGAACGACGCAGCGTATCTCCGTCTCCGTGGTCTCGGCCACGGTGAGCTCGATGATGCCGTCGTTCAGGAAGAGGCGGTTGCCGGGCGATAGGCTCGCCGGAAGGTCCTCGATGGGGATCGGCGCGCACTGCTCGTTGCCAACGATATCGCGTGTGGTGAGCGTGAACGGCTGGCCCGGCACGAGGGTGACTTCGCCGGCCATCTCGCCGATGCGCAGCTTCGGCCCGGAGAGGTCCTGGAGAATGGCGACCGGCTTCCCGAGGCGCTTGGCGATCTCTCGGATCGTCCGAATGTTCTGGGCGTGCTCCTCATGCGTGCCGTGCGAGAAGTTGAGGCGGGCGACATCCATCCCTTCCCGGATCAGGCGCTCCAGAATCTCCGGGCTGCTTGAGGCCGGGCCGATGGTGCAGACTATTTTCGTACGGCGCATGCTTCTCCCCCTCGGAGCCGGGATGGGAACGCGGGCGTGTAGGAATACCGCGCCCTCTCCTGGCAAGGTCCACACGTGGGTCGGGCGCGATCGATGCGTTATCCCGCCTGGCCCTGCCGCTCCCCAACCGGATAGAGTGCGGATCCCTGCTTATAGAACGGGATGGCCGGAGCCTGGGGTCCTACCCCGGACTCGGGCCACCCCGCGATTGTTATGATTAGCGGTCGCGCAGGTTGTAGAAGACCTCGATGCCCCGGTACTGGGCCAGGTCGTCCAGCTGCTCCTCGATGCGCAGCAGCTGGTTGTACTTGGCGACGCGGTCGGTGCGCGACGGAGCGCCCGTCTTGATCTGGCCGGCGTTGGTGGCGACGGCGATATCGGCGATGGTGGCGTCTTCCGTCTCGCCAGAGCGGTGCGAGATGACGGCGGTGTAGCCTGCGCGCTTGGCCATCTCGATTGCCTGCAGCGTCTCGGTGAGCGAGCCGATCTGGTTCACCTTGATCAGGATCGAGTTGGCGACCCCCTCGCGGATGCCGCGCTCCAGGCGCTCGGTGTTGGTGACGAAGAGGTCATCGCCCACGAGCTGGACGCGGTTGCCAATGGCATCGGTCAGCATCTTCCAGCCGTCCCAGTCATCCTCGGCCATGCCGTCCTCGATGCTGATGATCGGGTAGGTGTCCACCAGGCGGGTGAAGAGCTCCACCATCTGCTCGCGCGTGCGCGTGGTGCCCTCACCCTCGAAGTGGTAAACGCCTTCCCGGTAGAGCTCCGAGGTAGCGGCATCCATGGCGAGATAGACATCGCTGCCCGGGGTGTAGCCGGCTTTCTCGATTGCCTGGATAATCGTCGCCAGAGCCTCTTCGGTGGAGTTGATCTGGGGCGCGAAGCCGCCCTCATCGCCCACGGCGGTGTTCCAGCCCTTATCCTTGAGCACGCCCTTGAGGCTGTGGAACACCTCGACGCCCATGCGCAGCGCCTCGGAGAAGGTGGGCGCGCCGACGGGCATGATCATGAACTCCTGGAAATCCAGCTTGTTGTCGGCATGCGCACCGCCATTGATGATGTTCATCATCGGCACGGGAAGTTGGCGCGCGCTCACTCCGCCGATGTAGCGGTAGAGAGGGAGATCCAGCGCCTTCGCCGCGGCATGGGCAACGGCTAGCGAGACGGCGAGGATGGCGTTGGCGCCCAGCTTGCCCTTATTGTGCGTGCCGTCCAGGCCGACCATCAGGTCATCGATACCGATCTGGTCCGTGGCATCCATCTGGTTTTCGATCAGCTCGGGGCCGATCACCTCGTTGATGTTATGAACGGCCTTGCGGACGCCTTTGCCCAGGTAGCGGCTCTTGTCGCCATCGCGCAGCTCCACGGCTTCATGGACGCCGGTGGATGCGCCCGAGGGCACCGCGGCGCGCGCGCTGATGCCGTTCTCCAGAAAGACTTCCGCCTCCACGGTGGGGTTGCCACGAGAGTCGAGTATCTGACGCCCGATGACATCTTCAATGATCGTGTTCACTTTACTCTCCTTGCCGAGCCGCCGCCGTTCGCAGGCTTCCGCGGCGAGTTTCGTCAAGCCCGCCGGCAGCGGTCTCCCTCACGTTAGCAAGCGGCCCTCCAGGGATATGAGCCAACAGAAAGCCTGGAACAAGCGGACACGGGTGCGGAGCCTTAAGTCCGGGCTTTCGCTGTCTGTGCCGGCCGCCAATAGAGTGCGGGGGAACACGCCGCGCGCCCGGCCGGCGGCGGCCAGAGACGCGGCCTATGCTACCCCCAGGCAAACAAGCTCCACCCGGATTATAGCATAGGAAACCGCAAAAAAGAAAGGGGAACGGTCGTTTGTCAGGCACCCGAATGAAGAAGCGGCTCGCACTTAGTGGCCGGCTGCTCCGCTTCGTCCAGGGCCGCCAGGCAATCGCGTGCCTTTCCCACGCCCGGAATCTGGATCTCGGGCTCCAGTTCCGTGAGTGGGAGCAGCACGAAGCGGCGCTCGTGCATGCAGGGATGGGGGATCTGGAGGAAGGGCAGATCCACCTGGCGATCCTCATAAAGAAGGAGATCAATATCCAGAGTACGCGGGCCCCAGCGCTGCTGGCGCTCGCGGCCCAGGGCTTTCTCCACCGCGGCCGCGAACGCCAACAGCCCCACCGGAGGCAGGGTGGTCTCCACCTCCACCACGGCGTTCAGGAATGCTCCTTGCTGGACAGGCCCCACCGGAGCTGTCTCGTAGACATGAGAAGCCCGCACCGTCACGATCCCGCGTTCCTCCAGGATGCGGATGGCGGAACGCAGGTGTGCGAGACGGTCGCCCAGGTTACTGCCCAAACTCAGATAAGCGCGCGCCATAGACTAGAAGTGTCCGGTGATGCCCGTGCTCACGCGGGCGGTGAAGGCATCCTTATCCGTCAGGTCCGTCAACCAGACAGCGGCATTCAGCGATAGCCGGTCCCATGGGAAGTACGCCAGGCCCACCGAGCCCTCCAGCGTCGTCTTCGAGCCAGGAGAGCCGGAATCATGCGAGATGCGGTGGCAGAGCCCGAGGCCGCCCGTGAGGTAGGCCGGCCTCTGCGTGTACTCCCAGATGCGCAGGCTGCGGTAGCCCCACAGACTCAGCTCCGTCGCCCCCAGCTCCGCGGTGAAAGCCAGGTCGTCTGACCCGCGCCAGTTCGGCACCCGCATCGCCAGCGTGCCCTGGTAACGCGTCACCCCAAGGGCAAGCGCCGTCTCGTTCGGCAGCTGGTAGGCCAGATTGACGTTCCACATGTTCAGGCTGGTGCGATCCAGATGCGTCGAGCCGATGACCGGCTGCGGGCTGGTCTTCAGGAGGTCGGCCGTCGGGCCCTTCAGCCAGACGCGCGTATCCGCCGGGTTGTACCAGGCTCCCAGGCGCAGGCGCTTGCCGAGGCGGTAATCCACTTCGACGACGGGCATCGTGGTAGCCTCGAAGCGAACGGCATCGCCGGCCTGCCCGGTGTAGTGGGAGATGCTCACCTCGGGTACCTTCCAATGGGCGGCAAAGAGGCCCACGCGGAAGCGGGAGGGCGGCTGTGAGACCTCGCCGCCGGGCGCCAGTCCGGCGCCCCACGAGAACTCGTTGGCCGCGTTGTCTGGAATCGGCAGGAAGCTAACGGCGCCCGCGCGCCCGGCGCAGGCGGGAAGCAGCGTAGCGGCGAGGATAGCGCTCCAGTATCTCTTCATTGGTCAGACCGTTTCCTCTACTTGCTGGGCGGCGACACCGCCGCAATGCTCTCTTGCGGCGCCGCCGCCGGTGGGTAACCGAACCGTCGTGTGGCATCGATCCGGGCGCACCCCCTGATAGGGAAGGGGCCGCCTGGCGCACTCTTCTATTCCCCGTCCGGGTCTCAGGCACCTTTCCGATTCCAGGGTGGGATCCTCAACCTGCTCTGCCACGTTCAGGCTCGCCTGTCAGAAGCGCCCCGTCACGCCGGCCGTGAAGCGCGCCAGGGAGTCATCCGTGAGATCGACCAGCCACATCGATGCGGTCGCGCTAATCGTTGGGGTGAACGCAGCCGAGACCCCCAGGAGGAGGTGGGCTTGCGTGCCGCTGCCCTCGCCGGAGAGGCCCTGAGAGAGGCCGAGCCCACCCATCAGCCCAAAGCTGGGCGCGTTTTCGCGCGCGCCCGGGATCTTATAGGTTCCCAGGCCCCACGCCACCGCCTGCTGGCTATCATACTCGAACTTCTGCGTTCGGGTGCCTTGGCCAACCGTTGTCACCCTGCTCGTTCCATCATACTTCGTGTGCTGGAATCCCACTTGCGCCGAGAGATCCCACCGGCTCTTGACAGGGAAGTCGCGCGTGACGTGCAGCTCATAGATGCCGCCATCGACGCTGGCATCGGCGGCCACCACGCTGCCTGGCACGGCCGCAGGGTGGAGCACCGTGTCCCAGGAGACGAAGTTATACCAGCAACCCAGGGACCAGGTATCGTTGATGCGGTATTCCGCCGTGATCAACGGTCTCACCTGCGTGCCAAACTCAATGGTGCCGAGCAGAGCACCGGCGCTATCGCGAATTGCCTGGTCCGGCTGATCCCAGGACGCGGCGGCCAGGCCTAGCGTCAGGCTCGCCGTCCTCTCGCCGCTCGGGGCTTCGACCGCCGTCGGGACAATCGGGCGGGGAGGCGCAAAGGAGATGGCATGGGCCGCTCCCGCCTGCAACAGCAGGCCCGCGACCGCTGCTATCGTGCCAAGATGCTTCATCGTGAGTGTACTCCTCTCGCAGGCTGTCGTCACCGTGGCTCGGGCACCGCGCGAGCTCGGGAGCCTGGATCCAACCGATCCGCCCGTCGCAGAGGGGCCCGCGAGGCTCTCCGGCAGCGCGGGCGGCTGGGTGGCCACCATTGGCGTCTGGTGACTGTGGCAAGTGTGCCGCGGCAAGGCCGGCCCTTGGACCCGAGACGCGCGATGGCTCGCGCCTTCCAGGATCAACTGAGCGGTGGCTATCACGCGGCGGTGTTGCGCGCTTCCGAGTTGCAGGTGCGTACTGGAATCGCCCCTCGCGCGGCACCTGCTCGCATCCCTGGCGTGTCAGAGACTCATTATCGCTCTGGGGCTCGGGTTCCTTCCCCCTGGCCAAGCGGTGGGTACTGGGAATGATAGAGGCCGGTCCGCTTGGGCTGGCGCGGCGCGTCAGGATGCTTCCGCCAGTCCTAGAAAGAGGAAGAGCCGGGCAGGAGAGAGGCTCTCGCGCACACCTTGCCCGGCTCTCAAAACGCTGGCCCGGGGCGGGGGAGTCCCACCCCGGGCCAGTTGGTTGCGTTCAGTCGCGCACCGCCGCGATCAGACGCCCTTGGTCTTTACGTCCACCAGGACGGAATCGGTCGCCCAACCCGTGGTCGGGATCTGCTGCGGGGTGACCTCAACCGGCACGGGCTGCGCGGGCGGCTTCACCGGCTGCGCAGGAACCGTTGCCGCAGGCGGCTTAGGCGGCAGGGGCTGAGAGACCTGCACCACTGCCGGCGCCGGGGGCGCGGGCGGATCGGGGCGCTTCACGATCTTGAAGTCCTTCGAGCGGGTACCCGTTGCCAGGTCTCCGCCAAGGCTGCGCGACATCGTCTGCCCCATCTTGACAGCATCGCCGGCGCTCTCGTCCAGCGTGCGCGTGAGGAAGCCCGCGTTGTTCTCCTTCGTCAACTGGTTGAAGTCGAAGTTGAGCAGGTTCAGCGGGCGCAGAGTGGCAATCGCCTTGACCATCTCGCGGCCGGACGGACCCTGGGTCTGAATGTCGAAGCCCATCTCTGCCGACGGGATCGAGTACTCCTTGCCGCCCTGGATCCGGTTGTCCTTGTGGTAGGCGTTCGGGAAGAGCACCGTCACCTGCCCGCTCGTGCCGCAGTCGATCAGGTTCAGATAGCAATCGCGATCCGCCTTGAACTTGAAGACGATGTTTTCGCCTTCCCACTTGGTGGCCGGGCCCTCGACCCACACTTTGACTTTGAAGGCCGCGGCGGGGTTATCGAGCTGGGTGAGCTGCTTGATGATGAAGGCGTTGCTCAGGTCTCGATACAGCGCGTCGACCAGCTGTGCCGGGGTGTTGGCGGTGTGCTGCTGGAAGCGCCGCCCCTCCATATTGACAAGCCAGCCTGAGAGCTTGCCGTCCTTCTCCTCGATGCGGAGCACGCGGTCGGTGAACTCCTGGAGCGACGGGGCGATGCTGACGAAGGGGCACTTCGCCTTGAGAGCAGCCTCGACCTGCTCCTTTTTCGGACCCACCGAGGTGAGGTAGAGCTTAGTCGGCGGGTAGTAATGGAGCGTTTCGACTGCGCGGCAGCCCTTGCGCAGTTTCTTGGCATCCGCGCGCTTCAGCACGGCGATGCTGGTGCCGTTGTAGACGGCGCTCACCTCGGCCAGGGCGATGCCAGGACCTTCCAGCTTGTAGTCGTCCGGCTCATAGATGGTGTAGACCGACTTGGCGGTGATCCCCGCGGCCACGCCCGCGCCGAGTTCCACCCGGTCGCCTCCCACATTGGTGATCAGGATGAACGGCTTGCTGGGCTGCGGCGGCGGAGGCGGCGTCTGCTGGGCGGTCTGCGTCGCTGTGGGAGCGGGCGTCTGCGTGATGGGAGGTGCCCAGAAGACGCGCGCTTTCGCGAGGCCCTCCAGCTGCGGATCCTGCTTGAAGTTCTTGCGCTTGAGGTTCTTGACCGCCTCGGCGATCACCCTCTCGTAGGTCCAGGAGGGATCGCTGGGATCCACCTGCATGAGGGCGCCAACCAGGTTGTAGGTGAGCGCGCCGAAATAGTAGTACTTGTTGCCCTCCATCGGGAAGGGCGCATCGGCCGAGGTCTGCTCGGCGCGACACCCGGTGATCAGGGTGTAGTTCATCTCGGCGTCGCGAGTGCCAGCTTGCTCTTGCAGCGCGCGGGTGCCGGCGCCAGGGCGCGTGAAGTCGCCCAGGAACATCCCGGCGGCGGTGAGCTCGGACGCCGGAAGCTCGTTATCCGCCAATTTGAGCAACTCGGGGCGGATCACCATGCGCGTGCGCGTTGTCATCGGCCGGCCCTGCGCATCCGAGGGCACTCGAACCGGCGAGAGGAGATCATCAAGATCGCGCGTGCCGGTGCCGGAGTGGCAGCAATCGAGGATGATGGTGATGCTGCTCGCCTTCAGCTTGTTGATCACCGC
>Ga0116166_1000420_pt1 | contig 41204 bp, 45 predicted proteins | sample AD_JPNMR2_MetaG_FD_89884 | JGI IMG/M metagenome (GOLD analysis project Ga0116166, IMG submission 89884) | Active sludge microbial communities of municipal wastewater-treating anaerobic digesters from Japan - AD_JPNMR2_MetaG | ecosystem: Engineered > Bioreactor > Anaerobic > Digestate | place...
ATATATCTAAACACCCGGTTGGAACAAGACTTCTTTTAAACGGTAAAATAGTCGTTGCAAGAGACCTGGCTCATAAAAGATTTAAAGAAATATTCGATAGCGGAAAACCTCTCCCCGACTATCTTTTAAATCATCCAATATATTATGCGGGCCCCGCAAAAAAACCTAAGAACAAACCTTCCGGTTCCATGGGTCCCACGACGGCCGGAAGAATGGATTCTTATGTGGAATTTTTACAATCGAAAGGGGCATCGATGGTTATGATAGCTAAAGGCAATAGAAGTCAAATTGTAACCGACTCGTGCAAAAAATACGGCGGTTTTTATTTGGGCTCTCCAGGAGGTCCCGCCGCATATCTTGCGGATAGATGCATTAAAAAAGTCGAGTGTATAGATTTTTCGGACCTCGGGATGGAAGCGGTGTGGCTTGTAGATGTGGAAAATTTCCCGGTATTTATAATAGTGGACGACAAAGGCAACGATTTGTATAAACTATAATTTCATATTTAATAAAAATATCTAAGACTAAAAAATAAATTTTCGACGATTTTGACCGATCGGCGTTTTTTGTCGCAAATAGGGTAGCTTTAAAAAAAGAAATATTTATTAATTTTATAAAATATCATTTATGTCGAATAATAAATTCTGGCTTTATTTGGGGCTTTTTTACTGCGCTTTTATATGGGGTTCGACTTTTGTGGTTACAAAATGGGCTTTATCGACCGTAAATCCGGTGGTCATGGTTTCAATAAGGTTTTTTATATCCGCCATGGTTCTTTTACCTCTTGTTATTAAAAAAAATTTAAAAAGCTATATTAAAGAAGCCTTTGTTCTTTCCGTTTTTTTGTCTTTGCTCTATATAACCCAAACAATAGGCCTTTTATATACTACGGCCTCAAACAGCGGTTTTATTACCGGCCTTTTTATAATATTCATCCCTCTTTTTATCTTTTTATTTAAGAAGATAAGGCCGGACAGAATAGAAATAATCTCATCTCTTATAGCGATATCAGGAATGTGGTTTTTAACCGGCGGAGTAAACGGAATAAACAAGGGAGACCTTTTGACTCTTATAGCGGCTATGAGCTATTCCGCTCATCTTCTTTTTACCGATAGATATGTTAAAAAAAATTACGATACCACGCTTCTTGTTTTTCAACAGTTCTGGATGGTAGGTTTGATTTCTCTCATCTTTTCTTTGATATTTAAATATGATTTTAAAGTTTCCAATTTGAACGGCTGGGTTGTTATAGTTTTTCTCGCGTTGTTTCCTACGCTTTCGGCTTTTTTTATCCAGATGAGGGCTCAAAAACATATAGAGCCTTTCAAGGTAGGCATAATATTTTGTTTCGAGCCGGTTTTCGCCGCCATATTCGCATGGACCGTCGGAGGAGAAGATTTCGTTTTTTCAAAGGCTATGGGCGGTTTTTTGATATTTATGTCTATGGTTTCGGTGGAAGTCGAAAAGTTTTTTAATTTTAGAAAACAAGAAGAATAATTTTTATATAATATCTGGAAAGGAGGGTTTATGAAATTTTTAATATTTTCTTTTATGGCCGCATATTTAAACTCCGAGGTGAAAGATAGCGCTTTAACCGTTTATAATACCAACATGGCAAGCGTTAATCAGACATATATAGAAGAATGCAGAAAAGGGGTTTTTAATCTTACCATATCCAATATGCCCGGCACAATAATAAGCGATAGCATAAATTTGAATTTGCCGGATTATTTGGGTTTAAGGCTTCAGAGTTATAAAAATGAAAACTCGGATTATATAAAGCAGAGCGTAAGCATAATTACAAAAGATAACAGCGTAATAACGGGGACCCTTTATAAATTCGACGGAGAAAACTATGTTATCAGAAACGATAAGGAAGAGTATCTTCTGGTTTCGAAAGATTATGTCAAATATTTAAACTACGGCAAATTCGACGAAATAGATTTTAGAAACAGAATGATAAATAACGGAGTTTTAAAGCTCGAACTGAATTCTTCCAAATCGGATAAATGTAAGATAGGGATAAATTATCTTGTAAATAATATCTCATGGTCCGCTTCTTACGACGCTTTCGTAAACGAAAACGAAACGGAGTTAGATATAAACGGAAGAGTCGTTTTGACAAACGGTTCGGGTTATAATTTTAAAAACGCCAAAATCAGTCTTGTAGCGGGTTCCGTTAACAGGGTATCGGAGCAGACAAACGCGATAGCTTTCAGGGCTATGTCCAAAGCCCTTTCAGACGAAGCTTTCGAAGCGGGAGGCGAGATTAAGGCTCAGGTTTTAAGCGATTTTTACGCTTACGATTTGCCTTTTAAGGAGGTTACGATAAATAACGGAGAGACTTTGTCTCTGGATATGTTTTCAAAAAAAGGAGTTAAGTTTAAAAAAATTTATGTTTATAAAGGCCAGAAAGATATGTGGTATTTCTACGATAATTTGAGAAACTACAAATACGATAACAATCTTACGGCTCAGTTTATATTTGAAAACAATAAAGAAAATTCCATGGAGATGCCTTTGCCCGAGGGAAGGATAAGGGTTTATAAGAAAAAGGGAGATTTTTTAAGTTTGATAGGAGAGGATAACATAAAACATACCGCCCCCAATTCCAAGGTGGAAATAAACACCGGAAAAGCTTTTAACGTAAGCGGGGAAAGAAAAATAACCAAACACGATAAAATGATGCCGAATGTTTATAGAGACACGATAGAAATTAAAATCAAAAATGAAAAAAATGAAAATATAAACGTCAAAATTAAGGAATATCTCTGGGGTAATTGGAAGATGATAGAATCCAGCCATAAATACGATAAAATAGACGTAAACAACATAGAGTTTAACGTAGAGGTAGCTAAAAAATCGTCGGTTACGGTAAAATATACCGCCGAATACAACTTTAATCAATGAGAAAAGGATTTACTCTTATTGAAATAATGCTTGTTATATTGATAGTCGGGGTAATAGGAGTTATTGCCGTTCCAAAAATTACTTCGGCTATATTAAAAACCAAGGAAAAATCCAATATAGCAAACCTTAGTTCCATAAGAGAAGCCTTAAGGCTTTATTATTCTGATAACTCCGCATATCCTACCGACGATTTGTCTTCGCTTTATCCAAAATATATATCTAAAATTCCGGAGCTGGATATACCTAACTCAAATCATACGAAAACGGATTCGGTTAGAACTTCTAATTCTTCTTCGGATATAACCGATAGCGGTATGTGGGGTTATGTTAATGTTTCGACTTCCGCCGATTTCGGTCATGTTTTTATCGATTGTACCCATGTCGATTTAAGCGGCAAAAGATATTGCGATTACTGATGGGCGATTATAAAATAAATTTTACCGGGGATATTGAGATAGAAGTTAAAGCCGTAGATTTTAAAGATATATTAGATACTCTTGTTAAATCTTTTTGCGATATTGTAGGCTGTGATAATTCCAATTCGGTTTTTGAAAAAGAGTTGGAATTAGATTCGGATATCCCCGATATTTTTGTCGATTTTTTAAACGAGCTTATATATCTTTTTGAAACCGAGGGTTTTGTCCCGAAGTTCGTGAGCGATTTTAAAAAAGACGAAAAGACCGTAATCAAGTTGAAAGGCTTTAAATTCGATTTTTACAAAAACAAACCCAAAAGGATTTTAAAAGCCGCCACTTATCATGATTTAAAATTTGAATCCGGCGATTCTTTTTATCTTAAAATCATAGTGGATTTATGATTGCGGGAGTATATTATGTATAGAAAAGACGAGAATACTTTGATCGTTAAAAAAGGATACAAAGAAGGTATGTTAACCGATGCGGTCATATATGCGGATAGAGTAATAGAAAAGACTTTGGAAAAAGAAGCGGTAAATCAGATAATAAACGTAACCACTCTTCCTGGAATACTTGGCAATGCCATAGCTATGCCGGACATACATAAGGGTTACGGTTTTCCTATTGGAGGGGTTGCGGCTTTCGATATTGAAAGCGGAGTTATATCACCGGGAGGAATAGGTTATGATATAAACTGCGGGGTCAGGCTCGTTTCAACATCTTTGAAGAAAGAAGAAGTTGATAAAAGAAAAAAAGAACTTGTCTTGTCTCTTTACTCCGAAGTTCCTTTAGGAGTAGGGTCTAAAGGAAGTATCAAATTGACCGATTCCGATTACTCAGTTCTTTTAAAAAAGGGAGCTTTGTGGGCGGTTGAAAAGGGATACGGGAATGAAGAAGATCTTGAAAATATAGAATCTAAAGGTTTTTTGGATTTAGAGGATTTAGTTGTAGGTAGAAAGGCAATGGAAAGGGGTAGAAAACAGATGGGAAGTTTAGGTAGCGGAAACCATTTTTTAGAGGTTCAGTATATAGATGAAATTTTCGATGAAAAAGCCGCTGATGAGTTAGGATTTTTTAAAGGTCAGATTTTTGTAATGATTCATACCGGATCCAGAGGTTTTGGTCATCAGATATGCTCGGATTATGTAAATATTATGATAGGTGCGGCTCGAAAATATGGAATAAGATTATACGACAAAGAATTATCCTGCGCTCCGTTTAAAAGCGAGGAAGGACAAAATTATTTTAACTCGATGAAAGCCGCCGCTAATTTCGCCTGGGCTAATAGACAGATACTTAAATATATATCCGAAAAGGTTTTTCTAAAAGTTTTTGGAATTTCGCCCAAAATGCTTTCTTTTAAAACCGTCTACGATGTAGCTCATAATATAGCTAAAATAGAAAAACACGATATAAACGGAGAAAAGAAAGAAGTTTTAGTTCATAGAAAAGGCGCAACAAGAGCATTCGGACCTTTAGATTGCGAGGTTAGCGAAAAATATAGAAAATTCGGTCAGCCCGTAATAATACCGGGTGATATGGGAAGAGAATCATATCTTTTATTGGGACAAAATTTGTCTATGAATAAATCTTTTGGCTCCTCCTGTCACGGAGCCGGAAGAGTGATGTCGAGAAGTATGGCTATTGAAAATGCCAAGGGTAAGGATATTAAAAAAGAACTTTACGATAAAGGCATTTTACTGATGGCGGGATCTAAAGATACTATAGCAGAAGAGATGAGCGATGCCTACAAAGACGTCTCAGATGTAGTCAAAGTTATTGAAAGGGTTGGGATAAGTAAGAGACTTTTAAGGCTAAAACCTATTTGCGTTATTAAAGGATAAATTATTTAACTAAGCCGACAGCTATCCCATCGGATGTAGGGATTATTGCTCTTTGAGAAATTTTATCGTCGGTAAAAAGTATATGAAGAAATTCTCTCATTCCTCTGGATTTGGCGTTTTGTTGTTTGTCTTCTCCCTCGTAGAATAAATTACCTTTCATTAACGGATTATGAGCTATTATTAATCCGCCGCTTCTTAAATTTTTTAAAGCCCATTTTATGTAATAGGGATAATCCTCTTTGTTTGCATCTATGAAACAAAAATCGAATGGAGAAAATTTGGATAATTTACTAAGTGCCTCTTTCGCCTCCGAGTTCATAACTATTATTTTTTTTCAAGTCCTAACTCCGATATCATTTTTAAAGCTATTTCGGCATGTTTGGGTTCTTTTTCTATGGTATATAACTTTCCGTTTTCATCTAAAGATTTAGAAATCCATAATGAAGAGTATCCGCATAAAGTCCCTATCTCCACTCCTCTTTTGGGTTTTATCGCAGAAAGAATTGTAGAGATTATGTTTCCTTCAAAAGGAGTTATGTTTATTTTTCTTATTCCGTTTTTTTCCATCTCGTTTATTATCTTTTTTAAGTAATCGTCGTCCGATGCGGTATGATTTATTATATACTCCGCGGTTTTTGGCTCTATGTTTGTTGGGATTATTTTCATATATCTATATTTTACAAATATTTTTTGACTAATTTTATTTTTTTTGATATATTTTAATGAGAGGATTTTTATTTAGGAGGTATAGATGAAATTATTATTGGCTCTTTTGACGATTGCTCAAAATTCTTTTGCAAGCGAAGCAAATCTTGTGATACCTGATTTAAAGACCGTAAGTTTCGGTTCTTTTGATGGTCATAGCTTGCTTTTATGGGGCATACTTATATGCGTTTTAGGTATGTTTTTTGGAATATATCATTTTTCAAAAGTGGCAAAACTTCCGGTTCATAAATCTATGCTTGAAGTTTCCGAGCTTATATATGAAACCTGTAAAACATATCTTCTAACTCAGGGAAAATTTTTAATGATACTCTGGGCTTTTATAGCTGTGATAATACTTTTTTATTTCGGATATCTTATGCATTTTACCGCCGGAAAGATTTTTATAATACTATTGTTCAGCGTAATAGGCATACTGGGTTCTTATAGTGTGGCGTGGTTTGGTATGAGAATGAATACTTATGCTAACTCAAGAACCGCTTTTTCGGTTTTAAAAGGATATCCTTATCCGGCTATGGACATACCTTTGAGAGCCGGAATAAGCATAGGAACGGTTTTGATAAGTGTAGAGCTCATAATAATGTTAATAATTCTTCTTTTTGTGCCTGGCGAATACTCTGGACCGTGTTTTATAGGTTTCGCGATAGGTGAATCATTAGGTGCTGCCGCTCTTAGAATAGCGGGAGGAATATTTACCAAGATAGCTGACATCGGTTCAGACCTTATGAAAATTGTTTTCAAGATTAAAGAGGATGATGCTAGAAACCCAGGAGTTATAGCTGACTGCACCGGTGACAACGCCGGAGACTCTGTCGGGCCGACCGCCGACGGTTTTGAAACATATGGAGTTACTGGAGTGGCTTTGATTACATTTATAGTTTTGGCAGTAAAAGATCCTACCACTCAAATACAGCTTTTGGTTTGGATATTCGTAATGCGTGTGGCGATGATAGCTACGAGCATAATATCGTATTGGTTAAATGGAGCTTATTTTAAGTCGAAATATGAAAATGAAAAACATTTTAATTTCGAGCTGCCTTTAACATCTTTAGTATGGCTTACTTCTTTTGTATCCATAGCAATGACTTATATATTAAGCTACATATTGATACCGGATCTGGGAGGCGATAATACATACTGGTATAAGTTGGCGACAATAATAACCTGTGGAACATTAGCTGGCGCAATAATTCCGGAGTTTGTAAAAGTTTTTACTTCTACGAAATCCAAACATGTAAGAGAGGTTCTTAACGCTTCAAAAGAGGGAGGAGCATCTCTTAACATACTCTCTGGTTTCGTCGCTGGAAACTTTTCGGCATACTGGTTGGGTATGGCGATAGTTGTTTTAATGGGCATAGCATATTACGTAAGCACAGCGGGACTGGATCTTATAATGATAAGCCCAGCAATATTTGCTTTTGGCCTTGTAGCTTTCGGATTCTTGGGTATGGGTCCGGTTACTATAGCCGTGGATTCCTATGGCCCTGTAACGGATAACGCTCAGTCAATATTTGAGCTTTCAACTATAGAAACCATTCCCAACGCCAAAGAAGAAATAAAAAAGGAATTCGGGTTTGAGCCGAATTTCGAAGCCAAAGCTTATTTAGAAGAAAACGATGGCGCTGGAAATACTTTCAAAGCTACTGCAAAGCCGGTTTTAATAGGAACCGCGGTAGTAGGCGCAACCACGCTTATATTCTCCATAATACAGGTATTAAGACAAAGCTATGGTGATGCAAGCGCTGTGGAAGGACTTTCGATACTAAATCCATTATTCTTGCTCGGCTTGATAGTTGGCGGCGCAATGATATACTGGTTTAGTGGAGCTTCAAATCAAGCTGTTACCACCGGAGCCTACAGAGCGACCGAGTTTATTAAAAACAATATGAAACTGGATGGTGTTACTAAAGCCAGCGTTTCCGATTCAAAAAAAGTTGTTGAAATATGCACTCAATACGCTCAAAAAGGAATGTTTAATATATTCCTTTCGGTCTTCTTTGCGACTTTAGCGTTTGCATGTCTTAATCATTATTTCTTCATAGGTTATCTTATATCCATAGCGCTTTTTGGATTGTTTCAGGCTATTTTTATGGCTAATGCTGGTGGAGCATGGGACAACGCAAAAAAATTGGTTGAGACTGAACTTAATATGAAAGGGACTGATTTACATGCGGCTACGGTTGTCGGAGATACCGTTGGAGATCCTTTTAAAGATACCGCTTCGGTTTCAATGAATCCGATAATAAAGTTTACTACTTTATTCGGTCTTTTGGCCGTGGAGCTTGCTATTGAACTTTCTCCAAAAGCCAAATTTGCCGCGTTTTTGATATTCTTTATCCTATCGGTTGTTTTTGTCTGGAGAAGTTTTTATAAGATGAGGATAAAAGAGGATTAAAACCTGTTAAAGCCCCGCTTTATGCGGGGCTTTTTTATTTATGGCGTTATTTTTTATAATAACTTTTATTTTGGTTTTATCCTACTCGGTTTTTAGTATTCATAAGCTGAACAAATCCATAATTACCGTCGCCATAGACGACAAAAAGTCGTATGTTAGATTTAAGTTGCTGGAGCATATAAACGAGTTATATTCTTTTTATTCTCAAGGAATCATACCCGTTTTGTTTTTTAATATTATTTCGCTTTTGTTGGTTTATTTTATAGATAAAAGCTTTTTTTTGCCGTTTATTTACGGGGCGTTAATCTTTTTATTATTTGTTTTTTTAGATGTATTTTTAAATTATATTCTTTCTCTTTATTTTTATCCTCATATAATATCCGATCAAAAGCATAAAGAGATGAAAAACTCTTTTGTACTATTAAAGGGTTTGGTTTTAATTTCGCTAACCTATATCCTTTTCGTTCTTTTTTCGAGATTTTTAAATAAAATGGATTATATCGTCGCTTATGCCGGAGTGTGTTTTTCCGCTTTATCCGTTTATATAAGCTCGTTAAAATATAGAAAAATAAATTACTTTTTTAATCTCTCTTGTTTTTCTTTTATCTTTGTTTTATCTTTGCTTCTTTTTATGAGATTCGGTTATTTAAAGTATCTGGAAACTTTAACGGCGTTGTTTTTTGTTTATTATATCGCAAAAACCGTAAATTCCATATCCGGCTTGAAGGTCGGATTTATTAAAAGCGAAAAGATATCCGAGATTTTTGTTTTTTTTATTTCTTATTTCCTCTTTTCTCTTTTTGTTTTTTTAAATCAATACCAGAATATGTATTTGTTTTTCGCCCATATATTTTATTTCTTTATATTCTATTTCGTTTTAAGAGTCAATCTTATCGGTTTTAGTAAAATTTTTTTAGTCCTTTTAATCGTTTTTTTAACAAAAACAATCTCCGGTTTGAGTTTGAAAATGATAGACGGGTTTACTTCCGAAAATATTTATTTTTTTCTTTTATTTTCCATTCTTGCGGTCTTATTCGATTATCTTAAAGAAGCGGAATTTTCGGATTTAGTGGATTTTAATAAAAATTTTATGAAAGGCAAATGGGATAAAACTCTGGATATCAATAATTTAAAAATACCTTTTGTCGTCAATGTTTTGTTTTTTTATCTGGTTTTTTCTTACATGTATAATCTTATGAACGCGTATTACGGCTATTCGGATAATTTTGATTTTTTGGTTTTAATAATATCCGTTTCCGCGTTTTATTTTTACGAGTCTTTTTCGGATAAATTGCTTTTTTCCATTGAAAAATCCGGTTTGAATTTTATTTATAATATATCGGTTTTGATTTTTGTCTTTTCTTTTATTATAGTTTTGATATCCTATTCCGTTAAAATAGGATTTACAAATCTTTACGGTTCTTATCTTATTTTCGCTTTTCTCGCGGCTATTCTTTCTAAAAAATATTACTCTTATCTAATTTCCGTTTTTTATCTCTCGCTTTTTTATATCCTTTCTTATGTTCGCGGCTAAAAAAATAATATCTTCTTTCCTTCTGCCATGCGGAATATTCGTTTCGCTTTTTTTTGTTATTTCCGTTTATTTCTTTTTTAAGAATAACCGGAAAAAAGCTTTTATGTTTTTGTTTTTCGGTTTTTTTATATGGATTTTTTCTTCGAATTTCTGGATAAATTTTTTGATATGCCGGTATGAAAATAGGTTAAATCCCAAGCTGGATGGGGATTTCGTCGTTTTTTTAAGCGGAGGCAATTCCGATTTTAAGGATATTTTAATTTCCGATTATTATCTTTCTCCTTCTTCTTACGAAAGGCTTTTTGCGGTTTACAGAATATACAAAGAAAAAAATATACCGATGGTTTTAACCGGAGGAAGAATTTATAACTCGGCTTCGGATGCCGAAATAGCTAAAAATATTCTTTTAAAACTCAAAGTGAGCGAGAATAAAATTTTTGCGGAAAACAAATCAAAAGACACTTATGAAAACGCCTTATATTCAAAAGAAATAGCCGATAAAAACGGTTTTAAAAAACCGATAATAGTGACCGAGTCCGTTCATATAAAAAGAAGCGTTTTGGCCTTTAAAAAAGCCGGATTTGAAGAAATTTATTATTATCCTTCTTCTTATTTTTGTCATAAAACGGTATTTGCCGATTTCCTGCCTTCGGATTTCTATTTCCATAGAAAATATTTTCACGAGATATTGGGAATTTTGTTCTATAAAATTTTTTACTAAATTATGTAAAATTATATTAGATGAATTTGAGTTGTAATTTTTTATCGGAGGATTTATGAAGCTTGTCGAATACGAAGGAAAAGACCTTTTCATAAAATATTCAATACCCACCGCAAAAAGATACGGAGTTGTTAAAATAGGAGAAGATATTTCCAAATTAAAGATAGACGAATATCCCGTAGTAATAAAAGCGCAGGTTCTGGCCGGGGGAAGAGGAAAAGCCGGAGGCGTAAAAATAGCAAAAAACGAATCCGAGGCCAAAGAGATAATAAAAAACATGCTGGGAATGACTCTTGTAACTCACCAGACGGGCGGCAAAGGGATAAAAGTCGAAGAAGTTTTGGTGGAAAAAGCAAACGATATAGAAAGAGAAATTTACATATCGGTTATAATGGATAGAAAAATATCTTCTCCCACGATTATAGCTTCAAAAGAAGGGGGAATGTCTATAGAAGAACTTGCCAAAGACAAACCCGAGCTTATAATAAAAATGCCGGTGGATGTAGAGAGCGGGCTTATGGACTGGCAGGCGAGGGAGCTCGCTTATAAATTAGATATAACCGATAAATCTTTATTTTGCGAATTTACGGCGTTTGCAAAAAATCTCGTAAAAGTTTTTATAAACTACGACGCTAATTTGGTGGAGGTAAATCCTCTGATTATAACCAAAGAGAAAAAACTCATAGCGCTCGATTCCAAAGTAATAGTTGATGACAACTCGTTGTTTAGGCACAAAGACATAGCTTCTTTGCCGGATAGAGAATCCTCCGAGCTTGAAAAAGAGGCTAAAAAAATAGAGATAAACTATATAGGGCTTGACGGAAGCGTGGGATGCATGGTCAACGGTGCCGGACTTGCCATGGCCACTCTGGATACGATAAAGCTCGCCGGCGGAGATGCCGCAAACTTTCTGGATGTGGGCGGGGGAGCCAATGTGGAGCAGATTACCAACGCTTTCAAAATAATACTTAAAGACCCCAAGGTAAAAGCCGTTTTGGTCAATATATTCGGCGGTATTATGAAATGCGACAATATAGCCAAAGGGATAGTTGAAGCCGCCAAAAACGTCGATATAAAAGTTCCCGTCGTTGTAAGGCTTGAAGGGACTAACGTAAAAGAAGGAAAAGAGATATTAAAAAATTCGGGTCTTAAATTCGAGCAGGCGGATAGCCTGTGGGACGGTTGTAAAAAAGCGGTGGCGCTTTGTAAATAGGAGGTTTTATGTCGATAATACTCAATAAAAATTCCAGAGTTTTAGTTTGCGGTATAACCGGGGGGCATGGAAGTTTTCATACGGAGCAGTGTATAGCTTACGGTACCAACATAGTCGCCGGTGTAACGCCTGGAAAAGGCGGGACTAAACATTTAGGAGTTCCGGTTTTTAATACGGTATCCGATGCGGTAAAAGAAACCAGCGCCGATACCTCCATGATATTCGTTCCCGCTCCTTATGCGGCCGATTCTATACTGGAATGCGCTTATAACGGTATAAAAGTCATAATATGCATAACGGAAGGTATTCCGGTTATGGATATGGCCAGGGTTAAAAAACATTTAAACAATTTAAAATCTCAAGGCAAAAACATAATTCTTGTCGGGCCCAACTGCCCCGGTGTTATAACTCCCGGCGAGGCTAAATGCGGAATAATGCCGGGATACATTCATAAAAAAGGAAGCATGGGAATAGTTTCGAGGTCCGGAACTTTGACTTACGAAGCCGTGTGGCAGATTACAAACGAAGGAATAGGAGAATCCACGGTCGTTGGAATCGGCGGAGATCCGGTCCAGGGTATGAATTTTGTGGATACCATTAAATTATTTAACGAAGATAACGAAACAAAATCGATACTTATGATAGGAGAGATTGGCGGAAGCGCCGAAGAAGACGCGGCGAAGTTTATTAAAGAGAATGTTAAAAAACCGGTTTTTGCTTTTATAGCCGGTAAAACCGCGCCTAAAGGAAGGAGAATGGGGCACGCCGGAGCCATAGTGGAAGGATCCGCCGGAACTCACGAGTCGAAGGTAAAAGCTTTGAAAGAAGCGGGAATTACAGTAATAGAAAACCTTTCGGATACCGGAAAAATAGTTTCTTCGGTTTTAAAATCAAAGGTATGATAAAAAAATATACGATAATAAATCATAATATAGTTGAAACCGAGGAAAATGAAAGGATAATAGTTCTGGTATCTCCGACTCAGGAAGAAAAAGAAGAAATAATTAACAAATTTAATATAGACCCTCACAATTTAAATTCCTCTCTGGATCCCGAGGAGCCTTCGAGAATAGAATTCGAAGAGGGTAGAATAGAGGTAATATTCAAAAGGCCCAAAAACTATTCTTCCAAAGACCATTATCTTTTTAAGGTCCAGTCTTTGGGTTTGTTTTTGTCCAATGAAAAACTTATAGTGGTAATCGGAGAAGAGTGCAATCTTTTCGTGGGAAAATATTTTAAGAACGTAATAGGAATAAAAGAAATATTTTTAAAGCTTATATATAACTCGATATTTCACTTCATAGAACACCTTAAAGTGATAAACATGATAGCCGACGAAATAGAAACAAAGATATCTAAGGCCATGGATAATAAATACCTTATACATATGTTTACTCTCGAAAAATCGCTGGTTTATTACGCAAGCGCCATAACCTCCAATTCGTTTGTTTTGGAAAAACTTAAATATCAGGCGCCGAAGTTCGGCTTTAAAGAAAGAAGTATGGAGTATCTGGAAGACATAATAATAGAAAATAACCAGGCTAAGATCCAATCGGATATATACCTTCAAGTTTTTTCAAGTTTGATGGACGCCAGAGCTTCCATAATAAACAACAATATGAATATATGGCTTAAAACTTTAACCATTATAACAATAGCCATAGCGGTTCCGAACTTCTTCGCTTCCATGGGCGGTATGAGCGAGATAGAAAGAATTATGGGAATAGATAATGTAAGGGCTGCTCAAGGAATTTTTTTAATTTTTTCGATTGTAATGGCATATCTTATATTTATTGTGTTCAGAAAGCTTGAGAGAAAAGGAATCTTCGATAAGTGAAAAAAATATATATAGTAAGTTTGGGATGTCCCAAAAATCTTGTGGATAGCGAAGTGGCGGTTTCAAAATTTTTAAATAATAATTACGAACTGGTTTTCGACGAAACAAAAGCCGATATTGTCCTAATAAATACCTGCGCGTTTTTGAAATCCGCCATAGAAGAATCGGATTCTGTAATAAATCATTATCTCAAACTTAAAAAAGAAAAAAAGATCGAATCGATAATAGTTTTGGGTTGTCTTGTGGAAAGATTGAAGAAAAAACTGATTTTAAAATATCCCGAAATAGACGCGGTTTTCGGGGTCGGCGCTTACGATATGATTGATGATTTCCTAAAAAATAAAGGAAGATATTTTGTTAAAGATTATAATAAGAGGATTAATTTCGAGGATAGAACGCTTTTAACCATGCCTCATTCCGCTTATCTTAAAATAGCGGACGGTTGCGATAACTTTTGTTCTTACTGCACGATTCCTTTAATAAGAGGAAGATTCAGGTCCCAAAAAATGGAAGAGGTGATAGAAGAGGCGAAAGCTCTGGTTGGATCGGGGGTAAAAGAAATATCTCTAATAGCTCAAGATACCACCAATTACGGCTTAGACTTATACTCTAAACCTAAATTGAAAGAGCTTTTAAAGGGGATTGAAAAGATAAAAGGTTTAAAATGGATAAGGCTTATGTATTTATATCCTTCTTCTATAGATTTAGAGCTTATAAAAATGATATCTCAGAGCTCTAAAATATTGCATTATATCGAAATGCCGCTCCAGCATATTTCCGATAGAATACTTAAGCTTATGAATAGAAAATACGACTCTAAAGCGATTTATAATACGATAGATAATATAAAAAAACATATTCCCGATATGGCACTCAGAACGACTTATATAGTGGGTTTCCCCGAGGAAACCGATAAAGATTTTAAAGAACTTTTAAAATTTAATTCTTACGCTCGATTTAATTCTCTTTCCGTTTTTAAGTACTCTAAAGAAAAAGATACGAAAGCCTATAATATGAAACAGGTCGGCGAAAATATTAAAAATGAAAGATATGAAGAAATTATCAGGTCTCAGAGCGAAATAGTCGACGAGTTTAATAGAAAGATAATAGGTAGAAGATTTAAAGTATTATTCGATACTCCTTTTACGGCGAGAAGCTATATGGACGCTCCGGATATAGACGGAAGATTTGAGATCGTAAAGGGGAAACATAAAACCGGGGAGTTTGGTAATATAAAGGTTTTGGAAGCGAAAGGATATGTAAGGAGAGGAGTTTTGGTATGAAGAGTTTTTTTTTGATTTGTTTTTTTATGCTTTCATGCGCGACGACTAAAAAATACGAGGCGAAGATTTCGTCATGGATAGGTTCGGATATAAACGAGTTGATTTCGGTTTGGGGTAGTCCAAGTAACGAATCCAATATGCCCAACGGTAACAAGGTTTATACCTGGTTATGGGTCGGCAAAGCTTTAATTGGCCCCAAAGAGTACGAATCTACGGTTAAAAAATTGGCCTTTGACGGATCGGGAATTAACTGGTGCAGAACATCTTTCGTTTCCGATAAAAATTTTAAAATCTTGAATTACTCTTTTGACGGAAGTTATTGTAAATCCAGATAATATATGAATATAACCATAGCGAAAAATAAAGAAGAAGTTTTTGATTTTGAAAAGATAGCGGTAGTAGTCGATTTTTTTAGATTTTCCACCACCGTTAACGCCCTTTTATCTCGCAAAAAAAATATTTTGATATACTCGGACGAGGAAAAAGCTCTTCGTTTTTGGGAAAAAAATGGAGATTACGATATTTTTTCCGAAAAGGATTTGAAAATAGAAAAGTTCGATAACTCTCCTCATCTCGCCTTAACCGAAGAAACAAAAGACAATTTGATAGTTTTGACAAACTCCGGCTCAAAAGCGGTTATGGCATCGGCTAAAGCGGAAAAAATAATAATAGCGTCTTTGTGCAATATTTCCGCTTTGAAAAAATATCTGATAAAATCAAGCGAAGATGTTATGGTAGTTCCCGCCTGTATATTTTTCGATCAAAAACATGTGGAAGATTTTTTGGTTAGCCGATTCATAAAAGATTACATCATAACCGGTTTAGGAGATGTCGATGAGCTTATAAAAAAAATCGATGAAGCCGGAAGGATAAAAGAATTAAAAAAATTAAGGAAAACCGCCGATAAAGACATCGAGATAATATTTTCTATAGATAAATTTAAAACTCTTCCAATAGCTAAATTGAAAGGAGATTTTGCGGAGGTCATGAATGAAAGCGATAATTAGCCTGTCGGGGGGGCTTGATTCTACCACCTGTCTTGCCTGGGCGGTAGATAGAGGTTACGATTGCTACTGCGTATCGTTTGATTACGGACAAAGACACATAAGAGAGATGAAATCGGCAAGGGCCGTAGCCCGTTATTATAAAACGCCTCTATACGAGATAAAACTTAACTTCCCATGGCTTAAAAAAAGCTCGCTTGTCGATAAAAACAAAAAAATTCCGAATAAAAAATACGAAGAGATATTAAAAGGAAGTATCCCTTCCACTTATGTTCCGGGAAGAAATTTGGTTTTTGCTTCCATACTTATCTCTTACGCCGACGCCGTTAAGGCGGACGCCGTAATACTCGGGCCAAACGCCATAGACTATTCTGGTTATCCCGATTGCAGGCCTTCTTTTTACAAGGCCCTGTCTAAAGCGGTAAAATACGGGACAGAAAAAGGAGATATTAAAATAATTACTCCCATAATCAATATGTCCAAAAAAGAAATAATAAAACTGGCCGTAAAACTCAAAGCTCCTTTGCATCTTAGCTGGTCCTGTTATTTCGGAGGGAAAAAACCTTGCGGTAAATGCGATTCTTGCAAATTAAGAGCGAAAGGTTTTGAGGAAGCCGGAGTCAAAGACCCCATTTTATGAAAGACCTAACAGCACCCATTTACGAAATATTCGTCTCATACCAGGGGGAAGGGTTATTTGTTGGACAGAGACAAATATTCGTTCGATTTTCCGGATGCAATTTGAAATGTTCTTACTGCGACGAGCAAGCGGCAAGAGAAAAATCCGATTTGAAATCTTTAGACTGGGCGGTAAAAAAAATAAAAGAGTTGTCGCAAAAATACAAAACAAACAAAATTTCTTTTACCGGAGGCGAGCCGCTTTTATATCATTATTTTATAAAGAATCTTATAAAGAAACTCGGTAAAAAATATTTCTATGTTTTAGAAACAAACGGTACGCTTTATAAAAATTTAGATGGTATAATAAGCCTTATAGATTTTGTTTCCATGGACATCAAATTGTCGGATTATGTTAAAAAAGATTTGTTGAAAGAACATATGTCGTTTTTTAAAAAATGCAAACGAAAATCGTATATAAAAATGGTTTTTGACAAAAAGATAAAGATATCCGAGTTAGAAAAGATATTTATTGAAATTTCCAAGATAAAAAAAGATGTCGTTTTTTTCCTTCAGCCCGCGACTATTAACCGAAAAATAAAAATAGACAAACAGCTATCCGATGAAATTTACAAAATCGCATCCGATTATCTTAAAGACGTAAGGCTTTTGCCTCAAATACATAAACTTATTAAGATAAAATAATTTTATCTTAAGTTTTCTTTTTATATAATTTATTTATGGATACGATACTTATAGAATGTCCGGATTGCGGGCTTAGAATAGAAATAGACAGGAAAACCGGAAAGATTGTAAACAAATTTAAAAAACCCGATATCTCCTCGGCCGATCCGTTATCCGATATGATAAAAAAAACAAACGAGAATAAAACCAAATTGGAAGATTATTTCGGAAACGCTCATAAAGAGATGGAAAAGAAAAAAAAGGAACTTGAGAAGCAGTTTGAGGAAAATAAGAAAAAAGCCAAAGACGACCCCACAAAACCGATAAATCCGATGGATCTGGATTAAAAAAATTCTTGAAAAAAATCTTTTAATTAAGTAAATTATTTTTAGAGACAAATAGTTCTTTTTTGTTTCAAATATAAAATTCGGAGGAATTATGATAGATCTTGTCAAAAATCTGGCTACCGCGCCGAGAAGAACCAAAGCTTCCGTCATCAGAGAACTTTTGAAACTCACAAACAAACCTGGAATAATATCTTTTGCGGGAGGTCTCCCGGACCCCGAAGTTTTCCCGTACGATTTCATAACCGATTCCGTTAAAAGAATTATGGATAAGAAAGGCAAAGTCGCTTTGCAATACGGTCCTACCGAAGGACTTCCCGAGTTAAAAGAAGAATTTATTAAATTTTTGGAAAAAGAAGAGGGTTTGAAGGTAAAACCGGAAAATCTTTTGATTACCACCGCTTCTCAACAGGCGCTTGACATAGTGGGAAGATTGTTTATTGACGCATCCGATCCGATACTTGTCGAGCTTCCGAGTTACATGGGCGGTTTACAGGTTTTTAAATCTTACGGATGCGATTTTGTCGGCGTTAGAATGAGCGACACCGACGGAATAATAACGACCGAGCTTGAAGAGAAATTAGAATGGCTTAAAAATCAAGACGAGCATTATAAGTTTTTGTATCTCGTTCCCGATTTCCAGAACCCTAGCGGTGTTACGCTTTCCGAAAAGAAAAGAAAAAGAATAGTGGAAATTTCAGAAAAATATAACATAGCGGTTATAGAAGATTCTCCTTACAGGCAGATAAGGTTTGAAGGAAAAGCCCCAAAAATGATTTATAAGATAGATAAAGAAACAAAAAATACCGATAATATCATATCTCTTTTTACCATATCCAAGACATTCGCTCCGGGACTCAGGATAGGAATCATACTAGCAAACGAACAGATAATAAAAAAGATGGTGATATTAAAGCAATCTTTGGATCTTTGCACCTCGAGCTTAAATCAGCTTATAGCCGCGGATTTCTTCGCTTCCGGAGAATTTTATAAACATGTAGAAAAGGTTAAAAAGGTTTATAAGACAAAGAAAGACGCTATGCTTGCGGCGTTGGAAAAATATATGCCGGAAGGAGTTACCTGGACAAGACCCGAGGGCGGTCTTTTCTTATGGGTTAAACTTCCCGAAGGCATAAGCGCCGACGACATGTTCGCCGACGCCATAAAAGAAAATGTCGCTTACGTAATAGGTTCCGCTTTCCATGTGGACGGTAGCGGAAAAAATACGATGAGGCTTAATTTCTCATACGCCACGTTGGATGAAATAGAAGAAGGAATAAAGAGACTTTCAAAAGCCGTAAAAAGCAGGATGGTAAGAAAATAATTACCGGCTCTTTTCCTTGTTTTTACTCTTTTATTATTATCTTTATGTTTTCGTAATCTATCCAGTCCATCGATAGAGGACTTATTATCGAGTTGGGGGGAATGGTTATCGTTTTGGTGTTTTTGTCGTAGTATTTTTTTCTTATTTCGTAGTCGCTTATAAATATTTTTTTAACGGCTTTTTTTTCTTCTTTAGCGTCGATTTTTCCAATCTTAGGTTTTTCGTATATCTTTGAATATACTATATCGACTATATGTTTTATCTGCATACAAAAAATTACGGGGGGCATTTCGCCCCCCCGATAGTTTTTTATCAGTCTAATTTAACCGATATTTTTTCTATGTATTTGTTTAAATCGTCATGAGGTCTCGGTATTACGTGAGTGCCTATCAGCTCTCCGACTTTCTGGGCCGCGGCCGCGCCGGCTTCTACCGCCGCTCTAACCGCTCCGACCTCTCCTACGCATAAAGTGGTCACATATCCCGAACCTATTTTTTCATAACCTATCAATCTGACCTTGGCGGCTTTTGCCATCGCGTCAGAGGCTTCTATCATTCCTATGAATCCTTTTGTTTCAACCATTCCAAGCGCTTCTTTTAATATCGACATTTTTCCTCCTTGAATTTATTAATATTTCCCGCCGCCGGCGTCTTTTCCGGTTACTATCGCCACGCTTGCGCTCGTTCCGAGTCTGGTGGCTCCCGCTTTTACCATCTCTGAGGCGGTTTTCGAGTCTCTTATTCCGCCGGAAGCTTTTACTCCCATATCGGGGCCGACTACTTCTCTCATAAGTTTTACATCCTCAACTGTGGCTCCATGAGGACCAAACCCCGTAGAAGTTTTTACAAAATCCGCGCCGGCTTCTTTTGACATTTTACATGCCCTTATCTTTTCGTCTCTCGTAAGATAAGCGGTTTCTATTATTACTTTTAATATCTTTCCTCTCGTGGCTTCTCTTACCGCTTTTATGTCTTCCAGAACCAGTTGATCGTTTCCCGATTTTAAAGCTCCTATGTTTATTACCATATCTATTTCGTCCGCTCCCGCGGCTATGGCGTCTCTGGCTTCTATGGCTTTAACGGTAGGAGTGGTGGAGCCTAAAGGGAAACCTATGACCGTACATACTTTGACGTTGCTTCCTTTTAAAAGTCTCGATGCTAAAGAAACATAAGCCGGGTTTACGCATACCGACGCGAAATTATACTGCCTTGCTTCCTGACATAGCTTGCCTATTTCTTCCTGCGTGGCGTTTGCTTTAAGCAATGTATGGTCTATCATAGATGCAAACTGCGAACAATCCGAGCCGGGATTACAAAAGCTTATTCTATCGGCTCCCATTTGTTTCACTTCGCTTGCGCTGAATTTCCCCTGAGGACTGCAGGATTTGCAGTTCGGCCCGCAGGTGTTTTCTTCGCATATGTCGTTTTTTTGTTTTTGATTTTGTTGGCTGTTTACAAGCGGATTTCTAAATACCTTGCCGGCGGTTCCTATGTTTACGGAGTCTCCGGGCATTTTGAATTTTCTTTCTTCTTTAAGTATCTTTGCCACTTCCTGGGCTATCTTTTTTATTTCTTCGTCACGCATATTTTTTCTCCTCTTTTTTGTAATTTACCCAATCCACTATCCCCGCAACCACGGTCCTTACCGGCGCTTTGGAATCTTTTATTATTTTTCTCGCCGACCCCCCTTCGTCCAATATCAAGACTATATCTCCGGGGCCCGCTCCCATATCTTTGTCCACCGCCATGGTAGCTTCGCCTGTAAGTTTGTCCGGGTTTATAGGGTCTATGGCTTTCACTATTAAAAGTTTTAAGTTATTAAGATGTTTATGTTTTCTGGTCGCCCATACGTTTCCTATTACTTTACCCACAAACATTATTTTCTCTCCTTATTTTTTTCCGTTATATTTTTCCCGTCTATTATCCCGATTATCGCCGCATCTACGGGGGGAAGCGGTTCGTTTATTAAAACATCCCCGCCCCAATCCTCAAAAGCGACTATGGCTTCTCTGGCCGCCACATAAAAAACATTTTCGCCCGCACCCGCTCCAACGGTATCCGCAGCGACTATGGGTTCCCCGACGGGAGTGTCCGTTTCCCAATCTAAAGGTTGAATTAAAAGCAGGATTTTTTTATCGGTTCCGCAACATTGTCTCGATGCAAATACTCTTCCTATTACTTTTGCCTGTTTCATATTAATATTTATTTTCTATGGCGGTTATTTTGTCCAATCTCTTTTGGTATTTTCCTCCTTCAAAAGGAGTGTTTAGCCAGGTTTTGGTTATTTCCTGCAAAGCGAGCTCCCCGTGAGTTTTGCCTCCGAGGCAAAGTATGTTGCAATTTTCGTGAGCCGATGCGAATCTCGCCGATATTATATCGTAAGCGCAAACGGCTCTTATCCCGTGTATCTTATTGGCCGCCAACGGCATCGCTCCGCCGAAACCGTCTATAAGAATCCCTTTTTCAAATTCTTTGTTTTTTATCGCTTCTCCGACAAGCATGGCTATATCGGTAAAATCCACGGGGTCGGTGGAATAACAACCGAAGTCTATAACGTCGTGGCCGAGAGATTGTAAGAATTTTTTTAATTTTTCTTTCGCTTCAAATCCGGCATGGTCCGAACCTATTACTATTTTCATAAAGACTCCTTATAATATGTTAAGCATATCCGGGTGGGCGTTGGGTATGACGATTCTGTTTACTATAGCATTTTCCCCTACGGCTTTAACTCCGGCGCTTATGGCGGTTTTTACCGCTCCCACTTCTCCGTTTATCGTAAAATATCCTTTTCCGCCTATTCCCGAACCGGTTTTTATTTCCACTATCTCGACATAAGCGGCTTTTAAAGCGGCATCGGCCGCATAAACCGAGCTTACTGCGTCTTTGGTTTCTATAACTCCTATTGCTTCCACTTTTTCTATTTTCACTTTTTTATTGAGAGCCTGCAATACTCCTTTGTGAACGTTTCTTATTATGTATTTGTCTATAAGATCTTTTCCGGCTATTTCGCCGCCCCTTGTTAAGGCTGATTCCACTTCGGCGACGGTTCCGGATATGAAAATGATATATTTCCCTTTTGCCGTGGCAAAAGCGGATTCCAATTTTATTTCGGACATTTTTCTCATAGCGTCGGCGGTTTCTATGCCTTTTGCTATAGAGGACAATTCGACTAAACCTATTGATATGTTCGCTTGCATAATATTCCTCCTATTATGCTATTCTTAAATAACCTACCAGAGAGCACTGGAGCGGTCTTGTAAAATGAGTGGGCTTTGTTATCCCGTCTCCCGTAGGAGTTCCTATGGACATCGAAGCGTATCCTTCTCCCATTCCGAGTCCGTGAAGAGTGCATGCGTTTTTAACGAATATAGAACATGCCATTCTTCTGGCCATCTTGGTCATGTTCTCCACATTCATCGAATATAAGCCGCTTGTATGATGGTTTTCCCATTCGACTTTATAAGCTAAATCCACCGCTTCGTCGAAATTTTTAACCGATGTTATCGGAAGTACCGGCATTAGTTGTTCGGATATTACAAATGGATGGTCGTTTGACGTTTCCGCCCATAATACCCTTATCTCGTCGCTTAAATTTAAACCTATCGCTTTTGCTATTACCGACGGATTTCTCCCTACGAAATCCCTATTTAATTTAGGCTCCTGCCCCGGTTCCGGTATGGCTATTTTGGCTAAAGCGTCTATCTGTGAAGAATTTAATTCGTATGCATACGGATTTTTTCTTAAAGCTTCAATAAAATCCTTTTTTATTTTTTCTACCAGGATTACTTCTTTTTCGGCTATACATAAAACATTATTATCAAAACCGCATCCGAATACTATTTGATCTGCGGCAAGCTTCAAATCTGCGGTTTCGTCGACTACTATCGGGGGATTCCCGGGTCCCGCGGCTATCGTTTTTCTGGCTTTTCCGGACTGCATTGCGACCTTGACTATCGCTGGCCCTCCGGTTACTATGGTCATATTGATTTTATCGTGGGTCAATAAAGCTTTTGTGGCTTCTTGAGTCGGGTTTGATATGGTGGAAACTAAGTTTTCCGGCCCTCCGGCTGATACTATGGCGTTATCTAAAATTTTTACAGCGTCCGCCACGCATCCTTTTGCCGCGGGGTGGGGGGAGAAAACCACCGAGTTTCCCGCGGATAAAATGGCTATGGCATTGCTTATTATAGTGGCTACGGCGTTTGTGGAAGGAGTTATCGCGGCGACTACACCGAAAGGAGCGTATTCAACCAGAGTAAGTCCTTTGTCTCCGGTGTAGGATACGGAATGTAAATCTTCCACTCCGGGAGTTTTTTCCGCTACCAGAATGTTTTTTGTTATTTTATCGTTAACTCTTCCCATTTTAGTTTCATCTACGGCCATCTCTGCCCATCTTTTTGCGTTTATCTTTGAAACCTCTCTTATGGCTGTTATTATTTTTTCTCTTTTCTCAAGTCCCAAACTTTGAAAATATTGTTGAGCTTCGGCCGATTTTTTTATAGCGGAGTCGAAGGTATCGAAAATCGGTCCCTCATCCGAGCTTTTTTCGTTCGGCTCGGATTCCAAATTTTTAACGACCTCTTGTATTATTTTCTTTATATCTTCTTCGTTTATGGGCATAAATTATTCCATTTTATCTTTGGATTTTCTAAAAACTATTTTTCCGTCTTTCTCTATGGTATCCACTATTGCGAATATGGTGCAATCTACCGGAGTGTTTTCGGTTTTGGATGTTTGCCTCGCGCTTGAACCTTGAACTATTAAAACTAATTCTCCTTCTCCCGCTCCTACCGCGTCTATGGCGACTATGGGATTGCCTTTTGGCGAATCGTCAAGTCCCACAGGTTGTACCATTAAAAGTTTGGTCCCTACCAGCTTATCGTCTTTTCTGGTGCATACCACATTGCCTACAACCCTTGCAAAAACCATAAAACCTCCGCTTTTTATAAACCCGCCCCGGTTTTAACGGGGCGGGAATTTTCTCCGATTTAAATTATTTTTTCTTTTCTACGCTTATCGGCATCTTGCCTTCTAAGTCCTGGTGAGGCTGAGGTATTACATGAACCGAAACCACCTCTCCCACTTTCTGCGCGGCCGCCGCACCCGCGTCGCAGCTTGCTCTGCATGCCGCAACTTCTCCTCTAAACAAAACGGTAACAAGCCCGGAACCTATCTTTTCATATCCTACAAGCTTTACATTTGCGGCTTTTACCGCGGCATCCGCCGCCTCTATGCAAGCGACAAGTCCTCTTGTTTCTATCATTCCCAATGCTTCCATTTTATCCTCCTTAAAATCCTTCGATAATATAACGCAAAAATATTATATGAATTTTGTTTTGATATTGCAAGAAAATTTTAAACATTTAGGTTAACATTGGTTAACTTAAGTTAAAAAGGATTTTTATATTATATAAACGGGATCTCCGGTTTTAACTCCGGCTGCGTTTGCCTCGTCCGTGTCTATATGGAACTCAAGCGCGTATTTATCGCTTACTCTGCATAAAACGCTTTCGTATATTGTTTCCTTGTCCGTTCCCGGAGAACACAAAACTCTTACTATTTGCTGGTCTTCAATTTTAAACTTTTTGGCGTCTTCCGGCGAAAAATGGATATGTCTTTTGGATATTATCACTCCCTTTGGAACGGTTATCTCGCCGTTTGGGCCTTTGATTTTTATGCCGGGAGAGTTTTCGATTTTGCCGGAATCTCTTATGGGGGGATTTAGTCCGAGTACTCTGGCGTCCGATGAGGATATTTCTATCTGGGTGTATCCCCTGCAAGGCCCTATCATTCTAACCCCTTTAAAAGTTCCTTTTTCGGTGGATATATCGACCTTCTCGTTGCAAGCGTAAAACCCGGGCTGAACAATTTTGCGATAAAGCGTGGGTTTGCAATTTTCTCCGAATAGTTTTTTAAAATCTTCCTCGGTTAAATGGATATGTCTGTTGGATACCCCCGCTGGTATCGGCATTTTTTCTCGTTCTTTTCTGAGTTTTAACTCTTTTAATATTTCGCTTACTATTTTTTCATCCATAATTCCGCCGTTAACTTTATATTTATTTGCTTAAAACTTTCTGGTAATGTATTACTCTTAAAAATTTATCCGCTTTTAAGCTTTCGCCTCCGACAAGAGCTCCGTCTATGTTGGGTTTTGCCATAAGTTCGTCTATGTTTTCGGCTTTGACCGAGCCTCCATATAATATTCTTATATTGTCCGACGCTTCGGTATCGTACAACCTCGATATCTCTTTCCTTACGAATATATGAGCGTCCTCGGCTTGTTCGGGAGTTGCAGTTTTCCCGGTTCCTATCGCCCACACCGGCTCGTAAGCTATCACTATTCTGGACAAATCTTCTTTCGATATCTCTTTTAGTCCGTTTTGAATTTGTGTTTGCAATATTCTGTAGGTTTGATTATTTTCTCTCTCTTCCAGTGTTTCTCCTATGCAAAATATGACCTTTAAATTGTTTTTAAGAGCGGATTTTATTTTTTTGTTTAGCGTCTCGTCTGTTTCTCCGAATATCTTTCTTCTTTCGGAATGGCCTATTATGACATAGTCGCATCCGATGTCTTTTAATTGTAATGGAGAAACTTCTCCGGTAAAGGCTCCTTTTTCTTCCCAGCACATATTTTGAGCCGATAGCAGTATTTTAGAATCTGAAATTATGTTTTTAACGGTTTCCAGATTTGTAAAACTCGGAGCAAGCAATACTTCGTGTTTTAAATCAGGGTCGAGCCCTTTTTTAATCGCGCTTGCAAGCTCCCCGGCTTCTTTTCTTGTAAGATGCATCTTCCAATTTCCCGCTATCATCGGCTTTCTCATAATAACCTCCCGTTAAATTAAAAAAACTAAATATTTTCGGAGAATAACTCTTTTCTGGGATTCGGTATTATAACTTTGTCTACCAAAAGCCCTTTTTTAGAAACCGCCATAGCTCCGGCGTTAACCGCCGTTTCCACCGAAGCCACACTCCCTGTCATCGTTACAAATCCTTTGCCGCCCAAAGCCATTGCTAATCTTATTTCTATAAGCTTTACATCAGCGGCTTTTACCGCGGCATCCGCCGCTTCTATTATTGCGGATACCGAAAAAGCTTCTATTACGCCTAAAGCCCTGGGTTCTTCTATAATAACGGTATTTTCTATGGCTTTGAGCACATCCTCATGGATGTTCGGTATTACGAAATTGTCTGCAAGACAATACGAGGCTATCGATATTCCCGCCTCAACGCTTGCGTTTACCTCTCCCACATCTCCCGATATGAGTATCAGGTATTTCCCGGGACATATGCTTCTTGAAAGAATCAGTTTAACATCGGAGGTTTTTAGCATGTGGTCGGCAACCTGATAACCTTTGGCTATGCTTGAAAGTTCCACTCCGCCTATTGCGTTTAACATAAAATCATCCTATTATTTCTATATATTTAAAATTAACCTCGCCTACGGTTCCGTCGATGCTGGAATGAACCGGACATCCCAACTCCTTTTCTTCCACATCCGCTATTATCTGTCCTTTCTTTACCGCGTCTCCCTTTTTTACTATAGGTTTTGTCGAAACTCCTATATGCTGGGAAAGTAATATTTTAACTTTTTCGGGTTTATAATCAAAATTGGAATAAGGAGCCGGTTTGTCGTAATCGGAAAGTCCTAATTTTTTAATTAATTTTTTAACGGGCACTTTTCTGAATTCTCTTAACGGATGAGGTTCTTTAGGCTTTATTTGAGATACCGCGGAATTTTTTATTCCTATTTTCATTTCCCTTAAATTATTTTTAGATTTTACGCATACCTCTTTGGGATTTAGGTTTTCGGGACAGGAATATAAACTGCATAATGAGCATTCGCAACATAAAAGAGAATATTCGTTGTGTATTTTTGATTCTTTCGGGTTGAATAAAAGGCTCCTCATGGATCTATGAGGCTGAACGGAGTGTCCCAGCAAGTATCTCGGACAAAATTCGGTACAAAAAGAGCACTGGTCGCATGCGGATTTTCCTATTCTGGAAAATTGTTCTACGCCTTGAGTTTTCTTTTTTATAAGAGGATGGTCCGCCGCCAGAACTATTATTCCGGCCGATGTTTTGGTAACTTGAGTTTCGAGGTCGGTTATTACTTTTCCCATCATAGGTCCGCCGTCTATTCCGACGGGATTTTTCACGGTTGTTCCTTGGCAAAATTCTATCGCTTCTTTATAACTTATCCCTATCGGAACCTTGATAGTGGAAGGTTTTTTTACCGCTCCCGTAACGGTTATAAACTTTTCGACCACCGGCGTTTTGTTTGACAGAGATATATTGTAAACGGTTTCCACATTGTTAACAACGCATCCTACGCTTAAAGGAATTTCTCCGGGAGGAATTATTCTTTTCGTCGTTTCGTACACCAGGCAAAATTCGTCTCCGGCGGGATAAAAATCTCCCAATTTGAAAACCGATATGTTTTCTTCTTTTCGGCATTCCTTTTCCAATTTTTCTATAAGCTTTTCGTGTTTTTTCTTTATTCCTATTATTCCCTTTTTTGCTCCTACGCTTTTCATTAAAAGTTTGATTCCGTTTATTACTTCTTCCGTAAAAAATTCCATTATTATCTGGTCTTTTCTCAATAAAGGTTCGCATTCCGCTGCGTTAAGTATGACTATTTCGGCTTGAGAGTTTGCTTTTACGTAGGTTGGAAAACCGGCTCCGCCCGAGCCGACTATACCGGCTTTTCTTATTTGTTTTACAAAATTTTCTTTGTTAAATTCCATATTTGTCGTTTGATTTTATTATATAAAAAACAAAGATGTAAACAAAATAAAAAAACGGTTTAAAGATAAATTTTTATATGGTTTTAAGAGATAGACGTTTTCAATTGAAAATATTTATTTTCATTTGAAAATATTTGAGTGTTTTTAACGGGGCTAAATAAATAGATTTTGCTATGGAGCTCTCGATTGGCGAGTTTGGCATAAAAATTGATACTAATTGTTTTTGCGACTTAAAAAATCGCAAAAAAAGGAGGAGTAATGAAAAAAATACTAATATGTTTAATGTTGATTATACCCGAGATAACGTATTCTGAGACGTTTTCCTCGGTTTTTGACGGTAACGGGGTTTATAGATTGTCTGTTTCGGACGAAGATTTAAAAATAAAAAACCCTTCCATCTCCGTCGTTAGAACTTCTTATGATGAAGAAGGGCCGGAAAATGCTTTTTGGAAGAACGCGAAATGCATTGACGGCTCTTGCGAAACCGGACATAACGGTTATTATTGTAATTTAAAAACCTGCGGATTAAGCGTTGGTGGAGGATATGTAAACGAAAGAACGACGGTTAAAATGAATTTTACGGATAAATTTAAAAATATCATAAATAATTTATCCAAACTAACCGTTAGCGATAAGAAAAAAATAATAGATAGTTTTGAAATAAACGAAAAAGGGGAGATAAAAAATATAGATATGAGTCCAATTTTTAATAATTATGGAGATCTCGTTGTAGATAATATAATGAAAGAGTTATATCCTTCCCAAAAAAAATCTTACGTTGGAGATATGGACCATTCTTCAAACGATGAACCCGACCCTTCTTATATTCCGGATGATTATATTAAAAACGCAAAATGCGTTTCTAAAGGAACCTGCGTCTCTGAAAACGGTTATGTGTGCGGTTCGGGATGTTAAAATATTATAAAGGGAGGACGGGCGAAGATTTTCTTCGCCCGTATAAAATTATGAAAAAAGTTTTTATATATTTCGTTTTTGTCCAAAATTTATACTGCGCTTTGGATTTTGAAAAATCCATAAAAGAACTAAAAAAAGTTCCTTTAAAAGAAATATCGTATGAAGAAAAAATAAAGGAAGTGGAAAAATTAAAACCCGATTTTTTATCCGCTATGGGTAAAGTCGATTTAACTAAAAAAAACTGTCCCGAGCTTTATAACTTATCGGATTCTCTTTACAATATAATAACTTTTTCATATTCGGATAAAGCGGTTGAGCGTATGGAAAAAGTTTTTGAAAAACTTTTAGAAAAAAGGTGCGAAAGGGTTTACGATATATCCAATATTTACGACGCTCTAATAATATCGGGAAACTTCGATAAAGCGTACGAAGTTTCAATCAATTACCTCTGGTTTAACTCGGTAATTTTAAATAAAAAATACGAAGTAGTAAAAGACTCGGCTTCCTCTTACTTCTATCCTTATTACGAGATAACCGTCTCTTCCGTTGTATATAAAGATTTTGACCCCAAAAAATATTCTCTTTTAATATTCGCTTCTCCAAATTGTCATTTTTCAAAATCCGCGCTCGATTTTTTTGAAAAAGATCCGTTTTTTTCGGCGATTTTTTCAACTTCGGATATTTTTATCTATACTACCGATACCGACATAAAAAACATATCCGGCTGGAATGAAAAACATAAATTAAAGATTAATTTTACGAGATACTCCGGTAACTGGAAAAATTTTTTAGCGTCTTCGTCTCCGACCTTTATTTTTTTGGAAAACGGAGTTCCCGTTTTGATAGAAAAAGGATGGTTTAAAGATAAAACTCCCGAAATTTTAAAAAATCTTTTTTTAAAAAAAGAAAATTTTTTAGAGTACGGCTCTAAAAAACTGTTATCGTATTATTTCTCCGAAGAGCCGGATAGGAATCTGGTCAGGAAAAATTACGCCGAAATTCTTCTTTTTATAAAAAATCTTGTTATCGAAAAAGGCGTAGGAAACTTAACCGACGAAGAACTTAAATCTTTCTGGAGGGTGTATTATATTTACCTTTCAAACGATAAGCCCGAAAAAGAGTACGATTTTTTCAAGAAGGTTTTAGGCGAAATAAAAAAAAGGAATTTGCTTTCGGCTAAATTGACCGCCGAGGCTCAAGAGATAGCTTTTGTTTTCGAAGATTTGTTTTTAGCCAAAGAGTTGTACGAATACGATAAAAACGCTCGAAATGTGATAAAAATAAACGAGATTGTCGACAAATCCGGCAGAAACGGGAGAAAATTTTATTTCTTTGACGAAAAAGACAACATAATAATAAAAGATGCAAACCTTAGAGGCGATAAAATAATATTCGGCGGAATATGTCATATAAATAAAAAAGCGTATCAATCCATATACGCAGACGATAATCTTTCGAAATATTTTAAAAAATACTCCGTTTTTCTTACCGATAATCCATATAACGCATATGCCTGGAATAAAAAGAACAAAGATAAGTTTTATGTCATATACGAAAAAAAGAATTGGAGCGAATTCGATTTTCGCGCGACACCGGTTTTTTACTTTTTAAAAGACGGCAAAATAATAAATAGTTTTACCGGATGGACCGGAGACGAAGATAAACAAAAGATAGTTTATTCATTATGGGTTTTAGGGGTATTGTAAAAAACACGGCGATAGAAGAATCAATTATAATATTCTTTCGAGAAATTTAAAAATATAGAATATATAAAAGGCGTTATTTACAAAGCCCCGCTTTTTTAACTGATAACCGTAAAACGGAGGTGTTATGGGAGTTAAAATTTTGGCTAAATACATCGGAGACGATAATGTCGAGCTTACTCATACGCCGAGCGGAAATAAAATAATAACCGATTTGCCTTTGGATAACGGAGGCAAAGGAAGAACTTTTTCTCCAACCGATCTTCTGGCTTCGGCTCTTTCTTCATGCATACTTACGATAATGGCTAAAATTGCGGCCAAGGAAAATCTGGATATTAAAGAAAGCGAGATAGAAATAGAAAAAATAATGAGCGACAAGCCCCCAAGAAGAGTCGCTAAATTTGTCGGCAGGATAAAACTAAAAGGAGTTAGCGAAGATAAAAAATCGGTTTTGTTAAACGCCGTAAAAACCTGTCCGGTTACCAAAAGCCTTCATCCGGATATAGAGATATCTTTTTCGGATTGATTTGCGAAAAAGGATTTGGAATTGTTTGAGAATTTTTCTCTTTCTTTTAAGTGGGCTTTTAAGTCGACGCCTATTTTTATAATTATAAAAACTATCAAAAACGCCACGTTTGTTTTTAAAGCCATCATTAAAAAAGCCCCGGCGAGTATGGTTATATGCATTACGACTATTCTCGGATAAGGGGCCGCAAATAACTGTTCTATGGACGCTGTTTCCTTTTCTTTCCCCATTATGTAGTTTGAAAAAAAAGAATATCCGTGGCTTATAAAAAGAGCCAGAATTCCGAATCTGACGTTTTCTATATAAGACCAAAAATTGGAAAAAGGAGAAGAGGCGTTAAATCCTCTAAGGACAAGTCCGAATAAAAATACTGCGTGTCCGGCCATAAAACCGCCGAAGTGTACCGTAAAAAAAGCCGCAAAAAAAATTTTTATCAATAAAAATACCGTATCGTTTTTAAAATAATCCGGAATTTGTCCTTTATTGGATAATGTTTTAAAGCTTTTTGAAAGCATTATCTTAAAAATGTTAAAAAAACCGATTATTCCGCTTTCGGCCCAGTATAAGACGAGTATATCCGAAATGGTCCAGCCGCCGTATATTATCATAATCGCCGGTACCAGATTGGATATTATTAAAAGATAAGAGGAAGAAGAAAGGTTTAATCCCATATAAAGATTATACAAATAATTTTTATATAATTGATTTATGAAATATTCTTTTTTTCTTGCGTTCTTTTTTCTAATTTCTTGCGCTTCGGTTTCGAGAAACGTCTGGCTAAATAGATTTGAGGTTTGTTGCGTGGTAGAGCATTTCCTTTTAAGAAACGGCGATAAGGTTGAGTTTAAAGAAGGGTATTTTGAAGACGAGTATTTAAAACTTAAGTCGGAGTTTGACGTTATGGAAGGGATAAAATTGACATTTCTAAACAAATGCGGAGTTAATTCTTATATAAACTGGGATGATGCTTTTTATTTGGACGAATCCGGGAATTCTCATAATGTCTCATTTTCCGAAATTAGTTCAAATCTAAAAGAAAAATCGAATATCTCTATACTTCCGCCGTTTATCGAAATAGCGGCGAACATAATTCCAAAGGATTACATATATCGGAAAAACGATATCTGGATGAAAAAAACGATGTTTGACTTTTCTTTTCATCCTCAGGATTATCTATTTAAAAAACCGTCCCTTAATTTTTATTATAAATGCGGATATTTGAATTTAAAATATTCTCTGTTTTTTTATATAGATAAAAGATATCCTAAAAACCAGGAAGCTACCGATCGGGTCCCAAATTGAATTAGTCCGTTTTTTTGAGAAAAAATTCCCTTAGGTCCCATATCATCCGAGTCTAAATTTGGTAAAAAATAATTATGAGGGATTTAAAATCCGTTTCGACAAAGGAGGGAAAAGTGATGTTTTTAATCTTACTTTTAGCTTTTTCTTTTAACTTAAAGGCGCAAGAGCTGAGTATCGACGTTTATAACTCGGAATTTTTAAAAACAAATAGCGATTTTAGTTCAAAAAAATACGGAGTATCCTACTCTCTTAAAGGCGTAATTAAAATAAACGAAAATAAACCCTATTTTTACACTTCGGACGGAAGAATATTTATATTGGATATGAAGCTCGAAGAAGCCAAAAAATACCAAAACAAGTCGGTGGAGATATATGCGAAAGCTTTACAATCCGATAAAATAGACGTTTTAAAACCTTCGGATATAAAGGAGTACGACCCTTCGGTAATAATAAATCTGCCGGATTATCAAAACAAAAGGAAACCGTCCAGAATTTTATCCAGATACGGAGATGTATACGAAATGGAAAACATAAGATGGGAGCCCAAAGCTTTTGATGAAAAAAATTACGAATGGCGTAATTTTAAAGTCGATGTTTCAAAACTAAAAGACGTTTATTTTGTCAAAAAACCTTTTACTCCCGAGTTTATAGCCGCGCACTCGATGCTTCTTTTTAAATTCGATAAAGGCGGGGTAGTTAACGATATGGGCGAAGAGACCGATTCTTTTGTCCTTTCCATAGAGGCCTATTTAAGAGAAGGTCAGAGCTATTCTCTGGTCGACGGCATGAGAGATAAATTCAATATAATATGGATTTTTGCGACCTGGAAGGATTATTCGTACAGAACTATGCTCTACGATATGGACTCAAGAAGCCTTATTTTATACTCGGTAAAACTGAGCCTCTCGCAAAAGAAAGAACTTCTTGAATACGCTTTGGCTCAGGCGTCGGTTAACAGAGAGGGAGAGTATTATAACACCATTACGAATAACTGTACGAATAACCTCGTAATATTGATAAACAAAACCCTTCCCGAAAATAAAAGAATAAAATTATGGGAAATACCTTATCTTGTTTATAACGTAAGAGCGACGATGCCCAATTTGGTGGTGGATTATTTACAGGGAAAAGAAATACTTGGTTCGGAATTTAAAAAGATAACTCCCGAAAACTACACCGAGCCTTTGCCTTAATTGTTTAAAAAATCATCTTTTGTTATAATATTTTTAGTTGGTTTGAATTATTTTTTAAGGAGGATTTATGCCGGTTAATTTAAAAAATAGACATTTCTTGAAAGAAATAGATTTTACCAAAGAAGAGATACTCTTTCTTTTAAATCTTTCAAAAGAACTTAAAGCCGCAAAATATGCCGGAACCGAGAAGCCCAGGCTTACTGGCAAAAATATCGCTTTGATATTTGAAAAATCTTCAACAAGAACAAGATGCGCTTTTGAAGTCGCGGCCCACGACCAGGGGGCTCATGTGACGTATTTAGAGCCCACCGGAAGCCAGATGGGTCATAAGGAAACGATAAGAGATACGGCCAGAGTTTTGGGAAGAATGTATGACGGAATAGAATACAGAGGTTTCGGTCAGGAGATAGTGGAAGAGCTTGCGAAATACGCCGGAGTTCCCGTATGGAACGGCCTTACGAACGAGTGGCATCCCACTCAGATGCTTGCGGATGTTATGACTATGATCGAACACTCATCTAAACCAATAGAACAAATTTCTTACGCTTATGTCGGGGACGCGAGATTTAATATGGGAAGATCGCTTCTCGTAATAGGAGCCATTTTAGGTATGGATGTTAGAATCGGGGCTCCCAAAAACTTACAGCCGCCGAAAGAGGTTATCGATATAGCAAACGAAAGAGCAAAAGAAACCGGAGCCAGAATCACCATTACGGACGATCCCGTAAAGGCCGTAAAAGGAGTCGATTATGTCCATACGGACGTCTGGGTTTCAATGGGTGAATCCAAAGACGTATGGGCGGAGAGAATAAAACTTTTAAAGCCTTATCAGGTAACGCCGGAGCTTATGAAAAAAACCGAAAATCCGAATGTTAAGTTTATGCATTGTTTGCCGTCTTTTCATAACGACCAGACCAAATTGGGAAAAGAAGTGAGCGAACAGTTCGGTCTTAAAAACGGGATAGAGGTTACGGAAGATGTTTTTGAGTCTAAGGCTTCCATAGTATTCGACCAGGCGGAAAACAGAATGCATACCATAAAAGCGGTAATGGTCGCAACCCTTGCCTGATTTCTTTCCCCCGAAGTTTTTAATCTTCGGGGGATATGTTTTTAAAAATGGGAAAAATAAAAAAAGAAATTTTAAATAAACCGAAATTTCGTTTGGTTTTGCTTGTTTTTTTTGCGATAACTTCGTTTTTAAAGGCCTCAGAAAAATGGGACTTTAGAGACGAAAGCATATATTTTGTAATTACCGATAGATTTGTGGACGGGGACAAAAATAACAACGATATATACGGCGACGAGTATCAAAGAGGGAATTTAAGATATTATCAGGGCGGGGACTTTAAAGGGCTTATAGAAAACTTAGACCACATAAAGGATATGGGATTTACCGCCATATGGATAACTCCGCCGGTAATGCAACCTCCGGGAAGATATATCAATTCTTCAAAAACATACGATGCGGCCGGTTATCACGGGTACTGGGGTTGGGATTTTTCAAAAATAGATCCTCATTTACAATCTCCCGGTTATACTTACAAAGATTTAATAGATAAAGCTCATAAAAATGGAATTAAAATTATTCAGGATATAGTATTAAATCACGCTCACGGCGGTGATGTGGACGTAAGCGTGAAATGGTATAACGATAGAGGAAAAGTATTTGGTCTCGGAAAAATGTTCGATTACTTTAACGATAAAGAAAACTGGTTTACGCGCGAAGGGCCGGTTTTGTTCGATCTTTTGGATTTTAACGACAAAAACCCATATACCCGCAGGTGGCTTATTGATATTTACAAAGAATATCAGAATATGGGCGTGGACGGTTTCAGATTGGATACCGTAGTATGGGTTAGCACCGATTTCTGGAAAGAGTTTTTGACCGAGATGCATAATAATAAAAAAGATTTTTTTATATTCGGAGAAGTCTGGACCAACTCGGATTTCGATTTAATATCGTCTTATACCAAATTAAACGATTGCGACGATATGATGAATTGCGATATGAGCGTTTTGGATATGCCGCTTTCTTCAATGGGAACATGGGGGCCCCTGGAGGAAGTTTTTAAAGGCGGAGATTACAGAAAGGTGAACGATATAATAAAAAACGATTATAAGTATAAAGACCCTACATATCTTGTAGTATATCTGGATAACCACGATAAACCGCGTTTTAACGGCGCAAACGGTCAAGGGAGTTTGGCTACGAAAAACCAGTATATAGACGCTTTAAATTTTTATTTTACGGTACGGGGAATTCCTTGCATATCCTACGGAACCGAAGTGCAGATGCCGGGAGGTGAGGATCCGGATAATAGAAGATATTTAGGCGCGGATGGAATAAAAAAATCGAAAAACAATCCGGTATATAAACATATAAGAAAACTTAACGCGATAAGAAAGAAGAGCGTCGTTCTTCGTAAAGGAGTTATGTCCGTCGTTTATTCCGATAAAGATTTGTATGTTTTTAGTAAAGAGTATAAAAACAAAAAAATATATGTTTTTTTGAACAAATCCGACAAAAAAAATACCGCGATCTTAAAAGAACTGCCGGGATTAAATTATACCGAATTATGGACCGGATCGAAAATTTCTCATAAAGGCGGAGAGTTTAAAATCGCTCTTCCTCCTCACTCCGTTAGAATTCTTTCGGATGGCAATTAACGATTAACTTAAAAAATATTTGGGACTTTTTTCCCATTTTTTAATGGGTAAAAATATTTTTTTAAAATAAAGCCTTAGGGTATTTCATTTGGTGCTAAAATTTTGGAAAATATATATATGATAGAGGAGGGAAAGATGAAATTCAAAATTTTAGTATCCGTAATTATATTGGCGACAAATCTTTATTCTCAAAGTATGGAAGAAATAAAGTCTAGTTCAGAAAAAATATCTCTGGTAAAAGAAGAAAGCTTAAATATAACGATACCCGGTTTTATAAAAGACGCCAAATATAATCAACAAAACATGGCTTTAAGTAAAATAAAAATAAACGAAGCGCAACCAGATATGGATAATACGGTAATATTGAAGCTTCAAAAAGGCGATATAGATTTTTATTTAAAAGATTTAACAAAAGACGGTTTTGAGGTAAAAGCCTATACCGACGGAATCGGTTTTTACTTTATAATGGTCGACCTTACCGGTAGAAACGTCGCGTCGGATGCCGTAGGGCTTGCCAAATATTATTATGTAAGAGAGGTTTTAGTAAGCCAAAAAACATATAACGAGCTTTTCGGCTCGAGCTTAAAAAGATCCAAAATTTCGTATGCGGCCAGAATTGGAACAATAACCGGCGGTATTAATTATTCTCCCGTAGATTTAACGATAAATAAAATCGCCTGGACAATAAAAGGCGGTATAAACTCCTCCCCTATAGATTTAACGATAAATCACGACGAAAAAACCATAAAAGGCGGGGCTAATTTAAGTCCGGTGGAGCTTAAGTTCGACTGGAGTGTGGAAGAGGTGAGAATCTACGGCGGAGCAAACAGAAGTCCGGTGGATTATACCGTTAACTGGAAAAAAGGAATTTTGGAAGGATATTCAAATCATTCTCCGGTAAAAATAGAATTTGATATGAAGGAAAGCGTAGCGGGAGATAATATAGTGGAGATTAAAGGATATGCGAATCACGCTCCCGTAGAGCTTAAATTCGATAAAGTTAGCGGGAAACTTACCGGCGGAATGAACCATTCTCCGGTAGATTTGAAACTTACCAACTGCGATTTATACGATTTCTTGCAGTATATATTTGTATTCTTAAAATGATTTAAAAGTAAATTACGTCCTTATCGCTTTCGGTTAAAAACATAAGCATATATTCTTTTATGTGTCTTGTTATTAGAAAATTTTCTTTTACATGTTCTTTCCCGTTTCTTGCGAGATATTTTCCATATTCGGGATTTTCTATTATTTGTTTTATATAATGAGCGGTTCCTTCTATCGAATTGCTTAAAAGACCGTTATATTTATGGGTTATCTGATATTTTATGCCCCCGACATTGGATGCTATTACGGGTTTTTCTTTCCATAACGCTTCGGATATCGTAAGACCGAATCCTTCTTTCAACGATTTCTGGAGTATTACGGTGCTTCCTCGCTGAAGGGCATTTATTATAAGATCGTTATGAGGCAACATCAGAATGTGAATATCCGGATCGTTATTCCTTTCTTCAAGAACCTCTTCGTATACTTTTACTCCTTCGGGATCGTCATCGGCTCCTCCGCCGGCAAGTATGAGTTGACAATCTATGTGCTTTTTTACCATATTGTATGCTTTTATAACCCCTACTGGATCTTTTAATCTGTCAAATCTCGATATCTGGGTTATAATCGGTCTTTTAATATCTATTCCGAAATCATAAAAAACTTTTTCTATAAATTCTTTTTCTATTTCTTTGTTTTTTTCTCCTAGCGGATCTATCGAAGGGAATATGAGATACTGCGGTATTTCTATATCCGTTTTTGAAAAATAAGGGCTTGAAAAAACGCACCCGTCGTATTTTGGTATAAATTGTTTTAAAAAATCGTAAACTCTTTTGTCCGAGTTTGTAAGATCTATATGACATCTCCAGAACCACTTGTTATCCTTTTTGGCTTTGATAAGTCCTATCGGTTGAGGGTCGTGAATAAATACTATATCTTTATCCATATCTATTTTTTCAATATTCGAATTATTGGTTTCAGTAAATATTTCAAAATCTTTTTGTGAAAAATCTTCTTTTACGCCGTGAAGCGCGTTATGAAATTTCTTTGTAACCTTGTAGAATTCTTCGTTTCCTTTTATGATTTCCCATTTTATATTTATTCCCAAACTTTCCATTATGGGAATCATTTTGGTTAATATTTCCGCAACTCCTCCGCCCTTAAATGTTGAATTTACGTTTAAGATACTCTTGTTTTTAAGCTTTTCCGCTATTATTTTTAGCTCCGAAACCTTTCTTTCTCCTATTATATTTTTATAATTTTCTATCATAAATGCTTTTCTATTATGTTTAGAATTTTTCTCCTTAAATTTTCCACCGTCATATTGTAAGGATCTATTTTGCCTATTTCCTCGGCCACGGCGGAATAAGAGTTTTCGTTTAGCCATAACTGAAAATCGTTAATCTGCGAGTCGATTCTTAATCTTGATTCAAATATGTGAAAATAAATGGATGAAGATTCTATGATCTTGAGCTTTTCATAAAACTCGGGCAGATTGGAAGCCGTATCTCCGGTAGGTATTATGAATGTTTTGCATCCCATAAAAACAAATTCTTCGTTTTTATTGCATTTTTTCTTTCTTTCGTAAGGTATTGTGTTTTTTTTGATTACCTCGATATATTTGTTTTTTAATTCCCAAAGCTTATTGAATTCAACTATATTTACGCTCGCCACTATTTCGGAGAGCTTTTTCATATTAAGAGCTTTTTCTATCCAGTAGGCGAAATCGTTCGGAGGTTCAGGGGATATCGATTGATGTTGTTTTAAAAATCTATGCGTATGATAATATACCGAATTAAGCGGTATTTTTTTTAATCCTTCTATAAGCTCGTTTATATTTGTAGCTTTTAAATTCAATATTTTAATAAGATGAATGTTTTTTTTAAACTCAAAGGTACTCATTGTTAATTATCTTTTCCCGTTAATTTTTTTAAAATATTCCTGAATTCCCTTTTATTTTTTATTATATATTTTGCCGAGGTGTTTTTGGAATATCCGACTTTTATGGTATGCGCATTTTTGTCTTTTAGAAACGCAAAGACATCCTCGTCGGTCGTATCGTCTCCGGCGAAAAGCATGAAATCGTAGCTTTCTTCCGACAAAAGATGAGAAACCGCGGCTCCTTTATTGTTGGAATAGTTTCTTATTTCCACTACCTTATTACCTTTAAGTATCTGAAGATTCATGTTGGCGGTATAATTTATTAGTTCGTCTATCATTTCGTGTATTCTTAAATTCGCCATTTCCGGGTCCGATCTTCTGTAATGGAACGCTATGGAAAAGGATTTTTCTTCTATGGCCGAATTAGGCAATCTGTTTTTATATCTTTGCATAATCGGAAGTATTTCTTTCTTCCAATCCGTATTTTCCTTAAAGAGTTCGTTCCATGTTCCGTTGGGTTTTTTTATCCAGCTGCCGTGTTCGGCTATAATGCCGATGTCGATTCCTTTAAAAAACTCGTCTATTAATTTAATGGGTCTTCCCGTGGCTATAAAAAAAGTCGAAACTTCGCAAAGTTCTTTTATCGTCTCCGTTAATTCTCTGTCCGGGGTTCCGAGATTGAAATCCTTTATAAAATCGATAAGAGTTCCGTCGTAGTCGCTTATTATTATCCTTCTGGTCGCTTTTTGAAAATCTTTAATTATTTTAGATAAATTCTCTTCGTTTATAAATACAGTTGTTATTTTGTTGTTTTCTTTGTATATGTTTTCGATGTTTTCTATAAAATCTTTGGCCCAGGATATTACATCGTATTCTTTAAGTCTTTTTTGCATATCGATCAATCTTTGTTTTTTCTCGGGTTCTTCCATCGTTAGCGCCTTTTTTATGGCGTTCGATATTTCTTTTATGCTGTTAGGGTTTATTATCAACGATTCTATAAGCTCCTTTGCCGAGCCGGCCATTTCGCTTAGTATTAACACTCCCTTAAAATCGGACTTGGAAGCTATATATTCTTTGGCTACGAGATTCATCCCGTCCCTCAGAGGAGTTATAAGACAAATATCCGAAGCGAGATATGTGGCCACAAGCTCGTCCATTTGAATGTGTTTCCATAGATAAATTATAGGTTGCCAATCGATTGAGCCGTAGGTGCTATTTATCTGGCTTATTTTTTTGTCTATTTCATCTTTCAATTCTTGATATCTATCTATAGCGACTCTTGAAGGTACCAGAAGGAGATAGAATGTGATATTTTTATGATATTCCGGATTGTTTTTTATAAAGTCTTCAAAACCCAATAATCTATTGATTATCCCTTTGGTATAATCCAGTCTATCGACTGAAAATATTATCTTTTCGGCCTTTATTTTTTCTTTTAATTTTTTTGAAATTTCCTGTATTTCATTTTTTTTGCTGAGCGCGTTGAATTTTTCGAAGTCTATGCCCATGGGGAAGGTATCGATTTTTATTATTCTTTCGTCCCAATATATTTTACCTAAGTTATGATCTGTTCCCAGAATTCTGAGCACCGCTCTCAAAAAAGAATATGTATATTCGTTTGTGTGAAAACCGATAAGATCGCTTCCCAGTAGTCCTTTGAGTATTTCTTCTCTCCATTGAGTGGGAAGAAGTCTGAATACTTCAAACGATGGAAAAGGTATATGCAGAAAAAATCCTATTTTAACTTTTCCTCCGAGTTTTTCTCTTACCATATTTGGAACTAACATCAAATGATAATCGTGTATCCAGACAATATCTCCTTCCTGGGCTATTTCGCATATTTTGTCCGCAAATATTTGATTTATTTTTTTATATGTTTGATAATGTTCTTCTTTATAAGTCGTATATGCTTGAAAATAATGAAAAAGCGGCCATATTGTTTTATTGCAAAACCCCTGATAAAAATCCTCCATCTCTTCGTCTTTTATAAAAACTCCGACCACATTTTGCTCTTTCGCTTTGGACTCGAATTTTTGTCTCATTTCTTCGTTTATAAATACTCCCGGCCAGCCTATCCATACATATTCGAGAGAATCTATGTTTGAGTTTTTAAGATAATCGAGATAAGAACTTATTCCGGATACGAGCCCTCCGGAACTCGGGGTAAAAATAAAATCGTTCTCTTTTAATTTTAGAGTAAAAGGAAGTCTGTTTGATACCACAAGCAGTTTCATATTAAGATTATAACAAACTTTTAGTGTTAGATAAAAATACTATGTCATCGTAATAATAACCATTATATAAAAATTATGTCATCAAGCATAAACTTCGACCTTTAACTTTTTTGAAAGAACGCTTTTGTTTTGCTTTAGCTCAA